>OHFP01000023.1_pt1 | contig 99530 bp, 68 predicted proteins | sample 1567591 | NCBI WGS metagenome assembly OHFP01 (sample SAMEA3879547, study PRJEB24766) | human gut metagenome | biome: human-associated habitat; feature: feces | place: USA | collected 1985/1987 | reverse complement strand
TGCGTGTGTTTCTCAACGTCTGCAGCGTGTCGAAAAATACTTTTTCGACACGCTGCTACCTTTTCAGGTATATCTGTAGTCTTTCTTTTTTCAGGCTGTTTTTAACAGCACAAATTTAAATTTTGTTTATTTGCCGAAGTAACGGTTTAAAAGTCCTTCAAATGCCTTGCCGTGGCGGGCTTCGTCCTTAGCCATCTCGTGAACTGTGTCGTGGATAGCGTCAAGATTCAACTGCTTTGCTCTCTTAGCGAGGTCAAGCTTGCCCTGTGTAGCGCCGTGCTCTGCGGCAACTCTCTTTTCAAGGTTTTCCTTAGTTGATGCGCTTACAACATCGCCTAAAAGCTCTGCGAACTTTGCTGCGTGTTCAGCCTCTTCCCAAGCTGCCTTTTCGTAGTAAAGGCCTACCTCGGGGTAACCTTCTCTGTGAGCGGCTCTTGCCATAGCGAGATACATACCTACCTCTGTGCATTCGCCCTCGAAGTTTGCCTTTAAGCCTGCGATGATCGCTTCATCTTCAACTGCCTTTGCAATGCCTACCTTGTGCTCGTCTGCAAATACAAGCTTTTCGCTTTCCTTAAGCTCTGTGAACTTGCTGCCGGGAACCTTGCACTGGGGGCAGAACTCGGGAGGTGTATCTCCCTCATGAACGTAACCGCATACCGGACATACCCACTTTTTCATAGTAAATTACCTATCCTTTCATAGTGATAAAATCATTATTTTCTTATTGTTTTTGGTGAAATCAGTAACGTTTACTGATTTGTTGATTTTATTATAACCGATACTTCGGCGTTTGTCAAGAGGTTTTTGAAAATTTTTTTGTAAAAATTAGGTTAGTTAAGGCTTACTTAGGAGGCTGAGGTTTTGGAAGTGGTGGTTGTGATTGTGATAATGTGGGGGGAATATCAGTAATCGGTGCAACGATCCCTCAGTCTTGCGATAGATAGTGTTGAGCGTATATTAACGTTGATTAAATCGCAGAATGTTGCAATTTATAATAAGAAATAGCCTTGTCGCAATCCAGCTCCCTTTGGCAAGGGAGCCAAGAATGTTTGCGATTTGCTACATTTTGCGAAACCGGCAAAGTGTTTATAAGCCGAGTTTGGTGTTTGCAGTTTATATGCGGTTGTGATGAATTGTAGGAATATTCGTAGGGGAGTGGGCTTGCCCCTCCCGTTGAATCGAAGTTTTTTGATTTTCTGAGTGTTTTTAATCTATCAAGTATAAAGAGTAAAATAGAACTCCTTTTTACATTGGATTTCTTTTGATTTGATTTTGATAATTACTATGATGTTTCGGGAGGAGCGAGCTCCTCCCCTACGAAAAGCGAGTGGGATAGTGCAGATGCGAAACCAATAGAGCGTTCATATGGCAAGAGTTATGGCGATTTTCGAGGGATAGTGCGGTTTTGGGAGTTTAGGGCGGCGAGGGGATTACCGTTTTCAGCCGATTAAATGCCGTTTGTGCCTTTTCGTTGCAATTGCCGAGAAAAACGATTATAATTAATATGTGAGAATATGGTTATAATTACGACTAAGAGAAAAGGAGAGCTTATGAGAAAAACAAGCGAAAAGATATTACGGACACTGCTTGCGGTATCGGTACTTGCAACGGCCGTGCTATCGAGCGGTTGTCTTGACGATGAGGAGGAGATTTCCGATAGCACGGCAAGCGATAACAGGCAGACGAGTGACGGCGGTAATTCGGAAAGCAGTGAAGGCAGTGATAATAAATATGATGGGAATGTTACGGGCAGTCGTGCGTCAAAGCTGATGTTCAGCAGCTCGGACGGGATAAGCATTGCAAGAAAACAGCGTGAAGCCGAAAAGCCTATGGGCAAGGACGGCACACAGACGGTATTCGTTTATATGTGCGGAAGCGACCTTGAAAGCGAGAACGGGCTTGCGAGCGGCGACATTGAGGAAATGGTCGCAGGGTCACAAAGCGAGAACGTGAAGTTCGTCATTCAGACGGGCGGTGCGGGAGCGTGGGCGGATACATACGGCATCTCTGCCGAAAAGACACAGCGTTATGTTGTAACGGGCGGAGAAATAAGCCTTATCGATGAAAAAGAATCTGTCAATATGGGCAAGGAGGACGTGCTTGTCGATTTTCTCGGCTGGGGTATAGAAAACTATGCGGCGGCTAAAATGGGGCTTATCTTCTGGAATCACGGCGGAGGAAGTATAAGCGGCGTGTGCTTCGACGAGCTTAACGAGAACGATTCGCTGTCGCTTGAGGAGATAGACACTGCGCTTACCTCAATATACGATAAGATGACGGATAAGTTTGCGTTCATCGGCTTTGACGCTTGCCTTATGGCAACGGTCGAAACGGCGAATATGCTTGTTCCGCACGCAGACTATATGTTTGCGTCCGAGGAAACGGAGCCGGGCTACGGCTGGGATTATACCGAGATAGCAGGCTTTATGGAAAGTAATCCGACAGCGGATACAGCCGAACTCGGAAAGACGGTCGCTGACAGCTTTATGGCATCGTGCGATGCTATCGGCGCAGGCGGCGAGGCTACGCTTTCGATAACGGATCTCAGCCGAATAGACGAGCTTGTAAAGGCGGTGAATGACGCCGCCAAGGAAATGAACGATATTTCTTCCGATCCTGCACTGCTTGCAAATGCGGTAAGAAGCATCTATACCGTAAGAGCATACGGCAGTAACAACGATACAGAGGGATATACCAATATGGTGGATCTCGGCTCTATGATAGCGGCTACGGTATCGGGCGACAAGGCGGACAAGGTCATGTCGGCGCTTGAAAAGGCGGTAGTGTATAACATCTACGGCGAGGACAAGGACGGTTCAACGGGGCTTTCGACCTACTATCCGTTCGGCGTTTCAGGCTCTACCGAGCTTGCCACATTCGGCAAGGTGTGCGTAAGCCCGTACTATATGACATTTGTTGACAGAATCGCATACGGCGCACAAAACGGCAGTACGGACGGGTACAGCGGTGAAAAAACATGGCTTGCGGACGGTGCGGTGTACTGGAGCGACGGGGATTACTCCGACTACGAGAGCAACTGGGAGCATTACAACAACAAGACCGACAACATGGGCTTCTGCGGTGATAAGAGCAGTGTACAGATAGATGTCGGACCTGTGCTTGATGATGAAGGAACGTTCTACTTCAATGTTACGGACGATACTATAAACAACCTTGCGAGCGTAAACTGCTCGGTTTACCGTGTTGACGAGGAAACGGGTGAGCTTATCGAATTCGGCGTTGACCAGAGTACAAAGGTCGATTTCTCATCGGGACTGGTCGAGGATAATTTCAGCGGTCAGTGGTATATGATTGAGAATAATCTTATCCCTATGTTCATAGTGGAGAAGAACGGAAACAGCTCGGTATACACATCTCCCGTGAAGCTCAACGGCAAGGAAACAAATCTGCGTATAGCTATGACGCAGGACGGCAATGCGTATGACATAACGGCGCTTGGAACATGGGACGGCGTAAACGAAAACGGCGAGTCGGCAAGGAGTGTTGTTCCGCTTAAAGAGGGCGATGTCATAGTGCCGATATTCAACACCTACGACAGCGAGGGTAACTTTGCAGGCAAGGCGGAGGGCGATGAATGCACCTACAGCGGCGACAATATGATAGAGTTTGTCAATCTGCCTGCAGGCGACTACAGATACAGCTTTGTTATAAACGACATTTACGGAAATGTGTGCTATACCGGCTTCACGGTATTTACGACAGACGATGACGGGAATGTGTTCTTTACGCCGGAAGAGTAGTAAAAACAGCAAGCCGTATCAAGCCCTGATTTCTTTTATGTGATAAAATAAACACTGTCGGAAGAAGCTGTAAGGGGAGAAAAACAGATGAGCGGGATAAACGAATGGTATATGAATATTCAGAATATTGTTGACGACATAGACAGGTGTATAAAAAGTGGCGAGGACGAAAGGCTGACACTCGGCAGGCTGTCGCAGACGCTTGGCTACTCGGAATACTATGTTTCAAGGAAATTCAGCGAAATATCTGGAATGAAGCTCAGGGATTATATGAGATACCGCAGGCTTGCTTTTGCGCTGAGGGAGCTGAGAGATACCGACAAGGGCATACTTGATATTGCGCTTGACTACGGCTTTACATCTCACGAGGCGTTCACAAGGGCATTCAAAGCGGCATACGGAATTACTCCGAGCGCTTACCGCTCACACCCTGTGCCTGTAATTCTCTGCACGGCTATAAGACCTTTCGACTGCTATCTTTTAGGTATAGGAGGAACAGGTATGGCACAGACAAACAGTGATATTAAGGTGTATTTCGTAACGATACCGGCTCATAAATTCCTGCATATCAGAAACTACGAGAGTATAGGATATTACGACTTCTGGGAAAAGCAGAGCCATATTCCCGGACAAGACTGCGAAACTATATGCGGACTGCTTGACAGTATCAAGGGCAAGCTCGACGATATGGGCGGCGATGAGGCGAACAGCGGAAGCGGTCAGGTGATGGCGTACATAAACGAGCCTGAGGGAAGAATATGCAGCTGGGGTATTCCGCTGGCTGAGGCTTACGGTGTAAGGCTTCCTGCCGACTACAGCGGAGAGATACCAAGGCAGATGCAGATTATGGACGTGCCTGAGGGCGAGTATATCGTGTTTGAACACGGACCATTTGACTTTCAGACCGAAAACAGTGCGGTTGAAGCAAAGATAGAACAGGCTATGAAGGACTTTGACTATGAAAAGTCGGGCTACGAACTTGACAAAACGCAGGGCAGGGTATTTTACTTCTATCACGACTGCAGAAGATACTGGAAGTATATAAGGCCTGTGAGGAAAACCGGATAAACGGAAAACCGCCTTTTAAGCAGGGCGGTTCTTCGGATTATGCAGGGCGATGCACTTGACACCGACTTGATTTTATGTTATATTATAGATACAAAAAGAGGGAAACGACAGACGGTCGCTCCCTAAGTTGGTAAAAAATAACCGCCTTCAGTTTGCGACATAGGGGCGGTTATTTCTTTTTATTAAAAGAAATGATTGTGAATATCATAACTGTGAAAGCAGTGAGAAATATTCCTATCTGTGTTAGATCACTTAGCGTTATGTACACAGCTTCACCTCCTTTCAAAGTGCAACGCACTTACGGGAGATGAATTGACCGCCTGACGTCCAAGGTTTCCCTCGTGAATATTTTAGCATATTGTCGGGGGAAATGCAACTTCATAAACAGCCGCTCCCAAGATTGAATTAAAAATCAACTGCCTTTTAATCGGGGCGGTTTTTCTTGTTTTCTCCTCACGGTGTAAAAATATCGGCAAGCAGTCGTATTTTTCGCCAAAGCACTTGATTTTTCGGGCGGTTTGGTTTAAAATAATAATGATATTGCGTTCAGCAAAAATAAATTCAGAAAGGTATCTTATTTAAATGAAAATTCTGGTAGTAAATGCCGGCAGTTCATCACTGAAGTATCAGCTTATAGATATGAAGGATGAGTCGGTCATAGCAAAGGGAAATTGCGAGCGTATCGGTATAGATGGAAAGATCACTCACAAGACGTTTGACGGCAGGGAATATGTAGAGGAATGTTCGTTCCCCACTCACACAGAGGCTTTTGAAAAGCTGGTTGAGGTAATGACAAAGGGCGATGCCGCCGTTATCAAGGATATGAGCGAGATAGGCGCTGTAGGTCACAGAATAGTGCAGGGCGCTGAGGTATTCACAAAGACAACAATCGTAACGGACGAGGTTATAGATCAGATAGACGGTCTTGCAGACCTTGCTCCCGTACATAACCACGCACACGCACTTGCGCTGAGAGCCTGCAAGAAGGTTATCCCCGAAACAACTCCTCAGGTAGTAGTATTCGATACGGCGTTCCACCAGACAATGCCTCCAAAGGCTTATATGTTCGGTATGCCTTATGAGTGCTATGAGCAGTTCCATGTAAGAAAGTACGGCTTCCACGGAACATCACACCGCTTTGTATCAATGAAGTACGGCGAGGTCACAGGCAAGAACCTTGAAGGTCTTAACATCGTATCTTGCCACCTCGGCAACGGTTCATCCATAACAGCTATCAAGGACGGAAAGTCTGTAGATACATCAATGGGCTTTACTCCTCTTGACGGTATCATCATGGGTACACGCTCGGGTAGTGTTGACCCCTCGGCGGTTGAATTCGTACAGAACAAGCTGGGCTTCACTCCCGCACAGATGAGCGACTATCTCAACAAGAAGTCGGGCTTCCTCGGACTTTCAGGTCAGTTCAGCGACAACAGAGATATTACAAGTGCCGCACAGCACGGCGACAAGCGTTCACAGCTTGTTACAGATATGCTGACATACGAGATAAAGAAGTACATCGGTTCTTACACAGCCGCTATGAACGGTCTTGACGTTGTTATCTTCACAGGCGGTATCGGCGAGAACGCTCCGGAAGTAAGAAAGGGCGTATGCGAGAATATGGAATATCTCGGCATCAAGCTTGACAACTCTGTAAATGACGGCTTAAAGGGCAAGCTCACAAAGATCTCTGCTCCCGATAGCAAGGTTGAGGTATGGGTAATTCCTACAAACGAGGAGCTTCTTATCGCCCGTGATACACTTGAAATCACAGGTCTTGACAAGAATGCGTAAGTGAAGCGATAGATATAGGCGATTTCCCCGCTCCCGAGGTTTCGGGGGCGGGGTTTTTTATGCAAAAATGGGGATGGGTATTGCAAAAAGTGCGGGAAAGTGGTAATATTGAAGTATAAAAATTGCGATAACGGATAAAATAGCGGAAATAAAAATTGCGGTAAAGTATAAAAACGCTTTTATAAAAAATGCGAAAAGGAGAAAGCCTATGTTCAAGCGGAAGATATACGACAAAATGTTACAGTGGAAAAATGAATCGGGCGGCAATACTGCTCTGCTTGTAGAGGGTGCAAGGCGTATCGGAAAATCTACAGTCGTTGAGGAGTTTGCGAAGAACGAATATGAAAGCTATATACTTGTTGATTTTGCTACAGCGTCGAAAGAGGTCAGAGAGCTTTTTGACGATGTTTCCGATCTGAATTATCTTTTTTTGCAGCTTCAGCTACAGTACAGAAAGGATCTGCACGAACGAAGGTCGGTTATCATATTTGACGAAGTTCAGCTATGTCCTATGGCACGGCAGGCTATAAAAACGCTTGTCAAAGATCACAGATACGACTATATAGAAACGGGTTCGCTGATTTCGATAAAGAAAAATGTCAGAGATATAGTAATCCCGAGCGAAGAAAGAAAAGTCAGTATGTACCCTATGGACTATGAGGAATTTCTGTGGGCACTCGGTGACAAAACGACATTTTCTTTACTAAGACAATGCTTTGAAAAAAATATTCCGCTCGGGGACGCAGTACACCGTAAACAGCTAAGGCAGTTCAGACTATATATGCTTGTCGGTGGAATGCCGCAGGCGGTGAGTGCTTATATTGAAAGCAATAATTTCAGAAAAGTTGATGAAATTAAGCGTGATATACTAAATCTTTATGAGGCGGATTTTGCAAAAATAGATCAGACGGGCAGGCTCTCGATGCTGTTTGATGCAATACCGGCACAACTTAATAAGAATGTAGCCAGATTTCAGCCGGGTACAGTAATCGGTAAAGAGCAATCGGACAAAATTCTGGAGCTTATTGCCGAGCTTAAGGATTCAAAGACTGTCCTTGTTTCGTATAATGTAAATGACCCTAACACCGGAATGTCAAGCACTAAGGATTTATCCCGTTTTAAACTGTTCCTTAGTGACACGGGGTTGTTTGTAACGCTTATGTTCAAGGATAAGGATTTCACGGAAAATGATATATATCAGAAAGTCCTCAGTGATAAGCTGAGCGTCAATCTCGGATATTTATATGAAAATGCTGTCGCACAGTGTATTGCAAGTAACGGTGACGAATTATTTTATCATACGATTATGAACGAAGAAACAAGGCATAATTATGAGGTTGATTTTCTGCTTGCAAGGAAAAACAAGATAGTGCCGATAGAGGTGAAATCATCGGGTTATAAAACGCATAGATCGCTTGATGTATTTACCGGAAAATATTCCGGGCGGATACTGAACAGATACATTGTGTATACAAAGGATATGTGTAAGGAACAGGACATTTTATGTGTTCCGGTTTATATGGCAATGTTTATATGATCGAATATGCGAAAGGCTGTAATTATGGAAGTCAGAAAAGCGGAGATAAAAGACCTTGACATTGTGGTTCAAATGAAAATGGATATGTTCAAAGAGGTAGGTTCGGTAACACTGCTTCAGGAGAACGCCGAGAGTAAAATATACGCAAAATACAAAGAACTGTACTCACAGGAAAAATGCTGTCACTATCTCGTATATGAAAACAGCAAGGCGGTTGCGTGCGGCGGCGCTGTGATAAAGGAAGACGTGCCGTTCTGCTTTTTCAAAACTCCGATGTACGGGTATGTCATTGATGTATATTGCGTTCCCGAAAAGAGAAGAAACGGATATGCTTCTCTTATAATGAAAGAACTTATCGAATGGCTTAAAGGCAAGGGAGTTCACAATGTACGGCTGAAACCGTCGGCTGTCGGACGGCGGCTGTATAAAAAAATCGGATTCAGCGACAGCGGAGAAATGGAAATGTGGATTTAAAATATTACGAAGTGTAATATGCGGCATGAAGGTAAAACGCTGTATTTGACATAAAATGGTCTGCTTTGGAAATTGCGGAATTTTTGGTTGACTGCCGGATTGAAATCGGTTATAATATAATTAGTGATAACTAACTTTAGAACAGGAGCGGAAAAATGCAGAAAGTAAGCAATATGACAAAGGAAGAGCTGGCGCATTACGGAACGCTTATCGGAGAAGCCTTCGCCGCAGAGGGCGATGGTATTGCCACAACTGCGCCTCGTGAGGATATTATAAAGGCGTTTGAGATAATGACGGAGTATTTCTACAATTCGGGGGTTTTGTACACTACGTCCGACAATCACGAGGGGTTTCTTGCGTATTGGCGCAAAAGCACTAAAATAAAGCTGAAGCCTGCGTTACATATGGTCGGGAGAATGCTCAGGGAGATGTCATTTCGCAGTGTGAGAATAGTGGCAGGTTCAAGCGAGGAGCTTTACGCCAAAGTCTACAAAAAGGAAAAGGATTATGTAGCGGTGTCGATGGTGGTAGTTCTGCGTGAATATCAGGGAAAAGGATATATGAAAAAGATACTTGAACACCCTTTTTCCGAAGCGGCAAGGGAGGGTATACCCTGCGTGCTTGATACCGACACTGAGCTTAAGGTAGCTAAATACACTAAGTGCGGAATGAAGAATACCGCTAAAAAGCAACTGAAATCCGGTCAGTATCTGTATACTATGGAGTACAGGGGAGATTGACGGGTTCGGATAGCATATTGAATACAGATTTTTCCGTCCCGGGTTATCGGGGCGGAATTTTTGGTTGACCGAAGAAATTAAATCGAGTATAATAAATTCATATAAGAATAAACGGCAAGGAGAAAACAGATGTCTCGGCTGACAATAACTCTTGTGCGATAGATACGCATAAGGATAACAAGATAACGAGGCATCTTATTGAGAAAAACGGATTTGCAAAATGCGGTATCATTTATGTTGCTGACGGTTCACCCCGTATTGCGTATGAAAAACAGATCATATAATGAACGATGATAATGCAGAATGGTACTCATAAGAGGAAACGATGAAATATAAATCAAAAAATAGAATAGATTACAAGACGGTAATAAACAGCAGAGAGATAGCGGTTATCGGGCTTGTATGCACACTTTTTTTCGGCGTTGTGACGGTAGCTGCGGCAATAAGCGGTGCAGGTGTGGCCGCCTGTATCGTATTCGGCGTATTTGCCGTGCTTGGCGTTATACTTGTCCTTACTGTAAACCAGAGGGTAGATTACACCGACAAGGACTTTACTTATCGGGATATGCTGAGGATAACACATAGGTATGAATATTCACAAGTGAAGAAAATACGTTACGGCGGAAATCTGATTATCACTGTCGGTAAAAGGCTTATATTGATAGATGAAAATGCTTTCAATATTGACGGCTTTGCAAAGGAACTGATACAGCGTTCGGAAAATGCCGAGGTCATAAACTCTGAAAAATCAAAGCTGTTCCGTGGTAATATCCGCAACCCCGGAGGGTTTATTCTTGTTGATATTATTGTTATGGCGGCACCTGTATTTTCGCTCGTTGTTGCGTTGTTTGCAACCCCAGATATAATGCCCGATGAAATAACAATATATACGGGCAGAATTACGGAATATCACTTTGACAAAAGCGATAACAGCGGCAGATTTATAATTACGGTATCGGATAGAGCCGGTGAGAAGCGGACGTTTGCGACCGGATTTATAGAAGATAATTCGCAGGAATATAAAGATATTGAGATAAATATAGCAAAGAACAGGGAATTTGAGATAGGTTACATTGATAAAGAAAACGACGAAGAAACCGATATACGCCTGTTTTCCTGCGGCAACACCTGTTATGTTTCGCTTGACGATGTAAACAGTGTAAACGACGAAAACCGCAAGACCTTATTCGTTTTATCGGGAGTTTTCTTCGCTTTTGCGATATTGTATGTTGTTGCATCGACTTATATAATGAGCAATGCGGACAGATACCCCCGACTTATAAAGCTGTTTGTGCAAGAGGATCATATCATAAGCAAAGACGGCAATAAGAAAAACCGATTATAAAATTGCAAGTTATCCGATTTGCTTTTTACAAAGATTTACACACACAGATTTACAGCGGTTTTATGCTGTAAACGCTTGACAACAGAGCCGAAATAATGTACCATTAAAGTATCTTAAAACGTAAATCCGCCCGTGTGACAGGCTTACGGGCGAAAAGGAAGTAACAATGGAAAAGAAGAAAAAATCTTATCTGAGCAAAGCGGTGTTCGGTTTGCTTATCGTGGCTTTTACGGTATGCTGTATTATTGCCGCACCGATAACCGAAGCCAAAGGTACGCTGTGGTCGCTGTTTCCGCCGGTTATAGCGATAGGGCTTGCGCTTATCACAAAGGAAGTGTATTCCTCGCTGTTTGTCGGAATATTGTCGGGCGGAATAATCTATGCGGCGGCATCGGGAACGGGATTTGAGGGAACGTTCAAGGCGGTCGTGCAGGACGGACTTATAACAAATCTTTCAAACGCATACAATGTCGGAATACTGGTGTTCCTTGTCGTACTGGGAATAATCGTTGTACTGATGAACAAGGCGGGCGGCAGCCGTGCCTACGGTGAATGGGCGGCGGCTCATATCAAGAGCAGACGGGGAGTTGCACTGTCAACGTTTTTCCTCGGTGTGCTGATATTCGTTGACGATTATTTCAACTGTCTGACTGTAGGCTCGGTAATGAGGCCGATAACCGACAAGCACAACATATCACGTTCAAAGCTCGCTTATCTTATAGATTCGACAGCCGCACCAATCTGCATTATTGCACCTATCTCATCGTGGGCGGCGGCGGTAAGCGGTACAGTCGAGGGTGTAAACGGAATATCGCTGTTCATAAACACTATCCCGTATAATCTGTACGCATTTTTAACGATACTTATGGTAATATTCATATCGGTGAGCGATACGGATTATGGACCGATGAAAATACACGAGGATAACGCAAAGAACGGTGATATTTTCACGACACAAAACAATACTTATGAGCAGGACGCACAGCCGGTGACCGAGCGCGGCAGGGTTATAGACCTTATACTTCCGGTTGCTGTGCTTATCGTGTTCTGCGTTGTGGGTATGATTTATACCGGCGGATTTTTCTCCGGTACGGATTTTGTGACGGCATTTGCAAACTGCGATGCGGCTTACGGTCTGTCGCTCGGCTCTATCTCGGCGCTGATAGTTATAATCGCATATTATATGTTCCGCCGTGTGCTGAAGTTCAACGAATGTATGGATTCTATTGCCGCAGGATTCAAGCAGATGGTGCCTGCGATACTCATACTGACTTTTGCGTGGACGCTTAAAACGATGACAAACCACCTTGAAGCAGGTGCGTTTGTTTCGGGAGTGGTACAGAGTGCAACGGCGCTGAGCGTGCTTCTGCCTGTAATACTGTTCGTGGTGGCTATCGGGCTTGCTTTTGCAACGGGTACATCGTGGGGAACGTTCGGCATACTTATCCCTATCGTTACGAGCGTGTTTGATGCGGAGCTTGCGAATGTTTCGCAGACGGGAGAAATTCCGTCAATGGTCATCATCTGCATTTCAGCCTGCCTTGCGGGTGCGGTGTGCGGCGACCACTGCTCGCCTATCTCGGATACCACCATTATGGCATCGACAGGCGCACAGTGCGACCACGTCAATCACGTTTCGACACAGCTTCCGTATGCGCTGACAGTTGCGGCGGTGTGCGTTGTCGGCTATCTGCTGTCGGGCTTTGTGCATAACGTATTCATAGTGCTTGGCTTCTCGGCGGCGCTTATGCTGGCGGTGCTGTTTGCAATAAGATTTTTTGTAAAGAGAAAAGAAAACAGAAGCTGAAAAACGAAAATGATATAGCAGGTGAATATCCGCTCTTAATCAGGGCGGATATTTTTATCTGCAAATGAACAGACATCAATGTTATACCTGAGGGCAGTCAACGTGTCGAAAAAGTATTTTCGACACGCTACAGACGTTGAGAAACACACGCAGACAAGGAAACCGCTCCTACAGGCGTACACAGGTACGTTGAGGAGCGATTGACGCTGTAAGCAAAAAAATGCTTTCACACAGCCGTAAAAACGGCTATGTGAAATTCCATTTATTTATCAGATTTTTAGTTTGCGTCGGTTTACTTTTCTGCATTTTTGCAGTGCGTGAGTTTAGCGACAATCTGTCCACCGCTTCAAGCGGTGGTTTATTTTTGCTAAAGCTACAATAAGACAGCCGTGCATCGCCTTGATGCACGGCTTTTATGTTATTGGCTGTTCTTTTCAAAGGTCGGCGTACCCTTTGCGTAGCTTCCGTCACGCTGTCTTACAAGCGATTCATTCTTACTGCAGTCGATTATTGCGACCTTGCCGAGAATTTCTCCGCTTTCGTTGCTGAGTATCAGCATTTCGCCGGTTTTAAGACTGAAATTCGTCTGCATTTTCATCAGCGTATTTTCAGACTTGTTGTTCTTGCAAACTATCGTAAGCGTTGAATGAGGCTTTACGTTGACAGTGGGTATCTTGTAGCGGTTAAGCATATCATCCTTATCTGTAAGATAAAGACCTTTTGTTGATACGTCGTTGTCATTGGGATTGTAAAGCTCTATCCAGTCGTCATTGCCGCCCGTGTACACTTCGCTTATATACAGCAGTTCGCCTGTAGACGATGTTTTTTCACTGCGTGCGTTTATAGTAATCTTGCCCTTTTTAGCCATTGAGCTGTCTATCGTTATCTCACGGTCGGTATAGGTCTTGCCGTTTATCTCCCAGCTTGTAAAGGTGTAGCCCGACATATCTTCGGCTGTCAGCTTTACCTTGTAGGGCGTGAAATATTCGGCTGTTACCGTATTTGAGTCCTTGACGGTCTGAATGTTCATAGTGAGCTTAAGACCCTTTGCTCCGTTCAGCTTTACCTTGTATGTATCGTCCTTGTCTATTTCGAAATTACGGCATATATCGCTGAGAATGATATTTGCACGCTTGTCGGCGAACTCTCTTATCTCGTTTCTGCTGTTTTCAAACGTACCCTCGTTTGCCCACGTTGACGTGATACCCTTGTTCAGAGCATAAAGCTGTTCCTTATCGCTGTCTGCGAGCTTCTGCTCAAGCGTTGCCAGAATATTTTCAGAGCTGAATGCGCCGCCTATAAGGTCGCAGAGGTTGTTCGCCAGCTTTTCACGCATATCCGCACGTTCCATAAGTGCCGATATAAGCACTGAGCCGCCTGCAGGGTGAGTGCCGTTTAAAATCTTGGTCAACGTCTTGTTTGCGTATCCGTCCGAATAAAGTCCCCAGGCAAATTCTGCGTCGTAGAAGAAATATCTCCACTTGCCGTCCTGATACTTGCTTGTGACCTCTTCGCCGTCTGACGCAACATACCGCCACACTTTATAGTTGTTTCCGGGCCAGTCACGGTTGTCGATAAATAACTGCATTGCGAGGTAGTGCATATAGTTGTCTATGTCCACCATAGAGCAGAACTGCTCGAATTTCTTGTCGTCGGTAAGTCCGCTCTTTGCAAGCTCAAGGACCTTGTTATAATCGTCTGCCGCACCTTCTGCGTTTTCATCGACTATCTCGCCCTCGGCTTTTCCGACCACCTGATAGTTGTCCTTCGTACCGCCGTAGCGTTCTTCGAGATATGCACGGCTGAAATTCTGATGGAGCCACGCAAAGCCGTAATACTTTCCGTTAAGGAATACTGCCGCAGGGGCGGTCGACTGCGCATCAAGGTAGCCCGACTGCTTCGCAAGCGACATTGAAAGTTCGTCACGCACACCTGCGAATTCTCGGTCGTTTGCACCGTTACGCAAAACTATGCGGTCTATCTTTGTGAGTATCGCACCGCTTTCATCTGTAGCGTCGCTGAAGAACGGGTAGCTGAATTTACCCTTGTCCGGGGTATACATAGTTCTTGCTATAAGCTTCCACGATTTCTGGTCAACTGCGGCAGAATATGCGCCTGCAACTCTTGCGCCTGCCTGCTGTGAAACAAGAAGCTCTCCGCTGCTTGAAAAAGCCTCGACATACATAGGCCTTTCGCCTGCCATACCTTCCTGATTCCAGTTTGCAGGGTCGTTTGGCGTGATTTCGCTTTTTCCGTCATACTCGTTTGCCATCCAGTCGTCACGGATCTTTCCTGCTACGGCGATGCCTTTTTCATAATCGTAAAGGTTTTCACTGTCGGTCGAAAGCACGAATACATAAGTGCCTTTTTCAAAACGATCCGACACACCCTCGCCTGTGACATAGCTTTTTGTGAATACTTCGGAAGTGCCGTTCTCGCTTACAGCAATGGCTTTAATCGTCTTTGCGGCGGCCTCTCCCGAGCTGTGTACCGTTATGGGATTTGTATATTTGTTTGATTTTTCCGTGGGGGTATCGCCGTTTGTGGTATAGTAGATCGTTGCCGTTTTATCCTTTGCTTTAAGCTCGACCGATATATCTTCATCGAAAAAGCTGCCGTCGGGAGAGAAGGCAATATCTGTTTTCTGCTTTACCTCGCCGTCCTCGTCCTTTATTATCGGCTGAAGCGGGCTTAGTACTTCGGGAAGTCCGCCCTCCGACGATAAAAAAGCGTTATAGGTTATTGCGGCGGCTGTACCTACAGCAACCACTGCGGCAAGAATGCCTGCACGTTTTAATGTTCCGCTGTGAATAAACATGATTCCTCCGTTAAGAATCCAAGGGTTAATGGCACTAAGCCTGTATAGATTCTATTGTAACAGAAAACGTTGTCAAAATCAACGATAATTACAAGAATTCCGCCAAATATTCCGCAAAAAATCAAATGTAAAGATATGGTAACATATTCAAGGAAAATCTGACATACACTTGTAAAAAAGAAAACACAACGAGGAAGGAACGGTATTTCAAATGACGGAATTTTTACCGGAGGGAAGAAGACTTGCATACAAAGAGAACACGGCGGCATTGCAATCAGCCAGAACGCTTATGCAGGCGGCGGTGTCGGGAACAATACTTGAGGCTTCGTGTACGGTGTGCGATGCGGAGCATAATATGCACGTCGATCTTGGCTGTATGAAGGGGATAATACCTCGCAGTGAGGGCGCAATAGGCATAGAAAGCGGTGCGACACGGGATATAGCGCTTATATCAAGAGTGGGAAAGCCTGTCTGCTTCAGGATAACGAAGATAGACGAAACCGGAAGCGAGCCGTTGGCGATCCTGTCAAGGAAGGCGGCGCAGGAGGAGGCAGACAGGGAATATGTATCAAAGCTGACTCCAGGTGATATTATAGGGGCGAGGGTAACGCATCTTGAACAGTTCGGCTGTTTTGTGGACATAGGCTGCGGCATTGCGTCAATGATACCGATTGACGCTATCTCGGTATCAAGAATAGTTCATCCTGCAAACAGATTTTCGGTAGGCGATGATATTTTTGCGGTGGTGAAAGGTCGGGATCAGGGACATATCTGTCTTACGCACAAGGAACTGCTCGGAACGTGGCAACAGAACGCAGAACGTTTTGCGGTAGGTGAAACCGTCCCCGGCATTGTAAGGTCGATAGAGGACTACGGGATTTTTATAGAGCTTGCACCGAATCTCGCAGGGCTGGCGGAGCTTAAAAGCGGAATAAAGGTAGGAGATTGCGCCTGCGTGTATATCAAGGCGATTATACCCGAAAAGATGAAAATCAAACTGATAATTGTAAACTGCTGTGATGACGGTTGTGTTCCGCTTGAAGCGCCGTATTTCATTACGGAGGGGCATATTGACCGGTGGGTGTATTCCACTCCCGATGCACCGAAGTACATAGTTACGGATTTCAGCGAATAGCGGTGCGGCAATGTGCCGCCTCAGATTCGCCGTTCTGACGGATTAATCTTGGCTCAACCTCCGCTACCGGCGATAAAATATGTTGGACTTTTGCAAAAAAAGAAGACGTTGAGAAACACACGCAGACAAGGAAACAGCCCCGACAGGCGTACAAAGGTACGTTGAGGGGCGGTTGACGCAGTAAGCAAAAATGCTTTCGCACAGCCGTTTTTTATGGCTGTGCGAAATTCTTTTACTTATCCTATTTTAATTTTGTGTCAAATGATTTATCTGCATTTTTGCGGTGCGTGGGTTTATCGACAGTCTGGAGCCGTTGCGGTATTCCGTAACGGCTTTTGGCTCATTCTCTTTTCATCTTTAAAAGCGGCACAAATTCGTATTCTGTGATTTTTTCGCCGGTAAGGCTGAATCCGTTGCGGCGATAAAAATCTATTCCACGCTTGTTGTATTCAAGCACCCACAGCTCATTGACGGCAAAATTGTTGATAGCGTAACCGAGAAGCACTGCGCCTATGCCCTGATTCTGAAAAAGCGGCTCTACATACAGCTTTTCGACCTCATTGCCCGAAATGCGTATAATGCCTTTTATTACACCGTCGTCATAGACAAATGTGTTTTTAAGTGCGGCTGAGCCTGCGGAATATTCTTTGGCAGTGTCAAGGACGTTCAGTTCACCGAAGTAAAAGGTGTCATTTCTGAAAAACGGGTAGAAATTTACCCTGTAATTTGTGACGATTATTTCTGCGATGCGTGAAGCATCGGACTCGGTTGCGGGGCGTATATGTGTCATTTCTGTTCTCCGTTGGATTATGATTAAAGCCGTTGCGGTATTCCGTAACGGCTTTAGTGCTATATACTGATTACTTTATATCAAGCGCTGATTTAAGCTCGTCAACCTTGTCTGTCTTTTCCCATGCAACGTCAAGGTCTGTACGTCCCATGTGACCGTAAGCGGCAAGCGGTCTGTACTTGGTGCTTCTAAGGTTCAGTGAGCTGATTATCGCACTGGGGCGAAGGTCGAACACCTTGCTTACAGCAGCTGAAATTTCGCTGTCGGGCTTTATGCCTGTGCCGAATGTATCAACAAAGACAGATACGGGCTGTGCAACGCCGATAGCATACGCAAGCTCGACCTCGCAACGCTTCGCTATACCTGCGGCTACAATGTTCTTAGCAACGTGTCTTGCGGCGTAAGCGGCTGAACGGTCAACCTTTGTGGGATCTTTTCCTGAGAATGCGCCGCCGCCGTGCCTGCCGACACCACCGTATGTATCTACTATTATCTTTCTGCCCGTAAGACCGCTGTCGCCCTGAGGACCGCCTACTACAAAGCGTCCTGTGGGATTTATCAGCATCTTAGTGTTCTCGTCAAGCAGTGAAGCGGGAACGGTAGTCTTTATAACCTTTTCGATAATATCGGCTCTGAGCTGTTCCTGCGTAACGTCAGCCTTGTGCTGTGAGGAAACAACGACAGTGTCAATTCTTGAGGGAGTGCCGTCCTCATTATATTCTACCGTTACCTGCGTCTTTCCGTCGGGGAGAAGATAGGGTATCTCGCCTGACTTTCTTACTGCTGTGAGCTTCTTTGAAAGTGCGTGAGCAAGGGAAATCGTAAGGGGCATAAGCTCCTCGGTTTCATCACACGCATAGCCGAACATCATACCCTGATCGCCTGCACCTGTGTCAAATTCATTGTTATCTCTGCCCTCAAGAGCGTTATCAACGCCCATAGCTATATCGGGGCTCTGCTTGTCAAGGGTCGTGAGGATAGCGCAGGTCTTGTAGTCAAAGCCGTAGTCGCTGTTATCGTACCCTGTTTCCTTTATGACATCTCTTGCTATTGCAGGAATGTCAACGTTTGCCGTTGTCGTAATCTCGCCCATAATCAGAACCATACCTGTTGTGGCACAGGTTTCGCAGGCTACACGAGCGTTCTTGTCCTGTGCTAATATCGCATCAAGCACACCGTCTGAGATCCTGTCGCAGATCTTGTCGGGGTGACCCTCTGTTACGCTTTCGGAAGTGAATAAGTATTTTGCCATTGATTTTTCCTTTCATATAGCGGTTTTAAACCGTATCCCATACGCATATACCTGCGTAAAACTGCATTAAAAAAAGCCCCTTTCGGAGCTTGCTGACTGCCTGCTCCTCATCTTTCGGTCACAGCTCTTGCCGTGCCGTAGGAATTAGCACCATTTTTCGCAAAGAAAGCTCAAGCGAAACGGTTGCTGGGTTTACGGAGCCTGACTCCCAATCTGCATTTTAATGCAGAAAATGTAAACCGCTCTTGATAAGGGATTTTTCCGATTGATATTGTAGCATAAGCAAATGCGTTTGTCAAGTAAAATGAGAATAATTTTTATTTTAACGGCATTGAAATTTATAGGGAGTTAAAAATGTCGGGATACACTATAAATAAATATAGAACGGCTGTTGAATTGTACCGTGAAAAATGGTATAATTTAATAGAGTAACGATTTCAGGAAACAACGGACGAAAGGGTGCAAGGAATTACAATGAGTTTTGTTACGCTGAGCGATATTACAAAGCAGTACCGTATGGGCGATATAATAATCAACGCAAACGATAAGGTCAGCTTTGACATTGAAAAGGGCGAATTTGCAATAATCGTAGGACCGAGCGGTTCGGGCAAGACTACGGTGCTTAATATACTGGGCGGTATGGATACCGCTACATCGGGCAGTTTTTATGTAGACGGAAGTAAGATAAGCGGTTACAGCAGAAAAGAGCTTATCGACTACAGAAGATACGATATAGGTTTTATATTCCAGTTCTATAATCTCATCCCGAACCTTACGGCAAAGGAGAATATTGAGCTGTCTACTCAGACGGTGGAGGACTATATCCCTGCTGTAGAGATACTGGAAAAGGTCGGACTTACCGACAGAATAAACAACTTCCCGGCTCAGCTTTCGGGCGGTGAACAGCAGAGAGTGGCTATAGCGAGAGCGCTTGCGAAAAAGCCCAAGTTGTTGCTGTGCGACGAACCTACGGGTGCGCTTGATTACAACACCGGCAAGATGATACTGAAATTGCTTCAGGACACCTGCCGCAGTGAAAATATGACTGTAATACTCGTAACACATAATACGGCGATATGCCCTATGGCCGACAGGGTCATACACATGAAAAGCAGTAAGGTGAGCGAAATAGTCGTAAACGAGCATCCGACACCCGTTGAAGAAATAGAGTGGTAAGCGGGGAAAGGGAACGGATATGAAAAATGCAATGCTGAAAAATGCGTTTGCCGAGATGAAGAAAACAAAAAGCCGTTTTCTTTCGATATTCGGTATAATCGCTATCGGCACAGGATTTTTTGCGGGACTTCTGCAGAGCGCTCCTGCGATGAAGGTATCGTCGGATCATTATTACGACAGGACTTCCCTGTCGGATATCAGGCTGGTATCTACATACGGATTTGACGATAACGATATAGACGCTTTGAAAAAAGGGCTTCCGGATGTTGATGTTTATCCCGGATATTTCACGGACGCATACGTCAACACGGATTCGGGCGAAAAGAAGGTCGCAAGGGTATATTCTCTTGACAAAACGGGCGAAAACAATCCGTACAGCTCTTTGCAGATAGTTGACGGCAGACTTCCCGAAGAAGAAAACGAGTGCGTTATCGACAGCGGTAAACTGCTTGCTCATTATAAAGTCGGGGACAAGCTGACGCTGTGTGGCGATGAAGACACGGATATAGACGGAACTTTGTCGGTCAAGGAATTTACTATAGTCGGAAAATTCGCATCGCCTATGTATATATCTGATGCGGAGCGTGGAAACACGACCATAGGAAGCGGTTCTGTCTATATGATCTGTTACATACCGGAAAGCTGTTTCAAGACAGAGGTATATACTCAGGTTATGATAAACTCGGACGAGCTAAAGCAGTACAGCTGTTACAGCGATGAATATGAGGATGCCCGTGACGCTCTTGAAAAGAAGATACAGAAAATAGCGGATGTAAGAGAAGAAGAGCGTTTTGACGAAATAGCAGGCGATGCAAAGAAGGAACTTGACGACGGGCAGAAAGAGCTTGATAAAAAGAAGAGCGAAGCATACGCAGAAATAGAGAAAAATGAAAAGAAGCTGTCTGACGCAAAAAAACAGCTTGACGAAGCAAAGCCTCAGCTTGAAAGCGGCAAGAAAACGCTTGATGAATCGAAAAAACAGCTTGATGAGGCAAAAAAGGAGCTTGACACAAACGGGGCTACCCTGACGGCGACAAAAGCGGTGCTTGACAGCACAAAGAAAAAACTGGACGAAACGAAGCTGCAGCTTGAAGCCGGAAAGAAAACGCTTGACGAAAGCTATATACAGCTTGTTACGGCTAAAATACAGCTTGAAAACGCAGACTCACAGCTAAAGTCGAGCAAGGCTCAGCTTGACGATGCAAACGCAAAGATATTAAGTCAGCAGGCAATGATAAATACGAGCCGTGATACGCTGGAGGATTCTTACAAGAAGGGTAATATCACCAAAGAGGCGTATAATGCCGGCATAAAACTGCTCGACAGCTCGCAGGCGGAGCTTGACAAGCAGAAGAAACAGTATGAAAGCGGACTTGCACAGTATAATGACGGGCTTAAGCAATATAATGACGGAAAGCTGCAGTACGAAATCGGTTATGCCAAATATGAGGACGGAAAAAAGCAGTACGAGGACGGATATTCTCAGTACACAAGCGGACTTGCACAGTACGAAAGTGCAAAGGCACAGTATGACGCAGGGAAGGCTCAGTATGACGCAGGATACGCACAATATGTTTCGGGCAAGGCAAAGTATGACAGCGGTAAAGCGGAGTATGACAAGAATTATGCCGATTATGAAAAGGGTCTGAAGGAGTATAACGAGGGCAAGACGGCTCTTGAAAAGGCAAAAACCGATGCGGACAAGCAGTTTGCCGATGCTCAGAAGAAGATAGACGACGGCAGGGAAAAGCTCGAAAAGACGAGCAGACCTGAGTGGTATCTGTTTACCCGTGATGATAATCCGGGATACAGTGAATACGGTCAGAATGCCGAAAGAATAGGCAATATAGCTATGGTGTTCCCCCTGTTCTTTGTAATGGTGGCGGCGCTTGTATGTCTTACCACGATGACACGAATGGTAGAGGAACAGCGTACTCAGATAGGAACGCTCAAGGCGCTCGGCTATAAAAACGGCGCTATTATATTCAAATATCTGCTTTATGCACTGACAGCGGCAACGGCGGGCGCTGTATCGGGTATGCTTGTGGGAATGAAGATATTCCCGGCAATCATTATTACCGCATACGGAATGATGTACGTTATCCCCGATATTCTTCTGCCGTATGACTATATACTTATGATATGTACCACAGGTGTATCTGTACTGCTTACTGCGGTCACGGTCTATTTCTCGTGCGGCGGCATACTTCACGACTGCCCTGCGGCACTTATGCGGCCGAAAACACCAAAGAGCGGTAAGAAGATACTGCTTGAACGCATAGGCTTTATATGGAACAGGCTTTCGTTCAGCTATAAGGTAACAATGCGTAATATATTCCGCTATAAGAGAAGAATGCTTATGACGATAGTGGGCATTGCAGGCTGTACAGCACTTGTGCTGACGGGCTTCGGCGTGTATGACAGCGTAAATGATATTCTGCAAAAGCAGTTCGGCGAGATAAGCAATTATACCGGTATTACCGCTTATGACAATACCGTGACCGACGAACAGACAGCTAAGATAGGAAAGATGCTTGAGCGTTATGACTGCGAGGGCAACAAGATATATCAAAAGCAGATAACGGTATATAACGGTAAGAAAAGCACAGAAGCGTATATATTCGGCGGAGCGGACAACGAAACCATCGCACAGTTTGTGACGGTAAAGGACAGACGGACAGGCGAACAGTACACGGTAACCGACGACGGCGTTATAATAAACGAGAAGCTGGCATCTTTGCTCGGCGGTATAAAGAAGGGCGATACGGTAACGATAGCTTTGTCGGAAACGAAGCGAGTTACTGCTACGGTAACGGAGATATGCGAAAACTACGCCCATCACTATGTGTATATAACGGAAAAGCTGTACAAGGAGCTTAGCGGCGAGGAAGGACTGCCGTATAACTGCTTCTTCTTCAACTCTGAGGACGGCGACGATATGACCGAAAGTGACAGGGACGAGCTTGCACAGGAGCTTATGAAAATAGACGGAGTTATGGGAGTGAGCTTCAAGACAAGCGTTGCGGGAACATTCAGTTCTATGCTCAAATCACTGCTTTTTGTAATAGTGGTTCTTATAGTGAGTGCAGGTGCGCTTGCGTTCATTGTGCTTTATAATCTTACGAACATCAATATAAACGAGCGTATAAGGGAGATCGCATCGCTCAAGGTGCTTGGCTTCTATGATAAGGAAGTATCAATGTATGTGTTCAGGGAAACGGTGATACTTACCCTTATAGGAACAGTGGCAGGTATGATATTCGGAAGATTCCTTGTTGACTTTGTTGTAAAGACGGCTGAAATTGATATGGTTATGTTCGGCAGAACGGTGCATCCGATGAGCTTTGTATTCTCGGGTCTTATAACGATATGCTTTGCCGTGATAGTAATGCTGTTTATGCACAGACGGCTTATGAAGGTCAATATGGTCGAGGCACTCAAGAGTGTTGAATAATATTTCGGCGTTAGCCGGGAGGTTGATAATATATGAAGATAAGTAAGGCGATTGTTGCCGCTGTAGGTGCGGCGGCTGCCGTAGGTGCGGCTGTATACGCCAAGAAAAAGCTGGAGGAAACACAGACTCCGCTCAGAAAGAAAAGCCTGGCCGTATGGAAAAACGGCGGGGTAACTCATAAGGAGATAATCAGAAAGCCTATAAGTGAGGAAGAACAGACCGATGCGATAAACAGCCGCATTGATGAGGCTGTACGCCGGTATAAGCCTATGTCCGAAAGGGATAACGGCGAAACCGAAACCGAGCCTGAGATAGCGCCTGTCAATTTTACATTTACTCAGAGTGAAGATGACGACGATACCGGTGTCAGCTTTGAGCGTGTATTCGACCATTTCAACAGACTTGAATCGTCCGTCGGAAATAACGGCAAGGATGCAGGCGAAAGCGGCAAAAAAGCTGAGGATACAGCGGAAGAAGCCTTACCCGCAGTAACGGCAGTTGAGGAGAATTTTGACGAGCAAGCCGAAATGCCGAAGCAGATGCTGCTTGAAAAGGGGATAATGACATCCGCTCCGATAGCAAATGCGGTTCAGGAGCTTGCAGAAATGCCGTCTGTTATACAAGATAATGAAGAAATTGAAGACGTAAATCTGCCTGTTGATGAGAGCATTTTCGATTTATACGCAAGCGAGCCTGTCGAGAACGCAGTAAAGGCTTTTGAAGAAATCGCCGAGCAGGAAGAAACCGCCGACAGCGAAATTGGCGATGAACAAAATGATATTGCTACCGAAGAAGCTGTAAGCGAGCCTGTCGAGGACGCAGTAAAGGCTTTTGAAGAAATCGCAGAGCAGGAAGAAACCGCCGACAGTGAAGCTGAAATTGACAGCGAACAAAACGACATTGCCACCGAAGAACCTGTAAGCGAGCCTGTCGAGGACGCAGTAAAGGCTTTTGAAGAAATAGCCGAGCAGGAAGAAACCGCCGACAGCGAACAAAATGACGCCGCCACCGAAGAACCCGTAAGCGAGCCTGTTGAGGACGCAGTAAAGGCTTTTGAAGAAATCGCAGAGCAGAAAGAAACCGCCGACAGCGAAATTAACGATGAACAAAATGACACTGCTACCGAAGAAGCCGTAAGCGAGCCTGTCGAGGATGCGGTAAAGGCTTTTGAAGAAATCGCCAAGCAGGAAGAAACCGCCGACAGTGAAGCTGAAATTGACAGCGAACAAAACGACATTGCCACCGAAGAAGCCGTAAGCGAGCCTGTCGAGGATGCGGTAAAGGCTTTTGAAGAAATCGCCAAGCAGGAAGAAACCGCCGACAGTGAAGCTGAAATTGACAGCGAACAAAACGACATTGCCACCGAAGAACCTGTAAGCGAGCCTGTCGAGGACGCAGTAAAGGCTTTTGAAGAAATCGCCAAGCAGGAAGAAACCGCCGACAGTGAAGCTGAAATTGACAGCGAACAAAACGACATTGCCACCGAAGAACCTGTAAGCGAGCCTGTCGAGGACGCAGTAAAGGCTTTTGAAGAAATCGCCAAGCAGGAAGAAACCGCCGACAGTGAAGCTGAAATTGACAGCGAACAAAACGACATTGCCACCGAAGAACCTGTAAGCGAGCCTGTCGAGGACGCAGTAAAGGCTTTTGAAGAAATAGCCGAGCAGGAAGAAACCGCCGACAGCGAAGAAAAGTCGCTTGAAGAACAGTTCCACGCTATAATGGCAGAGGAAACCGCAAGCGAGCCTGTTCCTTCTATTCGTACAGCCGAGTCTGTAGAGGACGCATTGAAAGAATTCGGCGACTTTATAGGAATATCCGAAACCGCTGACAGCACCGGTAGCACCGGAAGCTCCGGAAGCTCCGGAAGCTCCGAAGATATTTCGGACGACGATCTTGAACAGACAAGCGGTAGTTTTGAGGAAAGTACATTATCCGATGAGCTGTCCGAAACTCCGGACGAGCCGATTGACGCTGACGAAAAGCCGAGAACTATGGACTTCTTCGATTTGCCGGACGAAGCATATACGCCTGTACAGCTTACCGAAGAAAAGCACGATGAGAATGTTGCCGAGGTAGAGGATTTGTTCGGAAATCTGCTTATGGATGACGAGCCTGAGATAAAGAAAACATTTAACGATCCCTCAGAGGTATTTTCACTGTTCGATACGGCTGACGGCGGACAGGACGATTTCGACAAGTACAGCGATGAAAAGATTGAGGAAGAAAGCGAGAAAAAGAAGACCAGCGATACAAGAAAGTACATAGCGCAGGATATTGCGGATAATATCGCATCGTTTGCACAGCTGCTTGAACCGCTCAATGCCATCAAGGAGAACAAGATACGCAGTAAGAGCGGTATACTGTTCGACTGGGAAATGAGGATACAGGCGCTTATAGGCGATCTGCCGATAAAGACGTACTGGAGAAACAACTTCCGCAATTATGAGATATGGAGCGATGAAAAGTGCATGGAAAAGGCAGGCGAACTGCTCTCTATGCTTGAACTTGTCGGAATAGTGCGTGATAAGGCAAAAGAGGTCGTGATAGACAAGGATACGCTTGATTTCTATTCGGCACAGAGCGAGCATCTTAACAATGATTTCCATATAGGAGAAACGGTCGTTGTTACACGGCCGTGCTGGAAAATAAACGGACACCCTGCAAGAAAGGGCGAAATTGCTAAGAAAGCTCCGTTTGCAGAATTCAGCCGTAAGAAAGTATCACCGCTTGAAACTATGCTGAGAGAAAACAGCTGTTCTGACGGGGATGTTAATATTCCCGTTACGGAGGACAATTTCTGTACATACGACCGTGATATACCTTATGTAAAGAGGGCAATCGCCGAAGGCTTCTGCAAGTGCGCAGTAAGACGTATGGAGGACGGAGGCGCTCTGGCATTCTTCTATGAGGTTATTGCGGAGGGCGAAAATGTTCACTATTCGCCGTGTACGCTGAGATTTGAGGTAAACATTGACAAGAATGCAAATGTTGTCGGAAGATTCAGAAGCGAGAAGGTGTAAAATAAGAATAATAGCAGGAGGCACTGTGCAAAAGCAGTGCCTTTTCTGATGAAATTTAATCTGTTTTTAGCTTATTAGCCTAAAAATTAAGTAAAAAATTTTAACAAAAACTCTTGCATTTGAAGAATAGCTATGATATACTTAATACAAAGAGCGATTAACGCTTCTTAACGGAAATATGACTTATCAAGGAGAATCAAGTATGAACGTAAAAGTTATCAACGGTACATCATTACCGAACATTCCCTGGCAGGACAGACCCGCAGGCTGTAAGGACGTTATCTGGCGTGCAGACAACAACCCCATAATCCCCCGTGACCTTCTTCCTACAAGCAACTCAATCTTCAACAGCGCAGTTGTTCCTTTTGAAAGCGAAAAGGGCAAGTTCGCAGGTGTTTTCCGTGTTGACGACAAGGAAAGAAATATGGCTATCCACGCAGGCTTCTCTGAGGACGGCGTACACTGGAACCTCAACGAAGAAAAGGTTGAATGGATAAACGACGACCCCGAAACTGCTGAAGCTAACCCCTGGCAGTACGGTTACGACCCCAGATGCGTATGGATCGAGGACAGATTCTGGATCACATGGTGCAACGCATACGGCTGGAAGCCTACAATCGGTGTGGGCTGGACAAAGGACTTCAAGGAGTTCCACCAGTGCGAGAACGCATTCCTTCCCTTTAACAGAAACGGTGTTCTGTTCCCCCGTAAGATAAACGGCAAGTACGTTATGTTCAGCCGTCCTTCAGACAGCGGTCACACCCCCTTCGGTGATATGTACCTTTCACAGTCGCCCGATATGAAGTACTGGGGCGAGCACAGACACGTTATGGCTCCTATGAAGGGCTGGGAATCACTCAAGATCGGTGCAGGTCCTATCCCGATAGAGACAAGCGAAGGCTGGCTGGTATTCTACCACGGCGTTCTCCAGAGCTGCAACGGCTATGTATACAGCTTCTCAGCTGCTATCCTCGACATCGACAAACCCTGGAAGGTTAAGTATCGTTGCGCTGAGTACCTTCTCAACCCCAGAGAGTATTATGAGTGCGTAGGCGACGTTCAGAACGTTACATTCCCCTGCGCAGCGCTCTGCGACGCTGACACAGGCAGAATCGCTATCTACTACGGTTGTGCAGATACCTGCGTAAGCATGGCATTCACAACTGTTGACGAGGTTGTAGACTACGTTAAGAAGCACAGCAGTGTCTGATTGACCGACAAAGCATAAAATTATCCCCTCCGCTTTTGCGGAGGGGATTTTGCTTTAAGCGGCTCACAGCCGCACGCTTATCTATTAATCATCGCTTTGTTTATTTCCGACCGTTTCGCTAACCTCAATAACGCACCAACCTTTAAAAAGGTCGGAATTTGGAGCGGCTTACAGCCGCACGGCTTCAAAAAACGTGCCACCGGCACCTTTTTTGAGGATAACAAAGCAATACAAAATAAGTTCAGGGAAACTTTTTATCTTGCAAAAAGTTTCCCTGACCCTTCAAAAATTCGCTTTGTTTTAAGAAATTTCGCTTTCTGCGGAAAGCGATTTAAGGCTCCGCCTTAAAAATCCGCAACCTTTTGAAAAAGGTTGACTAAAACTTTTAATTCCCCTTTTCAACGTTTATTACCGCCGGTAACGCTACTTCCGCAAATCGCCGACTGTAAGAACGGCGAAATGGGAGCGGCTCACAGCCGCACGGCGAATTGGGAGCGGCGACACGCCGCCCGCCGCCCTCCGGCTAATTATAAAAACTCTCTTTCAAAATTCTCTTGCCGCTTTCCGTTACAAATATCCGTTCATACGCACTCTTTACAGCATTTTCACTTGCATTATCCTCATAGAGATTAACAATGAAATCCGCTTCAATGAGTATCTGAAGATCCATACCGTCGATATCCTTGTATGTATGATGATGCGCTATCAGATACATAACACGTTCAATAACATCTTCATAACCGCCGACCGACTGCATAATGTGCTTTGCAATGTCAGGACCGAGCCTTTGCTGTATCTCTCCGTCATTTCTTCCGTACAGCCTTTCGCCCTCATGTATGCCTATATCATGGAGAATTGCCGCCGCTTCAAGCGTTTTCATCGCTTGCTCCGACAAATTCTCCTGCACCGCAATAAGCCGTGCAAAGCTGTGCACTTTTATAAAATGCTGTATGCGCCTTGCGTCGCCCTTGTCATATTCGATCGCCGCCATCAATAGCTTTTCATGCATACGCTCACCTTATTCGCTCTTACTGCTTGTATTACTTTCGGTCTTGCTGTCTGTGTTACTCTCGGTTTTACTGTCCGTATTGCTTTCAGCTTTACTGTCAGTACCGCTTTCTGTTTTGCTTTCGGTCTTATCGCTGTCCTTCTTTTCAACGGTTTTGAAAACCGTATCGGAAATAACCTTTACCTTATCAATGCTTGCCGTAATTACACGGTTATCCCACATAGTCAGTATATACGGCTTTTCACCGCCGATTATTTCGCAGTCAAGCGTTTCGTACTTTTCGTCAAACAGAGTTATTTCACCAAGCTGAGTCAGCTTACCGTCCGCATAGCTGTAGAACTTACAGCGGCTTACCTGCGATATTCCGTCAAAATAAATCACAGGTATTCCGATTATGATTTTACCGTCTGTTTCGTAAAAAGCAAGCTTCGATATATCATCACAAACGGGACTTGTCAGATATTTGTTCCAGTCACCCGGCGTACTGCTTTCCGCTGTAATAACAGCTTCGGCTTTCTTATCAGCACCGACGCTCAGCTTGATTCCCGTTCTGTTGCCGTCCTTGTCGGCTGTAACGGTTACTTCGGCAGATACTTTATCATTCAGAGCAATGCTGTTGGTTTCTTCCACGCCGTCTGCTTCTTCAAGTGTCGTTGCATCTATCCTGTACTGCATAGGATTTTCCCCTGCGGTAGTCAGTGTGATTACATTTCCTCTATAACTCATCGACGCAATACGTTCACCCTTAGCAACTTCATCTATCTCACGAATTGAGTGCAATGCGCTCTTCTTTGTAACAAAGAGTACATTCTCTGCACTGCCGTTCCTCATTGCCACACCCGCCAATGCCAGATTGTTGTCAAGAGCTGTGGCAAGCGTGGGATTAACCGCTATATCTTCATAACCGCAGCTGAGTGTACTGAGAGATTCATCAAACATGACATAGGACAAGTATGTACTGTATACATTGTTGTTGAGTATGGTATCAGTCACATACATTCCTTTTTCAGTGAAAACACAAGCGGAATTTTTGCCTGTCAGTACGCTCCTGAGAACCGTTTGCCTGTCTCCGTTCAGATTAATCGCCATACAGGTATAATACGAGATCTCGTTTATCTTCGGGAAAATCTCCATACGTCCTACAGGTATCGTCTGCGTTTCATCTGCGTGCGTATATGACGGTACATACGTTTCCGGCTTATCTTCAACCGCTTTGTCAAGGTCTGCGGTAAATTCAGCGGTCAGGAAAAGTGTACTACCATCGGTATAATATCCGACAAAATCTCCTGTTAGTATATATTCATTGACAGATTCCCCGCTGATTATGCCGCTTTCGTCATATATACGGACAACGGTAGAGCCGTCCTTTCCCCCGATAACCGCAAAATACTCGCCGCACTTTACTATTCCTGCGTCCGTAAGACCGGTGTCAAAGCTGAAATTGCCGCTCAGCTTACCCTCTGATTGCTTTGCGCCCTGAACCTCACTTCCGTTCATTGCCGCAACAACCGTATCACCGTGCACATTTTTAGGTATTTCTGAACGTTCCTTCTCGCCTATCACAAATTCATCGGGCAGAGAATAACTGATTTTGCCGGTTGCCGCTCTTGCCTCGCTGAGCAATGAGCTGTAATCATATATATTCTGCTCAAGCTTTTCAGGTATATCGTAAGTTAAATTTGGTATTATTCCGTAAGCACTCAGAACTTTCAGTGCAATTCCCCCGGCGATAAGCACAGCCGCACATACAAAAGACGTAACAAGGCAGGCTTTACTGCGTTTTGCCGTCACAGCGTCTTCCTCGTCGTCGCAAACGTCATACTCGACTTCATCGCTGTCGCCATCGTTCATCAGTTCACCGATTGCCGAACCTATATCCTTGGCAGTGCTTCCGATTTTTTCATCGTCACCTATTATCCCGGAGAAATCCTCAGCTTCCTCTGACAGTTGTTCTTCTGTGGGCAGTTCCGGGATACAGAATTCCTGCGTAACGCTTTTGCTTTTGTCCTCTGTGTCATCTGATGAAGTTTCTTCGGTTTCCTCTTCTGATGAACTGTCCTCTCCAGGCTCTTCGGTGACATTTGAAACGGCACTGTCCGTTATATCTGTATCAACCGGTTCCTGCTGTTGCGAATATACAGAATTTTCTACAGAATCGCCGTCCGTAATATTACTATCGGTATAATCCGATGAGTTATTAACATTTTCGACAAGGTTTTCGCTGTCTATTTCATTTTGCATACGCAAAATGAGTGCTTCTGCGGCTGCCGTTCTTTCATTTTCAGCTTCGACATCGGATTGATTATCCTCCGATTGTACCTCAACATCAACCGTTTTTGCAACAGCCGGCTCTTTTTCCGAACTGTTAATATTATCCGACTTTGTTCCTGCCTCTTCGTTTTTATGAACATTCTTTTGACTGTTCAGTTCCTCGGTCATTCTGCGCAGAGTTTCCTCTTCTCTTCTCTTTCGCTGCTCCGCCAGTTCCTTGCGCTGAGTTGCCACCGCAATAATCATGCGGTAGTCATCTCCCGACAGCACCGAGTTGTCCAGTATCTGTAAAAGCTCATCGAACTTCAGATGAGGGTTTTCCTCTATTCTTCTGAACTCCATGTTGCCTATCTTGCTGTTTCCAAGCAGTTCAAGAAAGTCAGAACCGCTTATTTTAAGCTCTTTGAGCTTACGCAGGAATACACCTGCCGTCATATCGCCGTTATCTTCAAGCAGCTTTTTTATCTCTTCCGGCTTTACTCTGTCGGGTATTTCCACAGAAGAAATATACTCTTTTATCTTTTGCTCCAAACTGTCCATTCCCGTGTTTCCTCCGTCAGATATTTGCCTCTGAAAGCAGATGTGCTTTCATTGTTACCTCGGCATTGGTAAGACATACGCCTACCGTTTCCTCGGTATAGCCGCATAGCTTTGCAGTTTTTTCAGCACTGCAGTTGCATACGGTACTTACACTGAGGACAAGCCGTTCTATATCCGGCAATTCGTTCAGAGCGTTTCTTATCTTGGAACCGCTTTCAATCGCCGTACAAAGCTCCCCGCCCGTCTTGCTCAGATGTCTTATTTTAGTGCAAAGTATCCTTACGAGCCATTCTATAAACTGTGCCGATGAGCCGAGGTTTGCTGTGGGCAGTGCCGCAAAGCTGTCAAGCACCGTCAGCCTCAACGCCTCTACAGCGGCTTCCTCGTTTCTCATTGCCATTCTCGCTATTTTATATATAGGTCTGTACACAGCTCTATATAGCTGTGTGTACCCCTCGGTATCGCCTGTCTGCGCCCGTTTTATCAGTGCGGATAATTCCTGTGCGTTCATCTGTTCACCTCAAAATGTACATATATATTAATCATACCACAAAAACCGCTCTATGAAAACCCTTTTTCTGAAATTTTTAAACTTTTTTCGAAGCTGCAGACGTTCCGCTGTCTCCGATATTGCAGTCTGTCGGTATTTATGATAGAATAAAATCATAAACGGAGGGCTGTCTATGACCGAAAATGAATTTACCAACCGATATATCGGTACAATGAGCGAACAGCAGAAAAAGGCTGTCAAAGCCACCGATGGGGCAGTTCTACTGCTTGCCGTACCGGGCAGCGGAAAAACTACCGTACTGATAAACAGGCTCGGATACATGATCTGCTGTTGTGGAATATCACCCGATGAGATACTGGCGGTAACATATACAAGAGCCGCTACATACGAGCTTAAGAAGCGTTTTGCCGACAGTTTCGGAAGAGAATACGCAGGCGGTCTTGAAATACGCACAATAAACGGCTTGTCATCAAAGATAATAGAACGTTACGGCAGTGTATATGGCACCGAAAATATTTCCCGGCTTATGAGTAAGGAAGGCGACCGAAAAAGACTTATCGGAGAAGTGTATAAAGCTGTGACGGGAGAATTTGCCGATACATCAACGGTAAACGAGATAGGTGCGATGATCACCTATGCAAAGAATATGATGCTCTCCGACGAACAGATAAGTGAGCTTCACGGTGACGGGTACGACGCTCTTAAGGTATATAAGGAATACAACCGTGCGCTGTCCTCACGCTCGCTCATGGACTATGACGACCAGATGGTGACCGCTCTTGATATACTTACAAAATATCCCGATATGCTTGCCTACTATCACGGCAGGTTCCGTTATATCTGTGTTGACGAGGCGCAGGACACATCGAAGATACAGCACGAAATAATCAAACTGCTTTGCCAAAAGAGCGGAAACATATTCATGGTGGGCGACGAGGATCAGAGCATATACGCCTTCAGAGGTGCATATCCCGATGCGCTCACAGACTTTGAAAAGACATATAAAAACGCACAGATACTGTTCATGGAACAGAATTTCCGTTCAACGCCCGAAATAATCGGAGTTGCAAATTCTTTCGTCAACCGCAACCGTTTCCGCCGTGAAAAGACTATCCGTGCGGTGAACGGCACAGGTATTCCCGTCCGTATTGTACACTGCGGCGGGAGAAGCATACAATATGACTTCCTGTGCGCAGTTGCAAAGAGAAAAGAAAAGCAGACAGCGGCACTGTTCAGAAATAACGACAGTGCGATAGCTCTTGTTGATCTGCTTGAGAGGAATAATGTCGGATACAGACTGAAAGGCGGAGAAAAAACATTCTTTACCGGCAAACCTGTGCTTGATTTTACCGCCGTTATTCGTTTTATAGCCGATCCCTACGATGCAGACAGCTTCATTCAGATTTATTATAAAATCGGACTTTATATAACAAAGCAGGCGGCTGAAGCGGCTTGCAGGCTAAGTTCAAGCCGTAATATCCCGATAACCGAGGCTCTTCTTTGCGACGAGCTTAACGCAGAAATCAGCATAAATGCAAGGCGTAACATAAGGCAAACAGCGGAACTTATAAAGCAGGCACACGACAGCGACGCAGCAGAAACGCTTCGCATTATATGGTGTGATATGCAGTACGGCGACTATGTCCGTAAGAACGGTCTTGATGCAAATAAATACGATATTCTGCGTATACTTGCCCGTAATGTCAAAGACGGGAATGAGCTTATAGCACGGCTTGACGAGCTGAATGACATAATGTCGGCGCATACCGATGACGAAAACTGTAAGTTTACTTTATCAACTATCCATTCAAGCAAGGGACTTGAATATGACTGTGTTTATCTGCTTGATGTAATCGACGAGGTACTACCGTGTATCACATCGGACAAGCTCAACGACAAGGAAGACGTAAAACAGTACGAAGAAGAACGGCGGCTTTTCTATGTTGCAATGACAAGGGCAAAGTCTGAGCTGTACCTTTTCTCCTGCAAAGGCGAAAGCTCTGAATTTCTCACGGAAATTGAGAATAATATGCCGATCGAATACGCCGACCGCAACGATATTTTCTTTTCACTGTTTGCACGGGATATGCTCGGACGTGACTATTACGACGGTAAAAACGGCAAAGGTGTTGTAACGGCATACTGTGCGGAAAAACTGTATATCCGCTACACAAACGGGAAAAGCGAACTTAAAACGCTTCCGGAAATGCTTGCTGACCGTGACCGTACTCCTCATTATATCAGCCGTGACGAACTTGAAAAACTGAATACAGGAAGCGATGAAAGCAATCTTCAACCGCAAAAGAATGTTGATTTCAAAGTCGGCGACAGGCTTTATCACAACAAATTCGGCGAGGGTGTGATACAGCAAACGGATCGGCTCGGCATAGGTACGGTATTCTTTGAGAAAAGCGGAGAAACAAAAAGGATCATGCTTAAAGCGTGCTTAAAAAACGGCATTATCACAGTCGGATAAATACCGTGCCGCTGACGGGGCTTGCCGTGCCGAAATCAAAGGCGGAGGTTTCGCTTCCGGGTAATATGCTGCAGACGTTGAGAAACACACGCAGACAATGAAACCGCCCCGACAGGCGTACAAAGGTACGTTGAGGGGCGGTTGACGCAGTAAGCAAAAATGCTTTCGCACAGCCGTTTTTACGGCTGTGCGAAATTCTTATACTTATCCTATTTTAATTTTGTGTCAGATGATTTATCTGCATTTTTGCGGTGCGTGGGTTTATCGACAGTCTGAGCCCGTCACGCTTTGCGTGACGGGCATAGTATTCGGTTACGGGATCAGTCTACAAGCTCAGGGTCGAATGTTTCGTGCCACGGAAGTCCCCACTTGTTCAGTGCGTCCATAAACGGATCGGGATCGAATTCCTCGATATTATAAACACCGGGCTTCTTCCACTTGCCTGTCATTACCATCATTGCTCCTATCATAGCAGGAACGCCGGTCGTGTAGCTGATAGCCTGCGAGCCGACCTCCTTGTAGCACTCCTGATGATCGCAGCAGTTGTAAACCTTGTAGTGTACTTCCTTGCCATCCTTCTTACCTATGCAGATACAGCCGATATTGGTCTTGCCGACTGTTCTGGGGCCGAGCGATGCAGGGTCGGGTAAAACTGCCTTAAGGAACTGGAGCGGTACTATCTCTCTGCCCTCGTACATAATGGGCTTGATAGATGTCATACCGACATCTTCGAGGCACTTCAGATGTGTGAGGTAGCTCTGTCCGAATGTCATAAAGAAACGTATACGCTTGATACCCTTGATATTGAGTGCGAGCGATTCAAGCTCCTCGTGGTGCAGAAGGTACATATCCTTCTTGCCGACCTGCTCAAAGTCGTACTCTCTCTTTATCTCCATAGGCTCGGTTTCTACCCACTTGCCGTCCTCAATATAACTGCCTTTTGCGGATACCTCACGGATATTTATCTCGGGGTTGAAGTTTGTCGCAAACGGGTAACCGTGGTCGCCGCCGTTGCAGTCGAGAATATCAATATAATTGATCTCGTCAAAGTAATGCTTCTGGGCATAGGCGCAGAATACACCGGTTACACCGGGGTCGAATCCGCTTCCGAGAAGTGCGGTGATGCCCGCCTTTTCAAACTTTTCTCTGTATGCCCACTGATACTTGTACTCAAACTTTGCCGTATCGGGATGCTCATAGTTTGCAGTATCGACATAGTCTGTCTTTGTTTCAAGGCAGGCATCCATTATTGTAAGATCCTGATAAGGAAGCGCAACGTTTATGACAATGTCGGGCTTTTCCTTATTTATAAGCTCAACAAGCTGAGGAACGCTGTCTGCGTCAACCTGTGCGGTCGTTACCTTTGTCTTTGTACCCTTTTCCTCTACCTGCTTTTTCAGCGCATCGCACTTTGACTTTGTACGGCTGGCAATGCAGATCTCAGTGAAAACCTCGCTGTTCTGACAGCACTTATGGACTACTACTCCGGCAACACCGCCGGCACCGATTATCAATGCTTTTCCCATTTTTCTTTCCTTTCCGCTCTGCCTGAGGGCAGACGTCACATAGTGGTTACAAATAGATTATACACTATCGTGTGTAAAAAAACAAGCAAATATTTATATACTGCATACAAGCACACCGTAATCAAACGGAGAGAGCTTTATCGTCTTTTCTTCGCTCTCGTGAGGCTTTCTGAGGAATTTCGGGTCGGTATATTCGTCCTTCATATAGTCGTCGAGCTTAAACGTCTTAGGATATTTCGACTTGTTCAGGAATATAACGGCTGCCTCACGGTTTAGCTTGTCAATTCTTGCAAACACACATTCCTCGGGCGTACAGCTTAAAAACTTCATTTCGCCCTGAGCGAATGCCTTGCTTGACTTTCTTATCCGGGCAAGCTGTTTTGTGAAGTCTATCATATCTATATTCTCTTTGCCCCACGGGTAACAGCGTCTGTTGAACGGGTCCTTATAGCCCTCAAGACCTGCTTCATCGCCGTAATATATGCACGGCACACCGGGCAGGAAGAATTGCAGTACCATAGCGCATTTAAGCAGAGAAAGGCCGTAAACGTACTGTTCGGGCGAAAGGTAGCGTTCAGCCTGCCACTCTCTGTCGTGCCAGCCTACATCCTCGCCGGCAAGTCTTGTCAAGATACGCTCGGTATCGTGAGTTGACAGGAAGTTCATCAGCATATCGGCACTGGGCTTGGGGTAATGCTCAAGTATCGTCATAACTCCGTCCTCAAAGCCTCTTGCATCGCCGTACTTACAGTAGTTTATGATAGCTTCCTTGAAAGGATAGTTCATAACGCTGTCAAGCTGGCCGCCTATGAGATAACGTCTGCGGACACCGTAGCTCTCCTTGTTGGACGCATCCTCCCATACCTCGCCGTAGATGACCTTATCGTCGCCCTTGGCTTTTACAGCCTTATTGAGATTGTCAAGGAATTCATCGGGAAGCTCATCGGCAACGTCAAGTCGCCAGCCTCTTGCGCCCTTGTCTATCCAACGCTGTAATATACCGTTTTCACCGCAGATATATTCTGTGTAGTCGGGGTTGTTCTCATTTACATTGGGAAGTGTGGTAATGCCCCACCACGATTCATAATCGAAAGGATAGCGTGAGAAGCAGTACCAGTTTTTATATTTGCTGTCGGGATCTCTGTATGCGCCCTCGTGATCTCCGTATCTGCCGAACTTGTTGAAATAGATGCTGTCTGCGCCGGTATGGGAGAACACGCCGTCAAGGATAATATCTATACCGTATGTTTTGGCCTGTTTGCACAGATGCTCAAAGTCCTCGTCCGTGCCGAGCATAGGGTCGATATGCTCATAGCAGGCGGTAGAATAGCGGTGATTTTCGTGCGACTCGAAAACAGGGTTGAGATAAATGCAGGTAACGCCTAAACTCTGAAGATAAGGGAGCTTGCTTTCTATGCCTTTGAAATCTCCTGCGAAATAATCGTTGTTGCGGATAATTCCTCTGTCGTCCGGACGGAAGAACGGGGTATCCTCCCAGTTTTCGTGGACTATTCTGTCTGTAGGAACGTTTTCGTGCTTTTCTCCGCTTCGGCAGAATCTGTCGGGGAATATCTGATACATAATTCCGCCCTTTATCCAGTCGGGAGCCGCCATATCCTTGTCAAAAACGGTAAGCTGGAACAGCTCGCCGTTATCAAGAACGCCGAGCCTTGCTCCGCCACGCTTTACATATCGCCTGTTGCCGTCTATCATCAAAGAGAAATAATAGTGGTGCAGACCTTTATGCAAGGGGTTGAAATTGCAGGTAAACACGTTGCATTCTGTGGTCGTATCGGCAATGTCAAGCGGTATGAAGCGTTCCTTTTCGCCCGGACGGAACATTACAAGAGTAGGGTCGGTGACGTTCCATTCCTTCGGGAAACGCAGGGAGAATGTGCTGGGCTGATACTGTCGTATTGCTCCGAACGGGCTTTTATAGTTTAAGTCGAAGCAGTCGAATATCGGAGTATCCATTAAAAAACATTCCTTTCGGATTAAAGTCGGATTAAAATCGGTGGGTGGTTATATATACCCGAAAAAGTCCGTTGGTTGCAACGGACTTTTTTTATTATCTCGGGTTACTGTCTGTTAAATTAACTTCCAGATGTCACGGGCATAGTCTGTAACGGCACGGTCTGCCGAGAATATGCCTGCAGATGCGATATTTATAAGCGACATCTTATTCCAGAGGTACTTATCCTTATAGGTTTCGCTTGCCTTTGCCTGTGTTCCTCTGTAGCTGTCGAAATCGGCAAAGCACATATATCTGTCTGCGTGACGCAGTGAATTTGCTACCTCCTCGAATGTTGCACCGTTTATACCCTTGTACATCTTTTCGAGAACGCTCTTGATAACTGCGTGTGAGTTGTATATCTTTTCGGGGTCATATCCCTCAGCCTTAAGCTGATTTACCTCGGGAGTTGACATACCGAAGATGAAGATGTTGTCATCGCCTACCGCTTCGTGTATCTCAACATTCGCACCGTCATAGGTACCCATTGTAAGAGCGCCGTTGAGCATCAGCTTCATATTACCTGTACCGGAAGCCTCTGTTCCTGCGAGAGAGATCTGCTCTGAAATTTCACTTGCGGGCATAAGGATCTCTGACAGTGTTACCTTGTAATCTTCAAGGAATACAACAGCAAGCTTTTCGTTCAGCTTGGGGTTCTTCTTAAGCTCTTCGCCTATGCACCAGATCATCTTGATTATCTGCTTTGCCATATAATAGCCGGGTGCCGCCTTTGAAGCGAAGATATAGGTCTTGGGTACAAAGTCCGCATCGGGATTATTGAGCAGATAAATGTAGTCTGCGATAATGTTCATTGCATTTAACTGCTGACGCTTGTATTCGTGCAGACGCTTTACCTGTACATCGAAAATACCGTTGCAGTTAAGCTTAGTGCCTGTGGTGTTGTATACATACTTTGCGAAAGCCTGCTTGTTAGCTAACTTTACAGCGGCTAATTTATCAAGAACCGACTTATCCGTTGCAAACTTCTTGAAATCTGCAAGCTTTGACGCATCCTTCTTGAAGCCGTCGCCTATGCACTCGGTAAGGAGGTTTGTAAGTCCCTGATTGCTTGCGAGTAACCAACGGCGGTATGCGATACCGTTTGTAACGTTCTTGAAGGCATCGGGAGTAACAGTGTACTGATCGTGGAATACGCTGTCCTTGATGATTTCGGAGTGGAGCTTAGAAACGCCGTTTACAGAGCTGCTTGCCGCACAGCAGAGGTTAGCCATCTTTACACGGTTATCAAGAATGATGGACATTCTTGTTACCTTCTCGCTGTCGCCGCCTGTCACTTCTGTAAGGTGTGCACAGTAACGGTTGTTTATTTCAACTATGATAGCGTAGATTCTGGGGAGTATTCTCTGCATAAGATCGACATCCCACGTTTCAAGCGCTTCTGCCATAACCGTATGGTTTGTATAATCGAATGTATTTGTGATGATGTTCCATGCCTTATCCCAGTCATAACCGCAGTCATCGAGCAGTATTCTCATAAGCTCGGGGATAGCGAGGGTGGGGTGGGTATCATTTATATGGATAGCTACCTTTTCGTGAAGGTTTTCAAGAGTACCGTAAACGTTCATGTGACGCATTACAATATCGCCTACAGAAGCGGCGCTCATAAAATACTGCTGACGCAGACGCAGAGCCTTACCCTCAAGGTGATTATCGTTGGGGTAAAGTACCTTTGTCAGTGAGTGTGCGATATTATTTGCACCGATAGCCTTAGCATAGTCGCCCTGGTTGAACATATTCATATCAAACGACATACTCTCTGCGCTCCAAAGACGGAGCTTTGAAACGCCCTTGCTGTCATAGCCCGATACATACATATCATAGGGTACTGCGTTTACTGTCTTATAGTTAACGTGATTTACGCTGTGGTAGTTCTGCTCCCACTTCTCGTAGATCTCGCCGTCAAAATGAACCTCTATAGCCTGATCGGGTACGGGTACGAGCCACGCTCTGCCGCCGGGCAGCCAGTCATCGGGAAGCTCTGTCTGCCAGCCGTCTATGATTCTCTGCTTGAAGATACCGTATTCGTAAAGGATAGAGTAGCCTGTTGCGGGGAATGCGCAGGTTGCAAGTCCGTCAAGGTAGCAGGCGGCAAGTCTGCCAAGACCGCCGTTACCGAGTCCTGCATCGGGTTCTTCCTCATAGATATGTTCAATCTTTACATCAAGCTTCTTGAGTGCCTTTGCCACTTCGTCCTGCATACCGAGGTTGTAGAGGTTTGTCTTTAACGAACGTCCCATAAGGAATTCCATTGAAAGATAGTAGACCTGCTTTCTGCCCTTTGAGTTGCAGTCGGTCATGAACATCGAGCGCTTTTCCTTAAGGTAGTTTACCACTATCTTTGATAAAGCCTTGTAAATCTGAGTGTGAGTTGCTTCTGCGGGGGATACTCTGAAGTCATACTCCAGCACCTCCGTCAGCTTACGGGTTATTTCATTTTCTGTAAATGGTGAAGTCATATAAATTTTTCCCTTTCTTCCGGTCCGATTTTCTTACTTACTAATTATACAACATACGTTATCCGTATTCAAGGCTGAATAAAATATTTTGTAAATAATAAAGTGAAATTGCACTAAAATCAATTGCCGATTTTATTCAATTTCACAATAAAATTTTTCCTATTGAGGGTTTATTTACTGATAATTGACAAAATGCGTGTTACATACACGTCACGCCTTTATCTTAAACGCCTTGAAAATGTCGTTCTTGTCCTTGATTTTTGACAATATCATCAGCTTGTCGCCTATCTCAAGAGTGGTGTGACCTCTTGGGATTATCAGCTCAGTTTCATTGCGGATAATAGAAATAATATTGAGCGTCAGCGGTATTTCCATTTCCATAAGCGGAACGTTCTGAAGCGTAAAGCTGTTGTCAAGCACTATCTCGAAAACGCCGGCATTTCCTGCGCCGAGAGGAAGAAGCTCCTTTATCTTGCCGCTGTCTATCTCACGCTCAAGCTGACCTGTAATGTTATCGGTAGAGCTTACAACTATATCTACGCCAAGTTTCTTGAGCGCCTCAACGTTTTTGGGGTTGTTTACCTTAGCTATGGTCTTTTTCACCTGATAGAGCCTTTTTGCAAGCTGGCAGGCAACAAGGTTATCCTCGTCACGTCCTGTCACGGCAATAACGCTGTCGGCATCGGCAACTCCCGCCTGTTCAAGCACGGAAACGCTTGTGCCGTCACCCTTTATTACGGTTATGTTAAGGTCGTTTGCAAACTTCTGGCAGGCTTCCTTTTCCTTTTCAACAACGGATACATCGTATCCCTTTTCAATAAGAACTTTGGTCAGATAGTAGCCTATCTTTCCGCCGCCTATTATAAGCGAGTGCATTTTACAGATCCTTTCTGTCGTTTATGTCAGATGGCTTTTGAGAATATCAGCTTGTCGCCCTCTCTCATAACAACGTTATAATTATTCACTATTTCCATCGTGCTGTCTGCCCTGATTATCGCATACAGCGTTTCGTTCTCCTCATATTCTATGTCAACGGGGGTCATGCCGATAAATTCCTTAGGTATCTCCATTGTGGTGAAACGCACCATATGCGAGCCGAAGCTGACGTATTTTTCTTCCAGCATAGGCTTTATAGCAGAGCATATTGCTTCAACTGTGAGTTTTGTCGGGCAGACCGTTTCAAGTCCGAAATGGGCGAATATATCTCCTCTTTCGGGGTCAAGGATACGGCTGACGACCTTCTTTACTCCGTAAACCTCTTTTGCAAGCTGTGACACCATTATGTTGGTGTTGTCATCGTCCGTAACTGCGCATACGACATCACAGCTTTCAATGCCCGCCTTTTTGAGATTATCCTGATCTATCGGCACACCGCATAAAAGACTGCCCTTGAAATCAGGCTCAAGCATTTTATCCGCTTCCGCCGCCGTCCTTGCTATTACCGAAACGTCTATGCCCTCATCGCACAGCGTGTTTGCAAGACGTGAGCCTACCTTACCGCAACCGACTACCAGTACGTTCATTAAAAATTCAACTCCTCTCCGGCACGCAGGTACTGCAACCTGTCACCGAGTATATCCTTCATTGTTTCATATCCTTTTCTTCCTGTGTTATGGCAGGTGTATATACTGCCTGTGCGAAGCCCTGACAGCTCATCTGCCGACTTTGCTATGTGACTTTGCTGTACGGTCTGTTTCCCGAGCCTGTTTGTATAGGCAAAGCAGCCGACTACAGACAAAACCGGAGCGTCCCACAGCCTTTTCGCCGTATTTATCATACCTGCGATGCCCGTATACGCACCGCCCGTTATCAGCACAAAGCCGTCACGTCTTCTGCCGGGGAAACATACGGCAAAGCATTCTCCCGAAAAATCGTCCGGCACATAAAAGCCCTTTTTTCTTATATAAAAATGCCTGTCGGCTTCGGCGGCCTTATCCTTCTTTTCTGCGGCGACAAGATAGAAGTCCTTGCATACCTCTGTGAAGCGTTCAAAACGGAACGTGTTGTATCTGTCGCTTCTGTAGAACGATTGAGGAAGCCCGCTTCGTACTCTGAGCAGTTTTTCCTTCACGGCACAATCAGCCGCTTCGTCCTCTCTTATAAAAATGCGTATATTTCTGTTCTTTCGCACCGCTGTTTCAACGCCGCCCGTGCAATCATCGGCATTTACGGGGATTATAAGCGTATCCGCCTTATCCGCCGGTATGCCAAGACGCTCTGCGTTGCTGAGATACAGAGCAGACGCTCCCGTGCCGAAAAGAATTATGTTCCTGCCGTGTTCGATATAAAGGCATATTCCGTACTCGGAAAACAGCTTTGAATCGGCTGTTTCATCGTCGGACAGAGATACTATCCTCAAAAGCGTCATTCCTTTCTCTGCAATCGTAATCTTATTAATATATTATCACATATCCGTCTTAACTTCAAGCATATAAAGCCGCAGAACAAAAAAATGACGGCAGAATGTTACTTCTGCCGGTAAAATTCAAATGAAACGAAACAAACTTAAGTAAGGAATAAAAATGAAAATCAGATATTCAACTGTTGCCGGTAGCAAAAAAGGCAAACAGCGAATAAGCAAAAAATTATCAGCTCAGTATCTGCATAAGCCGCTCGATAAGCATACCTATCTGAGGCTTTGAGAACTGTTCGTCCGCACCTACTGAAAGTCCCTTCTGATACATCTGCTCGTTTATGAGCGAGGAGAACAGGAAAACGGGTATCTTTTTAAGTGTGGGGTCGGATTTTATGAGCTTTGTAAGGTGGTGTCCGTCCATCTGGGGCATCTCAATATCGGTTATAACTGCGGCTACGCAATTTGTAACATCGCCGTTGTAGCCCGAAAACTGAGATATGTAATCCCACGCCTCTTTTCCGTTGGGGAAAGAGCGGATCTCCTTAAAGCCTATATCCGAAAGGCTGTTTACTATCATCTTGTTGAGGAACTGTGAATCCTCGACTATTACGATATGCTTTTCAGCTGTCACTGCCGTAGCCTTTGCATTTTCGGCACCCTTGAGATCAAGTCCTGCCGCCTTGTTTATATCGCTTACTATCTTCTCAAAGTCAAGGATAACAAGAATCTTTCCGTCGACCTTTGCTATACCGGTAGCTATGCCGGTATTCGAATCGCCCGAAACCTGAGGGGGCTTTTCGATAGCTGTCCAGCCTATGCGCTGTATGCCCTGCACTGCCGTAACGTGAAAGCCTACATCCATTCCGTTGAACTCGCAGATTATGAATAATCCTCTTGCGTTCTCCGGCTTTTCGGTGCCTAACACCTTATGTAAGTCGATAACGGTAATCAGCTTGTCACGGGGCATAAATACGCCCTCTATCTCATCGGGTGCCTGAGGCATCGGGACAAGCTCCTGTTCCATCATTATTTCACGGACCTTGGCAATGTTTATGCCATAGGAATTTCCGCATACATTAAATTCTAAAAGCTCCAGCTCGTTAGTACCGCTTTCAAGCAGTATGCCGGTATCATTTGCACTGTAAGCTGCCATAATATACACCTTCCGTTGCCATTCTAATCTTGAACTGATTTTTATTATACACCATATCCACAAAAAAGTAAATAGATGAGTTTGATTTTTAGTTAAAAACAACCAAGTTTTGAGGTTGGATTTGTGATTTTGCACAAGGCGAAGCAATAGCCGAGGCAATGTTTCGCAGGTCAGATACACCTGCAAAACGTGATTATAAAGAAAAAATTTCATTGCCTGCCATCCGATACGTTCGGACGGCTCTGCGCAAAGCCTTATATCAGCCTATAAATTCCTTTATAAGCGAATTTTCGGGGACTGCCTCCGGCGGAACCTCTTTTATCAGCGACAGGAATCTGGGCAACTCGCTGTAGCGGTTGACCTGTCTTATACATTCGTCAAAATCATTGTCGCAGAGCTTCGCAAGCACGCTTCGGTATACCGAAAGCTCATACGGGAAGAATGTATCTATATCGAAATCCGCAAGGTGCTTATACGGCATTATATAAAGGCTTTCGCCACGCTGTACGCTGGGGAACTGTTCTATCGTCCTGTGATAATCCCTTCCTCTGAACAACTTGTCACGGGAGAGCCTGCGGATAAGGCGTATCTTTGACGGGTGGAGAAGTCCGCCCTTTTCATCGGCTATTCTTGTACGGACGCTGACATAGATAAACGTTGCGCTGTCGTGCATCTTGCCCGTAACATCGGGATTGAGCGCATGGATGCCCTCTATTATAACTACCGTGTTGCCGTCGCATCGTATTGCGTTGCCGTGCTGTCTTGAATTATCGGCAAAATTGAATTTAGGCAGTCTTACCTCGCCGCCTGCCGCCAGAGTACGCAGATCTTTTTTCAGAAGCTCGCAATCGACCCTTGCAGGCGCTTCAAAGTCTACCCTGCCGTTTTCATCGGGCGGTATAACTCCCGGCACGAAATAATCATCCATAGATATGACTATCGCCTTAATACCCTTTTTCACAAGCGCATCCGCTATGCGATATGCCGTTGTGGTTTTGCCCGAACCGGACGGCCCCGACAAAAGCACCAGCGGCTTTTGTTTGTGGCACTGCGCTATGCTGTCTGCCGCCGCCGCTATTTTATCCGAATATTGCTTTTCGGAGGTTCCGATAAACGTATCAATATCTTCCGCACGGCGATTAAGCTCACCGAGCGTAATTATCTTTATCTGCTTTTTGTCCTGCTCAGTATGTAACAAAAAAACACCTTCCGTTGTGATAATAAATTTAGTGATGGACAGAAATATCATACCACAACGGAAGGCTTATTTCAAGCGTTAATTATAAATCGTTATTCTCACGCATTTTAAAGCAGCTTTGCGTAAAGCCCTCCGGATTCCGATAGTTAAGCGCTAATTTTGCTGAATTTCTGCAATTTATGTCGAAATTGTTGACTTTGTAGAACTTAAAACGTATAATTATAATGAATAACGGTGTGTAAATACGTCTTATATGTATGATCAAAACCGATAAATAAGGAGAGAAAAATGATTACTTGTAAAAATTGCGGCAGTCAGCAGGCAGACGGCAATGTATTCTGCGATATATGCGGAAACCGACTGGAACCTCAGCCTCAGCAGATTCCCCCTCAGGCTCAGCAGATTTCCACCCAGCCTCAGCAGATTCCCCCTCAGCCTCAGCAGATTCCTCCTCAGGCTCAGCAGATTCCTCCTCAGGCTCAGCAGATTCCTCCTCAGCCTCAGCAGATTCCTCCTCAGCCTCAGCAGATTCCCCCTCAGCCTCAGCAGATTCCTCCTCAGCCTCAGTTCAATTCGAAGCCGGCTTATGCAGCTGCAGGAGGAGCGGCAGTAAAGTCTGCCGGTAATAAGAAGTTACCGCTTATAATTGCAGTGTGCGCTGCGGCAATCGTTGTCGTTCTCATTGTGCTTGCTTTTGTATTCCTGTTCAAAGGCGGCTCAAATCAAAGCTATCTCTATTTTAAAGATAACGCATTATGCGTAGCAACGGGTAACAACGCAGGCAACGAGGTTTCCGACCGTCTGACAGATTCCATAAGCGACAGTTCTTACAACTATAAATACAAACTGAGCAATGACGGCTCTAAAATTTTCTACATAGATAATGATGCATTATACTGGAATGTTACAAACGACAAGAAATCCGCTCCGACGAGAATCGCTTACAATGTACTGAATTATAATGTAGACGAAAATGGAAATAACGTACTCTTCCTTACAAACGCCTACGATCTGTACAAATACGATCTCGGCAAGGATTCCAAGGAAAAAGTTTCATCGAATGTTTCGTCCGGTTACGATTATGACGATTCTTTCAATAAGATCGTTTTCCTTTCTAACGACAATGTTCTGTATTTGATAAACGGCAATGCCGACAAAGAAAAGATAGACAGCGATGTTTCTTCATGGTACGCCAACAGCGATTACACAACTTTCTACTACTCAAAAGACGGCTCTTTCTATAAGAAAAACGCAGGAAGCGATGATAAGACAAAGCTCGTTTCCGATATTTATTCTATCTGCAATGTATATCCCGAAAGCGGCAAATTCTATTACACAAAGAAAAATGAGATCGTTGTCAATTATTCCGATATGGTAGCTGACGATCTTGCGGCTTCCGACGCTCAGATTAAAGAGCCTAAAGAACCCGAGTATCCCAAAAGAGCCGATTATCCCGACTATCCTTTCTTCTTGGATTATGACGATGACAAGAAATATGACAATGCTGTAAAGGAATACGAGAAAAAGGTCAAGGAAATCGACGACGCCTACGACAAGGCTTATAAGGAATACGAAAAGGCATATAATCAATACTGGGAAGACATGGATGCGTACCGTGCAAAGCAGTCTCGTGACGAACTCAGAGAAGAAATAAAGAACAATAGCACGACTATCACGACATTTTCTCTTTACTATTACAACGGCACTGAAGAAAAGCTGATTGATGACAATTACGATAATAGTATCTGGTACCGCATAGGCTCTGATGAAGGTGAAACACCTGTATTCGCTTACAGACGTTCGGCTTACACCGGTGAATCGGGAGCAAAATTAAAGCTGTCGGAAATAAGCAGTATTTATGACATAGAATCCAAAATAAGCGATTCTTCATACAGCAGTACATCCGATGTAGGTAAATTTTTCGTAACGGAAGATAAGATAAGCGAATTACCGTCGGATATCAAGGGCAGTATAGCTGTTACAAACGGCGGAAAAACATTATACTATGCACTTGATGAAAAAACAGAAAGCAGCAGCAATTATTCGCTTTACAAAGCTGATATATCGGGCGGTTCCATATCGGACGGCGTAAAGATATCAGACAGCGTAAGTTCTTTACTTATGATTACCGATGACGGAAAAGCAATTTATGTAAATAAATCGGAAGGCAGCACCAATAGTTCAAGCGGCTATGACCTCTACATAGACGACAAACTTGTTGACAGCGATGTATATGCAAATTACCCCGTGTATTACTATGACAATGCTCTGTACTACGCAACGGATTACAGCTCGACAAGCCAAAAAGCAACACTGAAATGCTATAAATCCGGTGAAAGCACGAAGATTAAGGATGATGTTTCGATATACTCTGTACTTACAGACGGATCGGTTATTTTCATTTATGATTACAGCATAACAAGTATGAGAGGCGAATTGTACAGATACAGCGGAGGAAATCCCGAAAAGATCGACGACGATGTACAGTCGATTATTCACATCAATAATGATAAGATTCAGATCGGCGTGGTATATTAACAGGCAATAATGCACCAATTAACAGATTGAAAACCACGCTGCAGACGTTGAGAAACACACGCAGACAAGGAAAACGCTCCGACAGGCGTACAAAGGTACGTTGAGGAGCGGTTGACGCTGTAAGCAAAAATGCTTTCGCACAGCCGTAAAAAACGGCTGTGCGAAATTTTTTCTTATCCGATTTTTTATTTGTATCAGATTACTTTTTTTGCATTTTTGCGGTGCGTGGGTTTATCGACAGTCTGAGCACGTTGCTCTTTTGAGCAACGTGCTTTTCTCTTTTCCCATAAAATGCGGTTACACCAAACGCCGCACAGCAATGAAAGCTGTTTTCTTAAAGCCGTTACAGCGTTACAGATCGTCTGCGTCCTGCACCGGTTTCTCGTAAATATTGTCACTTACGCCCGTATAACTGCCGTTCGGGTCAAATTCCGAGCTTCTCAGCGCCATAACACCGAGCGCCCTTCTCATTATCCTTGCAGTATCGCTGTAACCCGTGTTTTTCCTTTTCTGCAACGATTCATCACGTTTAAAATCCATTTTCTTCTCCTTTCGGCTGTCGGAAAATATCCGACAATAATATTATCTTCATCACGATAAAAAATAATTAAGCAATTTTTTCAATAAACGTTGTGAAAAATTCGTGAAAGGTTGCTCCAAGCCTTTATTTTGCTTGCAAAAGAAGTCGGTTTATGTTATACTTAATCTGCATATCTGTATGCAGATACAAGAAAATTACAGAGGTATCATAATGGGAACAGCTTCAAACGAAGAAATTATATACGGTAAAAATGCGGTCACAGAGGCCCTCAAAGCCGAAAAGCCGATAGACACCGTCTTTGTGCTTAAAGGTACTCAGGGAATGAATCAGATTATCGCCCTCTCCAAAAAGCAGGGCATCGTTATAAAGGATGTCGGAGAAGATAAACTGAAAGCTATGTGCGGCGACAAGCACGGCGGCGTTGCGGCGGCATTATCCGCCGTTTCATACTGCACGGTAGAGGATATTCTGGCAAATGCCGAAAGCAAGGGCAAACCGCCTTTTATAATTATATGTGACGAGATACAGGATCCTCATAACCTCGGCGCAATAATTCGTACTGCAGAAGCGTCCGGCGCAGACGGAGTAATTATTCCGAAAAGACGCAGTGCAACGGTAAATTCAACAGTATTCAAGACCTCTGCGGGTGCTGCCGCATGGGTAAAGATAGCAAGAGTATCAAACCTTGTCGATACAATAAAAACGCTTAAAAAGAACGGCGTATGGATATACGGCGCAGAGGCTGACGGAACACCCATAGCGAAAGCGGACCTTTCGGGAGCGGTAGCACTCGTTATCGGAAGTGAAGGCTTCGGACTCGGAAAACTCGTAAGGGAAAACTGCGACGTTGTGCTGTCGCTTCCCATGTTCGGTAAGGTAAACTCGCTCAACGCATCGGTATGCGCAGGCATACTCATGTATGAAGCAGTAAAATACAGATAAAACAGCGAACTCATTATATTAAAATGAAAGGACGCTACAATATGGCTGATTATTCAATAGACGACATTTTAGCGGAACTTGACGCAAAGAAAAACGGTAGCACGAAAAGCGACAGTGCCTCATCACACGAAGACGGTGCACCTGTAAAGCATCACGATATCAGTGCGACCGCAATAATCGAAGGGCTTGACGGAAGCGACGACGGGGTATATCTGCGTGAAAAAGACGGCAACACGGAAAACGTTGACGCAGAATACATAAATGAAACCGAAAGCGATTCTGACGAAAACGATCACAAAAATACGGACAGCGCAGATCACACAGGCAAAAACGATAATTCCTTTGTCGCTTCCGCTATTGATGAAATCACTGAAATCAAAAGTGATGTTGATAAGGTTCTGAGCGAAACGGATAACTTTGTGGTATCGGACGAAAGCAGTGAAATAGACATCGGCGAACGCACCGCAAGCGCAAAAGCCGAATCCGAAACCAAAAAAGCTCCTGTAAAGGAGGAAAAGCCCGCCGAGCCCGTGCATGAAATAAAAAAAGAAATCATCAGCGACGAAGAAAAGCGCAGAATGATGCTCGAAAAGGAACGTGAAAACACCGATCCCGACGATATGCTGGCACTTGTAAATCCTCTTGAGGTCAAGGAAAAGGTAAACGAGCAGGTAAAGGAAAAAGAGCTTGTTTCCGTTGCGGAGCTGAGTAATATGTATGCGGGAAACACGCAAGGCATAGCAGGCGACGATCTGAAAGCCATAGCGCCGAGAAAAACCTCTATTGCCGAAAAAATAAGCGATACCGCAGATGTTTCGGAAAAGCCTGTTTCGGATACGGAAAGCGAGGACGCTCCCGTAAAGGAATACAAAGGCAAAAAAACCACCGATAATCTTATTGAAAAGCTGAACAGAAACCTTGCACAGCAACGCAAGGAAAATATGAAAGCACACCGCACGATAACACTGAATACCATAAGCGGCGATAAGACTACTCTTCCACATCCGCTGAACATCGACTATCAGAAACAGATAATCGAAGCAACTGGAGCTATCCCGACAGAAAATCCCGCAGTGGAGGAAGAAAAGCAGGCTGGGCTTGCGGCGGCAAAAAAGCATAAGCTGAAGGACTTTGTGCTTGAGGACGAAGTTCCGGAGCAGGAAGAACAGAAAGAACCCGAAGAAGAATTTGAGGATTACGACAGCACAGGTCAGATATGGGCAGATCTCTGTGCAAGCCACAAGGGGCTAAAGATAAGGCTCGGTATGCTGACGGTAATTACTGTAATAAGCGTAATAATCAGCGCTCTTAACGATTTCAGCCTGTTTTCAAAGCTCGGACTTGGTTCGGATTTCAACTTCATCAACGGCACAATGGGCGATGTCAATTCGCTTATATATATTTATCTCGTACTCGGCATACTCGGCTTTGCTATATGCTCCACAGCAATAAGCAACGGCGCAATAAAACTTTTTACAGGAAAAGCCGACTGCGACTCAGTGTGTGCCGTCACTTCGGTATTGTCGCTTATAGGCGGCGTAATTGCCCTTGTAGATGTGCAGACGTTCAAGCTCGGTCATTCATTCATATATCTTTCAACCGCTCTTGTGGGATTGATGTTCAACACAATCGGAAAAATATATATGATCTCCCGTGCAAAACGTAATTTCAAATTCGTTTCGGGCGACAGTCAGAAATACTATGCGGAAGTTATAGACGGCGAAGAGCGTGTTTCTGCGCTGACCAGAGCGGCAAGCGATAAAATACCTGTTATCGCAGCAATGCGCAAAACAGAATTTCTTACAGATTTTCTCAAATCAAGCTACTGCGATGATGAGGCTGATAAAATGTCGGTAAAACTGATAATAGCGTCAGTTGCAGCAGGACTTGTTGCAGGAATACTTGCGTTCCTCAATCCTTTCGGATGCGAATTTGCAACAAGCGGAGCGGAAAACCCGTTCTACTGGGCTGTGTCGGCAGCGGTTGCCACGGTTTCGGTCGTAGCACCGTTCTCGCTATTATTTGTAATAAACAGACCTCTCTCCCGTGCTTCAAGAAAACTCAGCGAGTGCAATGCGGCTCTGCTCGGTTACGATGCGGCGATTGAATTTTCCAATGTAAACACCGTTATGGTCGATGCAAAGGCACTTTTCCCTGCAGGCAGCGTACAGATCAAGAAGCTCAAACGCTGGCAGAAGAAGAACTCGGTAGTAAAAACGAGTGTCGATGAAGCGATTCTTATGGCGGCAAGCCTTGCGATACATACAGACGGAATACTTTCTTATCCTTTCTATGACATGACGCTCGGCAACAAGGATCTTTTACAGAAGGTCGATAATTGCATTTATGAAGACAACTGTGGCGTAACAGGCTGGATCGGCACAAAACGTGTTATGCTGGGCGGCAGAGCACTCATGGAAACTCACAGCATAGATTTACCTAACAAAAAGAACGAACGTAAGTATTGCCCGGAAGGTCTTGAACCCGTTTATCTTGCGGTCAGCGGCGAGGTCGTAGCAATGTTTGTTGTCGGAATGACGGCAAATCCCGAAATTCAGGCAACGCTGAAAGAGCTTCAGTCAAGAGGTATAACGGTTCTTGTTCATACTACCGATTCTCTTGTAACAGCGGAAAGCCTTTCTGATATATTCGAGCTTGATCCATCACTCGTAAAGGTACTTCCTCACGAGGCACACGAGGAATACAGTGAAAGCACGAAGTACACCTCAAGAGGAAGCGGCGGACTTTCCTGCTCCGGAACATTCACCTCGTTTGCACGAGCAATTATGGCGGCAAAATCACTTGTCCGTGACTTCGCCGTATCTAAGGCACTTATGCTCGGCGCATCGGCACTTGGTCTTCTGCTCGTACTTATAATGGTTCTGCTAAGACAAATGTCATTGCTCACACCAAGCGTAATAACACTTTACAATACGGTAGCGGCACTTGTTATGATGGCTGTTCAGAACATAAGAAAATATTAAAAGTATACCTGCGGCGTGCCGCCGCTGCGGGTGTGACCCGCCTCAAATTCGCCGTGCGGCGTGCCGCCGCTCCCATTTCGCCGTTCTGACGGTTGGCGATTTGCGTAACCTCCGTTACCGGCGGTAATAAACGTTGAAGTGGGAAATTAAAAGTTTCGGTCAAGCCTTTTTAAAGGGTTGCGGATTTTTAAGGCGGAGCCTTAAATCGCTTTCCGCAGAAAGCGAAATTTCTTAATATAAAGCGAATTTTTGAAGGGTCAGGGAAACTTTTTGCAAGATAAAAAGTTTCCCTGAACTTATTTTGTATTGCTTTGTTATCCTCAAAAAAGGTGCCGGTGGCACGTTTTTTGACGGCGGGCGGCAATGTGCCGCTTCAAATTCCGACCTTTTTAAAGGTTGGTACGTTATTGAGGTTAGCGAAACGGTCGGGAATAAACAAAGCAATGATTAGTAGATAAGCTACCGTGCGGGTGTGACCCGCCTCAAATTTGCCATGCGGCATGCCGCCGCTCCCATTTCGCCGTTCTGACGGTTGGCGATTTGTGTAACTTTCGTTACCGGCGAGTGACTGAGATCACACCCTATTGACGTTAATACAGATTCAAGTATAAATTAAAGGATACTGCAACCGGTTTAAGCTTGCGGTATCCTTTTTTGCGGCGTTGCGGCAATGAGCCGCTGACAATTTGCCGTTCTATTTGATTGAGCTTTGCCTAACTTTCGTTACCGGCGGTAATAAACGTTGAAAAGGAAAATTAAAAGTTTCGGTCGCCCCTTTTCAAAGGGGCGCAGTTTCCAAAGACAGCGTCTTTGGACGCTTTGTGCAGAAAGCGAATTTTTGAAGGATAAGGGAAACTTTTTACAAGATAAAAAGTTTCCCTTAACTAATATGCGGTTTATTTTTATTACAAATTTGTGCAAGTTCCACTATAATCTTGACTTTGATACTATTTTATGGTACAATTATCCTATGTATAATCAGAAAAGAAATACAGACAGGAGGTGGATCGCTTGTACATCGGCAAATTTCATAAATACGCAGTAGCAGGGATATGTCTTGTGGGAATGCAGAATGACCACGCTGCACATATTGTAAAAGTAGCCTCGGACGCTTTGATAAAGAAAGGCTTCAAGGTTATGATATTCAACGCATTTACAGATATGTTTTATGATACACCGTATTCAAAGGGAGAGGCAAGCGTCTATCATCTTATTAACCTCGATATTGTAGATGTTCTTGTCATTATGCCCGAAACTATAAAAAGCGAATGGATAACCGACACGATCATAAGATATGCACACGCCGCAAAAATACCCGTAATAATGCTTGACGGCAGTCACAACGGCTGTACGAATATAACATACGACTACGGCAGGTCGCTTGAGTCGGTAGTGGAACACGTCATAACCGAGCATAAATGCACCGACCTGTTTTTTATGGCAGGCACAAAGGGCAACTCCTTCTCCGAAGAAAGAATTGAGGCTTTCAAGCGTGTTCTTGCACATCACAATATTGAATTTAACGAAAAAACAATGCTCGGCTACGGAGATTTCTGGGATGCGCCGACAAAAAAGATCGTTTCGGATCTTATTACGTGCGGAAGAAAAATGCCTCAGGCTATAATATGTGCAAACGACACTATGGCTATCGCCACAATGAAAGCTCTTGAGGAACACGGTATGAAAATTCCCGAGGATATAATAGTCACGGGATTTGACGCTATATATCAGGAGCGTATTTATTCCACCACCAGACTTACCACCGCACAGATGGACGCAGATGAGCTTGCGACAACCATTGCCGACACCGCATACGGATATATCAAGGGCAGTGAAAAACCGTGCGATAAGCATATCCATTTCTCTATGATACTCGGTCAGAGCTGCGGCTGCTGCGATTTTGACGTAGCTTATACCAATGAAAAGCTGGAGCATATGAATAAATACAGTCTTGCGCTGTATGACGCAGAGAGCAAGATGGCTTCGCTTTATACCCATACGGTAAATTGCGACAGGCTCGACGAACTTACAAAGGCTATGGGCAGATATTTCAACTACCGTGCGGCACTGTGCCTGAACGATGATTTTCTGACCAAAGAATCACCCGTCATACCTAAAGCATATCACAGCGTTTTCACCGAAAATATGACCGCACACGTCATAAGGATGTGGAACGATTACAGCTACAAGATAAATTATCCGGCAAAGAAGATTCTTCCCGATCTCAACGATCTTATCAAAAGATATAATACCATTATGTTCTGCCCTCTGCATTTTCAGGAGCAGGTCATAGGCTATTATGCCGCCGTTGCGGACGATCTTCTTGTATATCCCAGCAGCTTCTACTATGTTCAGCGACTGGTAGAATCTATAAACCAGGCGCTTGAAAACTTCCGCATAGAATATCTTCTAAGAAACGCAAACAACGAGCTTTCGCTCACGCACTTGATAGATCCGCTTACAAACATCTATAACCGAAGGGGATATTTTGAGCGTATAAGCGAGCTTATGCTCGGAAACGAAAAGTGCAATGTTATCCTTGTATCCTGCGATATGGACAGGCTCAAAGAGATAAACGATACATACGGTCACTCTGAGGGCGACATAGCTATAAAAGCGGTGGCTGACGCTATAAAGACAGGTTGCGGAAAAGACGGTATATGCGCCAGATTCGGCGGAGATGAATTTATACTGACAGTGCCGTATAACACCGATAAACAGCGTGAGCTGTCAAGGCTTGTCGGCGAGATACAGACGGAGATCGACAAGTTCAACCGCAGTGCAGGAAAGCCTTATGAGGTGTCTATAAGCGTAGGCGGATCATACGGCACGGTGAGCAGTGTTGAAGATGTAAACGAGCTTATGCGAAGCACCGACCGGCTTATGTACGAGCAGAAAAGAATGAAGAAGGGCGAGCGTGGTCCTGTCTTTCAGCCTGTACCCGAGGCTCAGGAAAAGCCTGATGCAACACTCAAAGGTTATCGCAGCAGAATACACGAAATATTCTCGCAGTTTGACAGATGCACCTATTTCTATATGGACTATCTCAACTTCAAATGGTACATCATAGAGAACGATCGCATGCCAAAGTGCATTAAATCCTCATCTGTCGGACCTCTGCGTGCGATATGGCTGAGCGGAGCGGTACACCCAGATGACAAGCTCATCTATGAAAGCTTCTGCCGTAAAATAAAGAACTCCTTTGACGATAAGATTACCGATTCCTCATTGACCGTAAACATACGTCTGTGCGAAGGTGACAAGCCTGTATGGTACGGTATTTATGTACAGCTTTCGGGCAAGGACGGTAAAATGGAAGAGATAGCCGGTTCTATCAAAAAACTCGAAATCAACGAAATAATGAGCATAGACATTCTGGATTATTACACCACTACCGATAATCCGATAATGTTCCACGATATGATCTCGCAAAGGCTCACGGCATATCCGGACACAAAATTTGCTCTTGTACAGTTCGATATAAAGCGTTTCAAGCTTATAAACGAAAACTACGGCGAAGACGCAGGAACGGAAATGCTCCAGTTCATATCACGTCAGCTCAGCAACTTCTGCGGAAAACAGCAGATGGGAGCAAGAATGAGCGGTGATGTCTTTGCACTTCTGACCCCTTACGAAGATAAGGACGGGTTGCTCTCCGTTGTATCCGAGCTTCAGCGTTGTCTGAAGAATTTCCGTCAATACAGCTATGAATTCGTGTTCGGTATTTATCTTATAGAGGACAGGAGCGTATCTGTCAGAACGATGTGCGACTGTGCCGCTATGGCAAGACAATCTATCAAGAAAAACGCTCTTGAAAACGTTGCATTCTATAACAAGAATATGCAGAAGGCAATAAAGGAACGCAAGTTTGTCGAGTCGCATATGAAAAAGGCATTAGACAACAACGAATTTATCATCTATCTTCAACCGAAGTTCAGTATATCAAGCGGCGAAGCTGTCAGCTATGAAGCGCTTGTAAGGTGGCAAAGTCCCGAAAGGGGAATGATATATCCGAACGGATTTATACCGCTGTTTGAAGAAAACGGATTTATCACAAAGCTGGACGCTTATGTTTGGGAATGTGCCTGCATGGTACTGCGTGACTGGATAGACAGGCATTTCACGCCGCTTCCGATCTCGGTCAATGTTTCCCGTGCAAACCTTGACGATGAATCATTCCTCAATGTCCTTGACGGGCTTATTGAGAAATATCGTCTGCCGAAGCATCTGCTTGAGCTTGAAATAACCGAAAGCATAGAAAATGACACAACACTGCGTATGACCGAAAAGATAAAGGAACACGGCTACATTCTGCTGATGGACGACTTCGGCTCAGGCTACTCCTCGCTGAACACGCTTCAGGATACAAGGTTCGATGTGCTGAAACTCGACCGTGAATTCTTCTCGACACATATGTCAAACGATCGTGGAAAGAAGATAATAATGCACACCATCTCAATGTCCAAGGACGTAGGTCTGGGACTCATTGCGGAGGGCGTTGAAACCGCAGATCAGGCACAGTTCCTCGAAAACTGCGGATGTGATACGGCGCAGGGTTATCTTTATGCAAAGCCTATGCCTGTGCAGGAGGCGGAGAAATATCTGAAAAATACTTTGCCGGGTAAAACTGATAATGAAGGCGTAACGCCGTAGTAAAAAATCACCCGATGCATTTTAGCATCGGGTGATTTTTACATTATATAGATTACTGTGTACTTTGCTTTAATATATTCTCCGCCTCGTCTTTCACCCTGTCTTTCAACCACTGCGGTGAAACGACCTCGCAGTGACTTCCGAACCCCATCACAAAGCACATGATATTCTCCGCATTCTGCATTGTGCAACGAAGCTCTGTTGTATCTTCGTCTATCGGCGTAACTGTCTGATCTCTGCCATAGATACGTTCACGGGCGAGCATCGCATATCTGCCGTACAGCAGCATAACTATCTCATACCATTCGCCATTCTTTTTCATACCGAAATCATCAAGATAGTCGCTTTCCTTGTATGTCGCAAGAATTGTGAAGCGGTTTTCCGTGACAACCATCGACTGAATACGGCTCAGCTTGAAATAGCGGATCTCGTACGACTTTTTATCATACCCCAGCACAAACCACGCATTGTTATACATAAACAGCTTATACGGATCGAGGCGGCGGTGCGACACCTTGTTTGACAGTGACAGATAATCCATCTCAAGCTCTTTTCTGTGAGCGATGCACTGTGCCACCGTATCATACCGTCTGCTAAGCTCCTGCTCGTCAACGGCAAGCGGAAAACGGTTGGCAACGGATATTTCCTGCGGCTGTTCGTGCTTTACCGCCGCAAAGACCTTTCCCATCGCTTTTTCATAATCGCTTGAGTAAGGGAAATCGTTGCGGCTCTTAAGATATTCCGCTCCGGAGGATAACGCACGCTGTTCTGCTTCATTGAGCCTTACCGTAGGAATCACGCTCTGCGTTATCAGACGGTATCCGCCGTATTTGCCGGGGATACCCTCTATATAATAGCCTGCCATTTCAAGCTCTGTGCGGTACTCGGCTATATTGCGGACGTTTGTTTCAAGAATATCAGCCAGTTCCTGCCCCTTATACACTCTGCCCGAGCTTAAAATCTGCAGCATTTTAAGGCAGTTTGACGTTTTTCCCATTGCCGTTCCTCCGTTTGTGTATATCATAGTATATATAATTATACACTATTTATGGCAGGAATTCAATCGCTTACAGCCGTTCGAGAAACTCCTTCTTCTTTTCTGCAAATTCTTCCTCCGTCAGTATACCGTTTTCTTTCATTTCGTGAAGCTGTTTTATCTGCTCCATTATCGCTTTCGGATCTTCCTTCTTTGCAGACGCTGTGCTTGAATGATTCTGCATATTTGCCGCCGCCTGTGACGCTTTATCCTTGAGATTTCCTGCCGCACCTGCGATGCTTCCTGCGGCATTCTGTGCCATATTCTTTATGCTGTCGGCATTCACTGAACCTATCGCCGACTTTATTCCGTCAGCGTTTATTGACGGCAGAGATACGCCCGCAGTGCCGTTTCCATCTTCGGCTGAGTTTACTGCATCAAATACCTTGTTACCCTTAAGCCCTAAGAACTGTATTACCGACATTGCTATAAGAGCGAGCATAAGAATAAGTATTATCCAGAAGCCTATCAGATAGTTAAGTTCTACCTTTGCGGATACTCCCGTGCCTGCAGTCGCTCCGCCTGCCGCCGCATTTACTGCCGATGCCGCCGAACCGGGCGCTATGAACAGGCAGACGATACCTGCCACCGAGCCTATAGCGGATATAATCTTTCTGAAAGGCTTCAGCTGAGGAATATAACAGCTTGCCGCTACTGCCACAAGGCAAAGTATAAATGCAAAGCCGAAAAATCCGCCGTCCGTCACAAGCGAAAAGCCGTTCATCGACTGATCGGCGCTTCCGCCGCCGAATCCTCCGACAGAAACCTCCGCCTTTACCGACATAAAGGGAAGAAACAGTGCAAGAATTATCACGGCACATATAATTCCCATAAGGTTTTTAAGTATAAATTCCTTGTTCATTTTCATAATTACACCTCGTTGTTTATTGACGTTCCCTGTAATAATCGTTTATGTCGCATACCGTTACCAATATGTTACTTATCGGCGGATCAACCTCATCGGTTTCCACTACATACAGCAGAATGACATAATTCAGATCCTGATAGAAATATACATTTCCCGTATCATTGCTTGTTTTGCATTTGTCACCGAAATTGTTCATCATATAAGCGGTTAAATCGCTGTATTTTGATTTATCGGCATCAAACATCGGGAAAAGTTCGTTTGCTTCACATACCACTTTCAACGCTTTGCCTTGACCATAACCGCTTTTATCGTATTTACACTGATACAGCACCTCTTTATTATCTGTATAGTAACCGGCATATCCTACATAACCTGCCTTTTCATCTTCCAAATACAGCCCGTTGAACTCCGAATCCTCATAATCGGTATTGAAATATTGCGCTATGCTTTCCGGTAATTCTATTTTACCGTTCTCCGCCGGCTTGCTCTCCGGTGCTTCGGTCACAGAAGCCGTTGTAGTTGTTGTTTCGGGTGCGGCTGTTGTGACCGCTGTTGTCTGAGGCGGTACCGTTGTGTTATCGGGAGCTTCTGACGGTTCATCATTTGAAACATCAGGTACAGAATAATCCGCTCCGTCCTTGTCGTAGATACCGCCGAAAAGCCCGCTACCGTTTGCCTCAGTCACGAGCGACATCTGCTTTTCGTTTACGTTTGCTATGCAGGTGTCACTGTAGGTCTGACCGCCTGCAACTATTGTAAGTATCAGCTTTCCGTCCGCAATATCGTATGTACCCTCGTCGGATTGTGCCGTGACCGTGCCGTCTGCCGCCGTCTGCTTATATGACAGCTCCTTGTTGTCCTTGAATCTCAGCTCGTATGTGCTGTCGCCTGCTTTCTTGTACCAGGCACCGTAAATGTTGACGGTGTTCAGTTCCATTGTTGCGCTGACCGCAGGCTGACCGTTATCCTTCTGACCGCTTATTACAAAATAGGCAACCAGTGCGACAGCTATTACTGCAATAACCACACACAGTACGATTATGTTGTTCTTCTTCGAACTTCCCTGTTCCATACTTATTCCTCCTCGTTTTTCTTTTTCAGAAGTTTTCTTATAGTCCTCTCCGAATAGTTATACTCGGCGGCTATCTTATTAAGCGAATCAGATGTGCCGTCATAGGTTTTTTCCGCCTCCAGTGCGACATATTCCTTAGAATAAAGCCGTGTGGGGAAATTTATCTGACTGCCCTTCATCTGATTGTACAGCTTAACGGTATTTTCAAAGCCGATAATTTCACATATCGTCCCATACACACCGTTAAGCGATTCCGATTTGTTATTCTTATCCATGTCAGCTCCCGAAATCTGTAATTTAATAACTTTATTATATACTGTTGACCGCATTTTTTCTTCTGCCCTTTTCCACGCAAAAAGACTTGGAAAAGAGCTTTGAAAACCGCTTGAAAACACATTGCAATGTTCGTTTTTCAAGTATATTAAACCACCGTTTGCTACATTATTTATGTATGAATTGAAAACTGTTTGGAAAAAGGGATAAAAAAATTCCCGACCTGCCATAAAACAGATCGGGATGTATATTGGATTTTACTTTGCCGCATGTGAGGACTTTATCATAATCAGCATACTTCTGAACTGAACGCTCAGCATATCCGAGATCTCGTTTTCGCTGAACAGACAGATGTTGGATGAAAGCAATACACCTATACCGTAGGTGAATATCCAGACGTGCCTGAATAAAGTCATAGCGTCCTCTTTTGAAAGCGAGTAATCGTTCATTATATACTCAATGCACTTGTCAGCCGTAACACCGAGCATAGACGAGAACATTTCCTCAAAATTAAAAGTATGAGCCTGTTCCTTCATAAAAAGAAGTCTGAACAGCTTCGGCTTTTCCTTTGCAAAAGTAATCATCTGTATGCCCACCTGCTTGAATGCGGGCATATCAGGCGTTTCTTTTTCCGCAAACTGTCCGAATACCTTCATAGCAGACTCACGGACGGACTGTTCAAGCTCCTCCATATTTCTGAATGCCGTAAAGATAGGGCGTGTCGATGTTCCCATAGCCTCCGCAAGACTTCTTGCGTTCAGCGATTCAACACCGCTCTCGGCAACTATTCCGAGTGCTATTTCGGTTATCTCTTCTCTTGTATATTTTGCCCTGGGTGGCATAATATCACCTCTTTATAACATAAAAGCTGTTATACAACAAGCTTTCCACAACTTGATTATTATACCACCGCAATAACATGATGTCAACAGTTTCATCGCATATTTCGGTAGTATCTGCCGGTAGTTGGACGATTATGTAAAGTGGCAAAAATATTTCATCAAATTAATAATTAATATTGACAAAATCGCAATATAATGTTATAATAAATTCAAATTTCAATCACTGTTATAAACGGGGCAAATCGGCTTTACTCACATACGTTTCAGTAATCTGACCGATATAGCCAACCGTTAAATAATACTTTTTGGAGGAAAAATTATGGAAGAGCAAAACACTTATCAGCAGCCCGTTCAGCAAGACTTTCAGAACAATCAGCAGAACGCACAGCAGGGTTACGGACAGTATAACAACCAGGGCTATGGTCAGTACAACGATCAAGGCTACGGACAGTACAACAACCAGGGTTACGGTCAGTACCAGCAGCCTTATCAGCAGCCCTATCAGCAGTCTTACGGACCGGTAAGACAGCTCAATACACACAGAAGTCTTATTAAGCTGATTCTGTTATCGATTATAACTTTCGGAATTTATCCCTATGTTTTCTTTTCCGGAATTTCAGAAGACATAAATCTTATCGCAAGCAGATTTGACGGTAAAAAGACAATGCACTACTGCCTTATGGCGTTTATTATCGGACCGCTTACATTCGGTATCGGCTTTATCGTATGGTTCCATAACCTTTCTTCAAGAATGGGCAACGAGCTTGCAAGACGTGGCATAGCATATTCTTTCGGTGCTTCGGATTACTGGCTATGGAACGTTCTGGGAAGCTTTATCATTGTCGGACCGTTTGTTTATCTGCATAAGCTCGCAAAAGCGTCTGTGCTTCTTGCAGAAGACTATAATATCAGAGGCTAAAATCAATTTCAACTAATGTAGAACGGCAAGAAATTTTATTCATCCCTGTCCATATCGGGCAGGGATGTTTTTATAGTTAGGATTATATACAAATGCGTTTCCTGTGTATTAAGGCGATACGTTTTTGTTGTCGTGTTAAAAAAACTTGACCGAAACTTTAAATTTCCCATTTCAACATTAAAATGGTGTTCCGTAAGGAACTTGCCGCAGGCGGAACTTGAAGCGGCACATTGCCGCCCGCCGGTAACGAAAGTTACGCAAAACTCAATCAAATAGAACGGCGAAAAGTCAGCGGCGACTCGCCGCCAAAAATTCGCTTTGTATTAAGAAATTTCGCTTTCTGCGGAAAGCGATTTAAGGCTCCGCCTTAAAAATCTGCAACCTTTTGAAAAAGGTTGACTAAAACTTTCAATTTTCCCTTTTAACGTTTATTACCGCCGGTAACGGAGGTCAAGCAACCCGCCGACCGTCAGAACGGCGAATTTGAAGCGGCGGCACGCCGCCCGCCCGCCCGGCGTCAGAGCTTTTTCCTTATTATGATTTTTTCACAAAAAGCAAAGCGTACTTCATCACCATAGTGCAGGTGATACTTTTTATCCGGCTCTATCCTTTCTCCGTTTATAAAAGTGCCGTTGGATGACTCGTTATCCCGCAGATACCACCTTTTTCCGTCATAAAGGAAATCAGCCTGTCGGCGTGCCACAAAGTTATATATATAATTGCCTGTTGCGTCATAGTAAAGATTGCAGTCGCTTTTTCTTCCTACGCTTACACGATTGCCCTTTATCTCAAGCCGTTTTTTAAGTTCGGGAATTTCAAGTATCATTGCCTCATCACAGCACTCGATCCTCTCGGTAGCGACCCGTGTCTGTGCCGTCAGTCCGTCACGCACCGTGATATTCTTTGTAAGCTCTTCAAGGAAAAGCCCGAAAAGGGTTTTCATGCCGTCTGTATTCGGATGCGAACCGTCAACCGCATCGTATGCAACATAGTGACTGTACAGATCGATCAATCCGCAATTGTTGCTTTTGGCGATACTGCGTATAACATCGTTGAACTTTTCAATGTGAGTTCCGCCGAAGCAATCGGGGAAAACAAATGACGGACGTGACGACATAAACGTTTTACACAGAGTGCAACACCATATCTCAGCGGCAGGATAATTATGTTTCAGCTTTTTAAGCATCGCATCATAAGCTGAATCAAATGCTGAATGCCATGAAATCGGACTGCTGCCGGGGCAGTCACTGCTTTTCAGATATACCGCTCTTGCCCAGTCGTTTGTACCGAGATATACGATAATGACATCAGGCATGATATTTCCTCTGTGAAGTCCGCCTGTACGCTCATCACTGCAGCCCGACGGAAACAACGACGGACTGTCGGGTAATTTAGTAACACGACTGCCCGACCACGAATTATTTACAAGCAGATTAGCTTTGCAATAGCCTATAAGCTGACCCCACCATGTATCCGCCATTTGTCTGACGCCCGACCTCACGCAGGCGTCACCTGTATAAAACAGATTATACCCGGGTGGGTTATAACCCTCAAGCGTGCTTATAGAATCGCCGAGTATTGAAAAATTTTTTCTGTAATATCGGGCGGCTAAAACTGAACCCACGTTTATTTGTGCAGTGTTTCGGGTATTAAAAGTATCGCTCATTTCTCTCTCCTTTCGAGGATAACTTGTATTGTTCAGGTTGTCGGAACGGTGTTTTATTTTCGTTTTTAACGTCGATACGGTGCGATACCATCATAAAATAACTGCCGCAAGACATTCTTGCGGCAGTCATATTTTATGCGGTCTGCCGACATTTACTGTGACTGTCGGTCAGTGTTGCACATCGTATCGGAACGAACGTTAATTATTCGCTTTCCTTTTTCCTGCGCTTTAACACAACAAGAACGATTACCGCACCGATTATTACAACAATACCTACTATAGTGCCTATAAACAGAGGAGTGTTGTTGAACCAGCGAACGAACACGTTCGATGTAACGAGGAAGTTATCAACCGTTAAGGCAAGCTCGTTGCCTGCGGCATCGGTTGCGATTATCTTGACATTCTGCTTTTCGTTCTTTTCGGGAATGTCAAATGTGTAGGATTCGCCCTCGTTGTTGTACTTGACCTCGGTATCGTTAAGATAGATCTTTACATTATCAAGCACGAGGTTATCCTTGATCTCAACGGATACAGTCTTGGTCGTTACAGGATACTGTGATCCGCTCTCAAAATCTATGGGAACAACTACGGGGTTTGTCTTATCAACGCCGAATGAGATCTCAGCCTTTTTGTTCTCTGCGATGTTTTCATTTACGTTGCCTGCGGCATCTACGGTATAAACGGTAACGCTGTACTTACCGTCATCTGTGAACAGTGACTTGTTTATCTTGTACTTGTACTGCTTCCACTTGCCGTTTCCGCCTGTTTCCTCAACAGAGTAATCCTTACCTTCTTCAAGGTCTGTAGGAGTACCGTTCTTGATCAGCTTTACCTTTGTATCGCTCTTTTTGAGTGAGTCTACGTTGGTTTCTGTGATAACAACATCATCTTCGCTCTTGAGATACTTGCCGTTTGTCTTATCCATAGCGGAAATATCATAAACAGAACCGAATCTGTTTACGGAGAACGTTATGCTTGCGGTAGTTTCATTACCTGCCATATCTGTTGAAGCAACTGTCAGAGTATAGATATCATCTATCTTCTGAGCCTTTTCAAAGTCTGCAAAGGTAATCTTCCGTCCGTTTGTCGTATCGGTTACTGAAGCCTCATAAGTAACAGTTCCGTTATTAACACCTGTCAGCTTATATGTTACAGACTTACTGCTGAAGTTTGTATCGCTTACAGTGATAACGGGAGCTACCGTACCGTTGTTTGCCGACTTATCGGCTACGCCGCTTATAGTGAGCGTGGGAGCCGTCTTGTCTACATAGAATTCATCGGCGGCATAATTTGCCATTACGTTGCCTGCCTTATCGGTAAACTCAATATCAAAGCTGTACTTTGCGTCTGCTGAGTAGCTGACTGTAGCAGTATGAACATCGCCGTTATCCGACCAGCCGCTTGCTGTGGGGAATGTCACAACCTTGCCGTTGTCGGTTGCTGTGCCGATTATACGAACTCTCGAAGAGTCAAAGTTATGTTCTGTTATTGCAATTGTTGCAACTCTGTCTGCCTTATAATAATTACCGTTTATGGCAGACGCATTATCATACGATACGCTGACTGTAGGAACTGTCTTATCAATAGTGAACTTGTGCTGTGCAAACTTTGCGGCACTGTTCTTTGCCCTGTCGGCGTAGCTGATATCAAACGTGTAATCGCCGTCTGCGCTGTATCTTACCTGTGCAGTGTAATATGTCGCATCGGGATTATTATTGTCGGCGTGCTTTGTCCAATTGCTGAGTGCGGGAACTGCGCCGTCTGTATTTGTCATCTTAACTTTGACATCAGAAGCATTGAAGTTGCGCTCGGTGATCGTAACCGTTGCGGTTCTGTCAGCCTTGTAGATGTCGGTATAGGTTGCATCTGCGCTGTTATTATCGTAGGAAACTGCGATAACGGGGGCGGTCTTATCAATGCTGAGCTTTATGCTCTTCTCGGAAGTATTTCCTGCACGGTCGGTCATCTTTACCTTGACAACGATATCGTTACTGTTATTTGAAACCGTAACGGTCTTCTTCATAACGTATACAAGGTTTGCCTCGGTCTTATCCTGTTTCCAGCCGCTGTCGCCGCTCATCTTTCTGTTGTTGTCAACCGTTACCTTACCGCTCTGATTGTTATTTGTATCATAAGGTGCGGTTACTGACCATTCAATTTCTCTTATACCCGAATATGTATCTGTTACAGTGATCGCAACGGGTACATTCTTTGAATAAAGATCTGTTTTGTTTTCAGTCTTGTAACTTGTCTTATCCTTGCTGAAAGCAATGTGGTTTTCTTCACTGTGCTTTGACGGGCTTTCTACGATAGTGCTGTTGGGAGTTACGAAATCTTTCGTTGTATTCTTAACATTATCGGTTGCCTTTGCGTAAATCTGACCCTTGAAATCAGCCTTTACCGTAAACGAAATCTTATTGTCTTTTACCGTTACTGTCTTTTCGGCAGATTTATTGTTATCGACATCTACGGTGTAGTATGTAATGCTCTTTATTCCGGAGCTGTGCGAATCGTCCTTTGCGGAAATCGTTACCGTAGTATCCTTCTTGAAATAGAAGCCGTAATCGGTAGCCTCAACAGAAGCAGTGTCTTCTCTGCCCTCTTTATAATCCTTGGCATTAAATGCGAAGCCTGTTATAACAGGAGCTGTTATATCCTTATATACTTTTTCGGTATATTCTTTGCTTACATTGCCTGCATTATCGGTTACCGTAACTTTCAGTTCATAAGAACCGTCGGATTTTATCTTTGCGTCTTTCGTGCTTATTGTAAACGCATCTGTGTTTTTAGTCTTTTCCTTGGATTTACTGAAATCCTTGTTTAATAATTCTTTGCCGTTTATTGACGCAATAACACTGCGGACGCCGGAATCGCTGTCAGTTGCTTTGACAGTAAACTTAACGTCGGAAGAATACCAGTCGCCGTGCTTGTTGCTGCCTGATACTTTAATATCAGCTGTAGGCTTAATGGTTTCTATCATGAGGTTATCGCTCTGTATGTTGGAATTCTTCTCTGTGGGAGCTACTTGCAAGTCGTGTCCTACATTATCTGTTACCTTTGCACTTACAGCGGCGGCAATAAGTTTTCCTGTTTTCGCGTCTAAAGTTTCATCAACAGGGAGTGTAAATGTATATACACCATTTGTCGCAGTTGTTGATGTATGCGTTTTTTCTCCGACTGTCAATGTCATTTCGGCAAGACCCGAACCGCTGTCGCTTGCGGTGATATTTACTTTAACTTCTTCATTAAAGAAATTACCGAATGAAAGGAAGTTTAAGATCTTTGAAAAAGGATCATTATTTATTCTGACATACTCAAATTTATTGATTTCCGGTTTTGTGGTGTCGATGTAGATTTTCTGAGTGAAGGTTTTTTCTACACCTAAATTGTTGATTACCTTAACATCGATCGTATTTTCGCCTTCTTTATTAACAACAACTGAGAAATTCTTTTCCGTTATGAGTTCGTTGGAATAATTATTCAAAATTTCATTGCTGTCTGAATCTTCTTTCAATTCTTTGCCATTTAGCTTTATGGATATTTTGTTTATACCGCAATTAGTTTTGCCTTCCTCAACGTCATTTACCTTAATATCGACTTTTACATCATTTGTTTTATACCACAGTTTTTTATCTTTATCTGTATAGATTGCGTCCGGTGTACCGAATGATACGGTGGGCTTTGAGCCGTTTATCATGATAAAGTTGCTTTCGGTGGGTTTTGTTTCACCCGTTGAATTACCGACAAGGTCATAAGCGATTGCACTCAGATAGCGTCCTTCGCCGACTTCGTCTTTTGACAGAACAAATACGGCTTTACCGTTCTGAGTTTTAGCTGTAAGATACTTTATTTCGCCCTTGAAATCCTTGATCCGCAGCTGAATGTTAGTTACACCTGATTTATTATCAGACGCATTTACTGTAACATATACTTTCTGCTTACAGAAAATACCGAACGAAAGGAAATTAATTAAATTATCTACTATATTTTCATCTTCGGTGCTGAAAGTAATACTGTCTATGGTCGGCTTCTCAGCATCGACATAAGCTGTGATTTGCTTTTCTTCCGAAATATTGCCGGAACGGTCTACTGCATACAGATAGTAAGTTATACGACCGTCTTCTTCACCTTCTACACTCTCTTTGGTTATTTCTTTATCTTCAAAGCTGAATTTATTGTTTTCCAAAGTAGACTTTTTAACGCCGTCGCCTGACAGATTGATACTGCCGTCTTCACCTTTTAATGATTTTTTACTCCAGTAAACAAATTTTGTACCGTAGTATTTGTCGGTGTTGTCGGTGTTGTCGGTGTTGTCGGTGTTGTCGGATACAGTACCCTTGATAGTTATTTTTAAGTTGTCCTCCCATTTAGTCCAGCCGTTATTTTTCTTCAGTTCTCCGTCAGTTTCTATGTATCTGTCTGCGGATATAATGTCCGGTGCTCTGTCGTCAAAAGTAATCTGTATGTTCTTTTCAAGATTTACGGAGTACCATTTTTTCTCGGTACTGTTGTATAACTCGATCTTTTTGATCAGTATATTTGACTTGAAAGTGTATTCGGTGTAATCTTTATCAGCGTCAGCTTTGATCAATTTACCGTTTACTCTCATAATGTCAAAGCCTTTGGGAGATGTGATCGACGCAGAATCTGTACCGCTTTCATAAACATATTTTACTGTTTTGTCATCAACGTCCACAGCAGTATAGCCCTTTGTGAATGTGACCTCGGCATTTTTAACATCGGAGTATTCAACGCTTAACACGATATTTGAGGTAATATTTTTCAGAGTAAGAGTATAAGTCTTGCCGTCTTCGTTAAGTATGTATTCCGCTGTAGCAGCACCCTCGGCTTTTATTGCTTCTATGTTCTTTCCTGCGGGGGGAGTGATGATCGCAGTTACATCAGAGCCGTGCTCTACACCGCCTACGGCAGTAACCTTATTGCCATCGCTGTTTATGAATCTTACGGTCTTGTCATCTTTGGCTAACGATACCTTGTAAGCATTGACAGCAAATGTAACCTCAAACTTGTGGTCCTTTGTCATGACAAATTCTTTTTCGTAAACTTTATTGTTGGTTGTGAAGTTATCCGGTTCACCGCCGTCAATTTTTACTGACACTACTCTGAAACCTTCTTTTGGAATTGCCTTTACCGTTACCTTTGTAGGATTCTTGCTGTCGGTAGATTCGTCAAATGAAACGAAACCTGCTACTGTATTTTCGGAATTTCCGTCCGAATATTTAACCTCTCCGTTTTCACCGACTGTGAACTCGATCTTATAGCTCTGTCTGTAATACTTAACACGGATAGTGTAATTGTTCGTTATATTTTTGAGCTCTATCTTGTATGACTTTGCGCCTTTATACTCAGGGGTTTCTTCATCGCTTAATTCTTTACTGTTGACAAGAATATTTTCGATACGATAACCGTCCTTGTTACCTACAGTGATCGTTCTGTTGCCGTTGTAAGAAATGTTATCGGCTACTACTTCGGTATCACCGGGGTTATCTATTACTGTAATGCTGTATTTCTTGGCAACTACAGTAAAATTATGCACGATATCCTCGGAAACGTTTATGATTTCAGCTGAGTCATTCTCATAAGCGTCACCCGTGGATAACTTTAAAGTATAATTGATACCCTTATATGCATCGAACGAATATCTGCCCTTTGAATCGGGCTTTACTTGTTTTACAATTTTTCCGTTATAGAAAAGTCCGACAGTTGCATTATTATAGGCTTTGCCGTCCTCTTTTGTAACCGTACCGCTGATAACGGCTTTTTCAAGTGCGGTCAGTGATACGGCTGCTTCTGCATCGTCCTTATTCACTGTCAGCTCGTAATCTGCAACATCCTTATAGCCATATATTGATTTTACGGATACAATGTATGTTGCGCCCTCTTCAACAAAGTTCTTGAATACCGCTTTGCCTTTTTCTGTGCTTTGCGTATCGGTCTTTGTTTTATCGTCCTTCTTGGTGAGGGTTATTTCAGTGCCTGCGGTCACAAGGTTTTCACCGTTCATAACCTTGACAATGAATTGTTCGATACCCTCAGCAAAAGCTGTAGTGTACAGTTCCACAGGCACAGCGCACACCGCCATTACAACGGCGAGCAGACCTGCGAGAACTCTTGACAATTGCTTTTTTGCCATGTTAAACATCTCGTTTACCTACCTCTATTATAGTTTATATAATTAATACCGTTATGCGAACTTTGCCGCTCGGTAAAAATCAACTGTGATTATCTGATTATTTCATTTGTATGTATTGATATCTCTTCACGCACGATTCTGAAAGCTACAGGCTTTACCGCATCTTTTCTGAGATCCTCAGTCGGTGAAAGCACGGTAGTTCCCTGTGATGTGCTTGCGGCATTTTCAAGTGCTTCAGTCGCATTATTGCTTAGAATCTCGGTTGCACCTGCGCCGAGCGATTCTGTAGCATTATTGCCGAGAACCTCGGTTGCACCTGCACCGAGCGATTCTGTCGCATTATTACTTAGAACCTCGGTCGCACCTGCACCGAGCGATTCTGTCGCATTATTACTTAGAACCTCGGTTGCGCCTGCGCCGAGCGATTCTGTCGCATTATTACTTAGAACCTCGGTTGCACCCGCATCAAGCGATTCTGTAGCGTTATCGCTGAGCGACTCTGTAACAGTCCTGTTTGCGCCATCCTGATATTCGTCGGAACTGCTCAATACCTCGGTTGAATTAGCGGGAAGTATATCGGTCGGATCTGACTCATTGCTTTTCAGAACATCGGACAGACCTGTTGTACCCGTCTTCTTTGCCGATTTTTTATCGTTTTCAACGCTGTACAGCTTATCAAGCTGTTTTGAAGCGTGAGCGACAGCCATACTGTCATGGCGAATATCCGGGCGAATATCCGGGACGGATGCTGACAGCACCTCTGCCTTTGCGCCTGCCGCAGAAGATGAGGGTACGCCTGTACGAATGACATTCGTTTTGTTGAAATTTGTCTCTTTCATAGCCTTTATTTCACGGGCTACCGTTCTTCCTGTCAGATCACCTATAACAGCCGGGATATTCAGCTTTATAAACAGGATAACCGCAGCTATCAGCGCAGCTGCCGCAAGTGAAAATCCAACGATTGATATTATAAACCATATTTCTGCACTCATTAAATTCTCACCTACCCTTTGTATGCGTTCTCAATAGCCTTTGATACTTCATCGTAACGGTTGACTATATTCTGCTTCATTTCTTTTGTGTTGTCGAGCGTTACCGTAAGGCTGTCCAGAGAAGTCTTTACGTTGTTGAATACCGTCTCTATATCCTGCTGCTCAACGCCGTCGCTCTTGAACTTAACGGCATAGTTTTCAATAGAATAAACAGCAAGTCTGTAAACTTCAAGCTGTACTATTTCACTCTGCTCACCGCCGCCGGAAATTACGTTAAGGAGCTTTTTGATATTTTCCCAGTACGGTGCATACAGACCCTTGTCCGAGGTCGATTCCTGCACCTTTATCACTATATCCTTGTTGAACTTTCCGATATCGCTGTATACAGTCGCCATAGTATAGAAATCATCGGATCCTTTACCGTAAAGCACCGCATCCTCAAACCACTGTATAGAACTCTTCATACGGGTAAGCTGATTGTCCTCGGTGGCACTCTTTCCGTAATCGTAGTAATACCAGTAGAGCTTTCCTATTTCAAAAGCAAGCTCGGCATATCCCGGTTGGTTTCTCAGTTCGGCAAGATTTGTATTGATCTTGTTCTTGAATTTTGTTTCTTCGTCAACAGTGAACACGGTATCATCCTTGAAAGCATCAATAATGCCGAGATAGGGTTTAAGGCTGAGCGGTTTTATATCAATCGCTTTTGAATAAAAATCGACCTGTTCTTCAGGATTTGTGGCATTTTCAGCCTGCATTATATTTTGTTCATAGTCGGCGTTGTTGACCTGCGTTCTCATAGCAAGTCCGAGTACGCCGACAAGTGAGAATAAAACGACTGCCGCCGATGTAAGTATAAATGATGTAAGTTTTTTCTTCTGCTTTGCACGGTGTACCGCACCATATTCCTCGTAATGCTTGAGAGCATATAGAAGCTCTGCGCACGACTGGTATCTGTCTGCGGGGTTGAGCTGTGTACACTTCTGAATTATTTCTTCAAGTCCTACAGATAATCCCGGATTCCAGTGCCTGATAGGATAAAGCTCATAAGGCGGCTCGCAGGGATTCTGTCCCGTCACAAGATGATAAAGAGTAACGCCGAGGCAATATATATCGGTTCTTGCGTCGGTCTGACCTCTTCCGCCGAACTGTTCAGGAGCGGCATAGCCCTTTGTACCGAGGTTTACCGTATCGCTAAGGTTCTGATCCTTATATTCTCTCGCTATACCGAAATCTATTACCTTGATGTTTCCGTCGGGCTTAAGCATGATGTTTGCCGGCTTCATATCACGGTATATTATCGGAGGCTTTCTTGTGTGGAGATATTCAAGTGCGGAACATATCTGTATTGCCCATTCAATTACAAGATTCTGCGGCTGTGCGCCGCTTGCTTCAAGAATGGAGCTGAGCGTTTCGCCTTCGATATAGTCCTCTATTATGTAGATTACATTTCCGCTGTCGATGATATCAACAATACGGACAATAGCGGGGTGATCAAGCTGTTTAATCAGATTCGCCTCTGCTATGGCACTCTGTATAACGACCTCGTTATTCTTGTCCTTTACCCGTTTTTCGATTTCCTTTATCGCCCACTGCTTGTTCAGACGTTTATCCATTGCAAGATAAACCTTTGACATACCGCCCTGACCTATGAGCTTGAGTATTTCGTATTTATCGTCAATGACCTGACCTATCGCTGCCAAAATTCATACCCCCTCAATAAGTTCTGATAAGCAAAGCGGTAATGTTATCGGTTTCACCGCGGCTTTTGTTGAGTTCCGTAAGACGAACTATATTATTCTTCATCTGCTGTTCGTCGTTGTTTACTGCGGGAGCAAATGCCCCCAGTATCTCTGCTTCGCTTATCACATGGCGGAATCCGTCGGAGCAAAGCATATAACATTCACCCGGATGTGCCGTTCCGCTGTAGTAACCGGGCTCGACTATCCTTGACGCACCGATACACTGGAGCAATACGTTCCTTCTCGGATCCTTGCGTGCCTGCTCGGGAGTAAGTCTGCCGAGGCGCACTTCATTTGCCACGACCGTCTGGTCTGCGGTCAATACCGACAGCGCATTGTTATTTATCATATAAGCTCGTGAATCGCCGACATGACCTATGAGGTATCTTCCGTCCTCGAAGAATATCATGGCGGTTATCGTTGAGCCGAGCTGGAAATGACGCTGTCTGCCGTATTCGGCAATCGAACGGTTCTGAGTTTTTATGATCCTGTCCCAGCTGAATTTTACTTCATCATAGTATGTATCAAGTGAAAGCGTAAAGGGGAGTTCTTTTTCAAACCATTCCTTAAAAGCACATATAATAGATGCGCTTGCCACTTCTCCGCTTTCAAGTCCTCCCATGCCGTCGCAGACAACAGCCATAAGGATATTTCCTTTTTCGGTCTGAGCCTGCAATATGCAGAAGCTGTCCTGATTGGTATCCTTTTTAATTCCGACATCGGTGTGAGATGCTGCATAATAATTCATAATTTCTGCCCACTCAATCTATATAGAATATGAAATCTTCATTTGCAAGTCTGATTTTTGAACCGTTGAATATTTCGACCTGCTTTTCGATAGGTATTGCTTTTCCTTCGACGTAGGTCTTATTAGTAGAATTCAGATCTTCGATATAATAGCGGTTATTGCTGCTGAGTATGCAGGCGTGTCTTCTGCTGACAGCACTGTTATCGGCAACATGATAGTCGTTATCGTACTTTTCTTTTCCGATTCTGAAAACAGGCTTATCCACTGATATTTTTTCGCCGTTACTGCTTCTTATGAGATAAGGCACCGGCGGAGTATTGAGTTTATCAAGACCGAGAACAGTCGTTCCGCCCGGATCTGCGCCTAATACCGTGGTTTCGCCTGCACCGTTGTCAACAGTAGATGAGAACGTGTCGATAAGATCGTCCACAGGAGCATTACTTACAGGTAGCGGCGCATTCTGCGGCTTCTTCTGTATTTTTGCACCGCACTTACAGCAGAAATTAGACTGGACACGGTTTTTTGCTCCGCAATACGCACAGAAAATGTTGTTGATGTCAGGTGCACTATTTATGTTATTTATACCGGCAGCAGCCACATGTGTTGTGTCGTTGAAAGGATTATACTCAACGACTTCCTTTCTTGCGGGGATGCCGATTCTTTTAGAGTCGCTTGACATATCGGATAACATACCCGACGGTCCGGAATATTCAGTATTTGTTTTACCCGCCAGCTTCAGGACCATTTTATCAAAATTGTTTACAGAAAAAGGATTGACACCGCTGAAAAACGCATTATACGTTTTCAGGAAAGTTATATCCTCGGCAGGTCCGAATGTAAGCTGAAACGGCAGTTGGCTTAAAAACATATAGGGCGGATTTTCGATCTGATTATTTACAACCGGCCAGAAAACCATCTTTATGTTCTTTGTCTTACAATCAACAAAGATCGTATCGCTCTGAAGGGAAAGATTGTTTGCGTTTATTGAGCTTTTTTCGCAGGTCTTGATCTGCAATGCTATTTCGTGAACAAAATCAAGGAACATCTTTTTTGTAACATAGCCGCCGAAATACTGTCTGAGCGGCATCATTCCCTGAACGGAACACTCAATTCTTGTTTCTTTTCTCTTCTGTTCGATCGTTACGGGCAGAAAACCCGGAAACATACCTGATGCTATAGCGTTATAAACACGCTCGTTTACCGTTTCGGGATATGTAAGTCTGTTGGTTATAGTGATTTTCCCTTTTTTGTTTTCGATTGATATTTTACTCACGTCAATTCTTCCTTTACTAATTTATTACCACCTGGGCAACGCATTTGCACGGTTGACTGCCCTTGTCTGCATCTGCTTATATTTATTTGCGGCATATCTCAGATATTTGGCGTATGACTCCAGTGCATTTATCATCTGCACATGTGTGGAATCATTGTTATCCACCTCATCAAATTTATTTCTGAACTGTGCAAAGTCAGAACCCTGCCACGCCGCAGAAAGATTTGATACTTCATTCTGCGAATAACGCATCTTTTCTTTCAGGCACTTTACATATTCGTCTATAGCCGCCGCTGTACTTTCAAGTTTACTGTGATCAACTCTTATATACATAATATAACCTCCTGTATTACTTGAACTGGGCAGCCAACGACTTATTCACGTTTTCTGTCTGTGTATAGCCCTCTCCGACCTGCCGCAGCAAATAGTTGGCGTAATTATCAAGGACGTTATAGCGGGCATCGGAAAACTTTGAATTGAGTTCGTTGAATTTCTTTATGGCGTTTGATGCCGCTTCGCCGTCCCACGCACTGTCAAGCTGTCTTACGGAATTCTGCACCTGCGTGAAACTATCCCTCATCTGCCTGTTGTACAACTTGATGTTGTTAGCCGCTGTTACGGCGGCATCGGTATTGATCTTTAAGTTTGCCATAAGCACACCTGTTTACTCCGCATCATTACCTGACAGGAGTTCCTTTCTGAGCTCGTCGATTTTTTCTTTAAATTCAAACTGTTCCTGATCCTGATAACCGACTGCAAACACCTTTTCTATCTGATCCGCATTAAAAAGGAATGTCCTGTCGGGTCCCATATATCCCTCAGGATAGAAACAAGCAGAATAATCCCATATAACTTCATTTCCTTCTTTGATCTGCTTTTGTAAAACACCGATGATCATAACACGCTTCTGGCTGTTCTTTAACAAAACGACCGTACCAATAGGTAAAAGACCTTCAAACATAATTAACTACCTCTTTCTCATTTCTCATAATTTCATAATTTCTGCGATTCCCGCAGCTGTTAGTATGCCTGCCGCCGCAAACAATGCAACGGATAGAATTATTAACACACGCGCAAAGCCCGAACTATCCGCAGGCGGACTGTCAATAAGACGGATATCAGCATAATCATTTCCTGCAATCTTTTTGGGCGCATACATAACGTCTACTATTGTTCCCGGAGGATAATCGCCTACATTTATCCTGCCGTGAGAGCAGCTGTAAGTGTTTTTATCGCTGAGTTCCGGAATACGAACGTAAAGCGTATATGCATCCGATTGGCTTACACGGTTGTAAGCAGTGACCTCAGCTTTGCCGAAACGTTTGTTCTTTTCAAAACTGCGGTTTCCTCTGCCGAGTGCAATTCCGCATATAAGCAATGTCAACGCAACAATCAAGGCTCCTGATGCTCCAAGTAAAAATCCCATATATTCTACTCCCGTCAATTCCAACCGTTCCATAAACCTGAAATGAAATTGCCCGCTTTGCTGAATGTATCGGTCACACCGTTCCACGCACTTTGTGCGACATCGCATACAGCATCGACCGTACCTCCGATATCCACTTCAACACCTAAATCAAATCCTACGCCGACAGCAGCACCGATATCAAGTTTGAACTTTCCGTCGGTAAAACCAACATTGGCATGTGCTCCGACACCGAGCTTAAGGCTTCCCGAAACTCCGACATCAGTACCAAGTACGGAAACTCCGCCTGTTGCACTGACTTTAGCAACATTTGCCTCGGCACTTGCTCCGGCAAATACTTCATGTCGGTTTACAGCAAATTTTGCTTTAGCTTCACCGGACAACAACTCAGCATCAACATTTCCGTACATGCCAAGCATATTATTATCCTTACCGAGTCCTATTCTGCCGTCTGCTTCATAAGTAAAAGCAGCTGCACTCGCACCGACTTCTGCCGATACGCCGGGCGAGAATATTCTCTTTGTATTACCGTCTTTATCTTTTGTATATTCATAAAGACCGGCAGCTGCATTTGCGTATATTGAGCCGGTCAGCACTTTTGCATCTACTGAACCTTGTGCAAACTCGGCTTTTCCTGAAAGATGCGTGTCGATAACACTGCCTTCGAGCTTTTTCTCAACTTTCGCTTCAAGCAGGGTAGCCTTAGGATCTTCATAGAACTTTTCATCCTCGTTGATCTGTTTTCCTTTGATTTGCTTTTGCTTGATGTTCTTATTTTTGTGTTTTTCATCACCGAGAATGCTTTTGTTCTTGTATTTTACATATTCGGGAGTAAGCGATACAGAATCCTTTCCCGAAAAAAGATCATAATAGTTATCATCGTCGCTCCCCGGCATTGTCCACATCGGGTATCGGGTGGTATAATCCAAATCGCCGGACCAGAACTTTTTCCAGGCGTCGCCTGTCAAAAGCGAAAGTGCGCTTTCAGCCATACCGTATCCGAACGTTCCTGCCGCAGACAAAGCGTTGCGTAAAACACTCTGATTGCCTATCTTGAGCTTATCCCAGCTTCCTTTCTTTGTCTGCATCATTTCCGGTAAAATTGCAAAAGCAGGAGTGAAATTCAACGGATCGAGCTTGTTAAGCATATTTTCGGCGGATTCAAAATCCATAGCCGTCTGCAAAAGAAACTCGCTTGATCTGCGCAGATACGGGCTGTAATGTGTGGCTAAATCTGCCTGAATCAGCCGCACCAGTCCGACAAGACCGACTTTTGAATAAAGTCCTTTCAGACTTTTGTCAAGTCTGAACAGTCTGGTGTTTACTGTCGTAAGACGCTCTGCGTATTTTCTGAGCTTATATGTATCTACATTTATCTCCGACATTAAAAGCTTCCGCCTCCTCCGCCGTGGGCTTCGGCAAATTCTTCGGTAACTGTCGTTGTGTCAAGATTTCTCAGACATCTACTAACATAATAGTATTTATTCAGCACTCTGTCAATACATGCAGCGCACTGTTCGTTACCGATACCGGCAAAATCTTTTTTTACACCGTTTCTGATGCTTTCAAGTTCGCTGATAATAGAATCAAGCTCTTTTTTTATGCAATTCAATTCATATCTTGCATTTGCATCCATTTGAATACCTCCTTGTTTTATTGTGTATTTTTAAGTTCGTTCTCAACACTGTCAAAATCCGAAGCCGTATCTCTCAGATAGGCGGCGGCACGGTCAAGTCTCCAGCTGTAACCTGTAAGCATATCGGCTGCTATAAGATGCTTCAGCCCACTCCAGCCGACTTTAAGATAAAGCGAATCCATTTTGTCGTCTATCCCTACCAGTCGTCTGTTGACTATTGCCAATCTATCGGCGTAATCTCTCATCTTGTAGGTGTCAACCGTAAACACAGGGTGAGAGGAAGAATAGCTGTAGCCGGAGTTGAATGTAGAATTGAACCAGTCTTTTACGCTATCAATAAGAGATATTACCGAGTTTTTAAATTCCTCATATTTTTCTTTTGCCCAATTCACAACAGACTTAATTCCGTCGCATATAGCATCTGCTACCTTAACCACCAACTCATAAACCAATTCAGTAACAATAGATACTATTAATACAGAGGCAATTGCCGCAACTACTGTCAATGCAGTAGTTATAATTGGACCGATTAATCCGGGATTTAAAACAATCGCTGCAATTGCTGAAACAATTGTAACATTGCCAATTAACGTGGGCTGCATATTTTCATCGAATAATTTGTTTTTGAGCCAAACGGTTGTTATCATAAGTGAACCTAATACGGTTATAAAAGTATTGCCTTTTGACTGCGGCATTCGATCTAAACCTTTTGACATTAAACTTGTTATACTTGATAACCGATCCTGCTCACCCGGAATGAAATTTCCGTTATCATCATGATCGAGATAGACGGTGTCGTGTCTTGTTAACGAATTATATTCCTTTTTATTTTCCTTATTTGAAACCTCAACATAACGATAGCTCACTCCGGGTAAGTCGGAAAGCATTGTTCCGACAAAGCTCCAACGAGGATGATTCATAACTCCTGACATCTTATCGATCTGTTCTCTGTATTCACTGATAAATTCATTGGAAAATCCCGGACCGTCAAGACTCATACACTGCTTGATATTCTTATCAAGCCCGTACTTATACGACACGACAGTTGCATACTCTGCAAGATTTCCGCCGAGTGAATGTCCGGTCATTGCAAGATTATTATATTTGCTAAGTACAGAGCTATATTCAGCAAGAAAACACTCAACTTCCGCCTGCTGATTAGTACATGTCGAATTTACAAGTCCCAGATCTGCTTTTACCCAGTCGTTGACCATGTTACTTGTAACAAGCATATCTTCACTTCCACGGAACCCCACTGCCGCTTCTCCGTTTTCTGATGTTTCAATTATACATGCATAAAAACCGTTAGTATCATTTGTATTATGTATTCCCGAAATTTTCCATGTTGCGATCTCTTCTTCTTTAATATCCAAGTCTATTAATTTCTGTTTTTGATCTTCTGTAAGCAATTCATTTAACGGTACACTGCTAACGTTATTATTTGTACAATAGTCTTTGTATTTTTCATCCAGATCCATATAGGCTATCTGCGTAAAAGCACGCATCTGAATATCGGTATATGCCATAATTACGACCTCCCTGTCTTTTCTGCAAGCTCGCTTTCTGTAACTGAGCATACACCATTTTCAGCTATAACATTAAATGTGGATACAGGAGAATGTTTTTCAATCATCGTCGTTCCCATTCCTGCATAAATTTTCATTTCTTCAACACAAGCTGAATAATTTTCAGGCTCAAAAATATAACAAATCATCACCAGTTTAACGCCTACACTGTTGTTTGCGTTTTCAAAAGCCGCCAACAAATCTGCGGCAGTAAAATCGCCCTGCCTTATAACAAGATAAAGTGTATAGTGGTCGAAATTATACGTTTCCTTGAATCCGACAGGCGTGTAATCTTCATTCTCGACGATAAGAGGTTCTTTCGTTACCACCATGCACCTTGAATTAACTGATATATTTCTCTTATCAAAAGAATCGGCAACAATGCTTTCAACCTTATAATTGACTTTTTCTTCAATATAATTGTCATCAACCACACCTGTTTCTCGGTTTATCCTTGCAGTAAAAAGCAGGTCTTTATTATCAGCCGGATGCACATATAATTTTGCACCGTCGGTATTCAAACGGTCGCCTATTGCAGTAACAACGAATGTTTCACCGTATTTTTCATTTAGAGCACGGCATACTTTGTCTGATGTGTCTTTATTGAGTACCGAGCAAGCACCCATAAAAATCGTAGTTGTAATTGCCATAATAATTAACCCAACTTTCCTGATAATAGTTTTCATTTGCACCTCTGCCTTTCGGTAGCAATTAATTATTGTGTACTGATTAAAATATATAAATCCGAATGAAATCGGAATAATTTTCTAAACAAAAAGGCAAATATCCGGGAGCTGTCGAGAACTTTGACAGCTCCCGATTTTTGCCGCTTCAAATTACTTAAATGCGTCTGCAAGGCTGATATTCTGAGTTTCTGTGTCAAAATAGCCCTGAGCAACGTTTGTTCTGAGGAACTGTACATACTGAGTGATGACGTCCTCATAATTCTGAAAATACTTGTTTGCAAATTCATCGAATGATGAAACCGTAGCCTGAGCTGCCTCGCCTTCCCAAATGTTAGCGAGCTGATCAATCGTAGCCTTGCTGTCTGTAAGCTGTTCGGTCAGTCTTTTGTTAAGATTCTCGATATTGGTTGCGATCTGCTCTACCTGATCGGTATTGATTCTTATGCTGTTTCCTGCCATGAAACGTTCTCCTTTCCGCTGTTAATTAGCAAGTTTCTTGACCTGGGCAATGTTGCTGTCCTGACGTGCAACATAGTTGTTCTTCTGCTGCTTGAGCGCTTCGCTTGCCTGAGAAAGCTTTGCCGCCATAGTCTTGAGGTCGTCTGTGAAGCCGCTTATCTGCTCTACAAAAGCAAGATTGTCAGCTGCATCCCACGCTGAACCCATTGTGTTGGCCTCCTGCATCAACTGTGTATAGATCTCGGTGTAAGTTTCAGAAAGTGACTGTAACTTCTGAGAAGCCTTTTCCATATCATCAAATGATGCAACGTAAATTGATTTTCCCATGACTTTACTCCTTTCGGTTAAATAATTTTATATCAACATAAGGCGTGAGCCTGTTGTGATGCCAAGCTCGGCAACCTCAATGTTAACATTGTAAATAATTCCTGTGTCTGCATCGCAGAGTATCGCATCGTCGGTAGCTTTATACTTACCGTCGGAAAGATCGCTCAGTGCGCTTGCGACCATTTTCACCACTTCGCTCATTTTACTTTCAAGCGGAATATATACGTCATACTTCTGTGCGGCGGCAGGAACGGATATCTCAACCAAAGCCTTATTATTCGTCATCGTTATCCTCCTCTGCCCTGTCGTTAAGCAGTTTCAGCTTGACGCATCTTCCCTTTATAAGCGAGTAACCGAAATCGGAAGTTATTTCTTCGTGCATCTCGGATGTGGTCTTGTTTGCTTTCATCTGATACTGCTCGGTGATTCCGTTTCCTATCCACAAGCCGTCTGAAATCGACACATTTGCTTTGTACCACTTTTCAAACGATATGGAAGAAATATTCTTCACCTGCTCGGCGATTATGACATTCATATTATATTTTTCGGAACCCTTTTCAAGAATCAGCGACAGCATTTCCTGCCCCTGTTCTGTCAGTGCCGACCTGAGTGCAGAAAGCGAATTTATAACAATAAGCAAAGGTTCGAACTCTTCAACATCGGTATTGTTTTCGTGAGCTTCCTTGTATGTATTGTTACGGTAAACCGCAAGCTCAAACAGCTTTGCGATCTGTTCCTCGCAGTTCTTTGCAGTTGAGTAAACGCTGAGGTTTCCTCTGCTTTCGCCTATTGTTTTCGGCATATCGAACACAATGCCGTTTATACTGTCGGCAGTGCCTGCCAAAGTCACAAGATCCTTTGTGAAATCCCTGTATTCAAGTCCCGATGACATAATCATATTGATATATAATTCACCGAACGGATAATAATGTACGTTAAGCGAATTCTTTTCAACACCGACGGGAATGTTCAATTTTTTGTTCTTGTCAATGTATTCCCTTAAGAACAGCGTATCGACCTTATCGGGTAAAATAGGAATCTTTCGTGCGGTATCTCCGCTCCAGCCGTCAGCAAGCTTACCGCATACCTCCCGAATAAACCCGAACGGAACGGCGTCCTCCGTAAGATTTGCAATCTGGAACTCATAAAGCTCGTCACGCTTGATAAGACCTCTTCCCTTATACTTTGACGGGAACAAGCCGTCGGTTTTACCGACAACAGAAGCATAATCGCCTTCATCGTTAAGCTGAAGCACAAGCAGCTGCTTGAAATTCTGCAAAAGTCTGAAACGGACGGAACTTGTTCCGAGAGCGGTGAGTACAAAATAAATACCGTATTTTGTTCCTTCTCTCGAAAGGAATGATACTGCCTCTTCCTTTTCCTCGTAAGCCTCGGTGAATGCCGCAAAATTGTTTATTGCAATTATAACCGACGGCAGTGTTTTGCCCGACGATCTTATATAAGAAGAATAATCTCCTCCGTAATCGGCGAACAGCTTTTTACGTTTTGTTATCTCGCTTTGCAGCATTTTGAAAAGATTGCTTACCTTTTCCGCTTCATAAGAGAGAATCACATCACCGACATGCGGCGCTTTAGCGAACGCTCTCAACGTTTCCGATGCAAAATCAAGAATATAAAGATTTACTTCATCGGGTGTATGTTCGGTAATAAGCGAATAGATCATAGCGTTGAGGAATGTGGTTTTGCCGCTTCCTGCCACGCCGTAGATAACCGTATTGCCTTCCTTGGAGATCGGAAGTCTGAGAACGCACTGACTTTGATGTGCGGGATCGTCATATTCGCCTATAACGGGATTAAGCACAAATTTTTCCGCTTTGGCATCATATTTTTTTCTGATATTATCAAGTATGATGACCGCAGGAATAGGATCAAGCCACAGCGGCTTTATCTTTATGCCTTCGTCCTCGGCAATGCCACGGAGATATTCTGTTATAACGTCAAGCTGTTTCATTGCGTTACTGCCTGCCGTGCGCTTTTTATCTATTCTGACCTGCTTTATCGGGTGTCCGTTCGTGTCTATTACAACAACGCTGTTATCCTTTTCTTTTACCACACGGTCTGAAGGATAATATGAAGCGCCCGACCACGCCGACTGACCGAGTTCAAACAGCTCGTTGTAACCGACCTGTAAATAAAAACGTCCCGTGTCGGTAAGCTCCGCCGCATCCGGCCTTTTCAGCATATCCATACTATCCGCTCTTTCCTGTACCTTTAGGCAGACTCTGAATTTACTGTTGCTCCATATCTGGTCGTCAACAACGCCGCTCGGTTTCTGCGTTGCAAGAATAAGATGCACGCCGAGGCTTCGTCCGATTCTCGCCGCACTGACTAGCTGAGTCATAAACTCGGGCTGCTGTGTTTTAAGCTCTGCGAACTCATCGGATATTATAAACAGGTGCTGTAAAGGTTCGGTTACCGTTCCCTCACGATACAGCTTCTGATATTTATAAATATCTATATTGCTGACGCCGACCTTTTTACTTGCTTCGGCAAATATAGCCTGTCGTCTTTTAAGTTCGCTCTCAATGGAAACCAGCGATCTCTTGATTGCCGAACCGTCAAGGTTTGTTATGATTCCTGCCGTGTGCGGAAGATTTTCAAAGGACTTCGCCATTCCGCCGCCCTTATAGTCGATAAGTATAAACGCCACTTCGTTCGGGTGATAATTCACCGCAAGCGACAGAATATATGTGATTATAAATTCCGATTTACCTGAACCTGTCATACCTGCTACAAGTCCGTGCGGCCCGTGGAATTTTTCGTGGAGGTCAAGCATGAACGTTTCACCGTATGTATCTACGCCGACCGCCGCCTGAAGAGATTTTGTCGGGTCGTTCTCTCTCCACCTTGTAAGCACGTTAAGGTGCTCTACATTACCTACGCCGAACAGTTCAAGGAATGTGATCATACCCGGAAGCCTGAATTTTGTCGCCGCCGTATCAAGAGATGTGTTTGCGAGCATTACGCTCAGTTCCGTAGGATTCTGCGTAAGTTTAATATCAGGATTGAACTCGGTGCTCTTTCCTGAAATATCGTTCTTGTCGAACAGCTTTCCGCCCTTGTTGTCAAGCTCGACAACCATCGAACACTCTTTGGGCAGTTCCTTCAGTTCATCATAAAAGGAAACCATGCTCATGTGAATGTTCTCTTTTTTGCTGCGAAGTTTATTTATCATTTCCGCTCTTGCCGCAAGCGGCTTGCTCATGGAGAAGAATATGTAATACGGCTTTTCGTCCTCCATATCGTCGCTGTTAAGACCGCTTCGCTCTTCGATGATATGTTCAAAATAAGCGGATACTTCTTTTACCTCGTCAGCGTTTGTTGCGATAAAGCGGAAAGTTCTGTCATCGTTCCATACATGAGGCAGCCATTTGACAAAATCAAACTTATCCTTCTCTTCCTCGTCAAACAGGAATACAAATTTGACCTCGTCGTATCCGTATAATGCGGCAAGCTGAATTATAAGCCCTTTTGCAAACTCAAGTACACGGGCTCTCTCGCCGATCACACCCGAAATATAGTTGTCGAAAAGCGAATATGTTATAGGAATATCATGTAAGACATTTTCTTTTTCGCACAGCGAAAACAGTTCTTCCTGCAAATTATCGTCGTCGAGAGTGAATTTACGTTCGGAATATGATATTTCTGCGTCAAGCAGGCCGTTTCCTTTTCCGACACGCACTCTCAGAAAATCGTTCTGTCCTAATCCTCTTTCCCATAAGTTACGCTGAGTGTTTTTTATTCTGTTTTCGCAATCCTGTATCGTTACATGGTTTTCGTTGAGTATTTCTTCCTGAAGCTGACACGCTTCGTTGATTTTTACAGCGATTTTATCAAGATATTCCCTGTACTTTTTCTGACGTAATGACTCTTTTTTGCGGCGGCGGTTTTTTTCATAGCTTTTTGTTATTGTCGGAAGAAGAACAGTGCCGACAAGCATACTTCCGCCCATTATCATTGATGTTATGTTTGCGTTCATGATAGCTGAAACCAGCGTTACGCATGACATCATTCCCATAGCCATTGACGATCCCATAACAAGAAGCCAGGGCATCTCCTCGGTGACCGGGCTTGTTGACGGTGAATCTATCCTGAATGTCGCCGTTTCGATATCACGCTTAAAACGGGGCGAACGATAAAAATAATCCCGTTCGGCCAAATCATACTCGTCATCTTCGTCAGTCGGTACGACCGACTGATTGACAAACTTCCGTAGTTTGTCCGAGATTCTGACTTTACCGTCGGGATTATTGAAAGCTACTATATTTTTTCCTATAACGATCTTTAATCCCATGATAAAAACAGTATCACCAACGCACAGCTCCGCCGTACTGATGCGGTGGCTGTTTACAAATGTGCCGTTGGTACTGTCTGTATCCCGGAGAAACCATTTGCCGTTTCTGTATGACAGAACTGCATGCTTTGATGATACAACTTTGTTGGAATAAAAAACATCATTCTGTTCTGCACGGCCTATGGTAAGATCGATATTGTCTTTTACAAGATATTTTGTGAAGATCTGTCTGTCTTCTGTGATCGGCTCGGTGAATACAAAGGTTTTTTCATTGTTATCTTTTTTAAGGACATAAATGCTGAGAGGAGATATGATAGTATTCCTGAGGATACGATTCTCAGTACCGAGAATCTTCGCCTTTCTGGTAGCTTTCATTATCCACTCGTTATTGATTCCTTCAATGCTGGCTACGGGTTCGTCTTTTCCGTTGATTTTCTCATAAAGCCAGAATTTACCCTTCACCTTATCGGGCAAGGAAATGCTGTTTATATGACCTTTACTTATTGTAGTAACAATCACTTAAAAAACCTCTCTCGAATTATATTTCTTATACCATCGTGCTGTATATCAGCTTTTAAAGCGCATACTATACGCTTTATACTGCAATAATTCAAAACCGGTTTTGTAAATATAAATGCCGTGAGCAAAAACAAACCGGACAAAAAAGCCCGATAAACCGCATATAACACGATTATCGCTTTTCTTATTGAATTTTGCCGAATACGAGTTGTATAAACCCTGTCGGGTACTGCACAATCCGATGCAGTATACCAAAATCCCGAATCCAACTTATGCGGGTCTATACCTAAAAATACAATCCATTCCCATAAATCACCTATTGTGATTTGATAAAGAGCGAGAACTATTTAAGTTCCGTTGTGCCTGTGTATACACAGTTTCCGAATTATGCCGCTATAGCATAAACGGAATAAAGCAAACGTTATCTCCTTTCGTGATTATTTTGCACGCTCATTCCAAGCACGGTCTGACAAAACCGGGAGAAATGAAACGCTTACCGCAATTAAGTAAAGTTATTTGTTTTCAACACAAACAAACACATTTCCTCTTTATATGATGTATTATAGCATTTTTCGCATTTGATGTCAATACGTTTCACCTATTTTAGTATCAGCACCAAAGCGTTAATGTATAATATAGCACATTTACCCTACAACAGCAAAAGCTATTGCAAAGCAGTGTGTACAGTCTGAATACGCATTAAGAAAAAGTATCCGGACACAATGATCGGTGTATGTAAATCTTGCAAGGAATGTTGTGGGTAACGGTTTGCTTAACACCGGATAAAAATAAAAAAGTCCGGTACCACCGGAATGGCATCGGGCTTTTTATTGTCAGGTTACTGCTTGTTTGACATTTCGTATGACTCGATCATCTTCTTGACCATCTGACCGCCGATAGAACCTGCCTGCTTAGAAGTAAGGTCGCCGTTGTAGCCGTTATCCTTAAGAGGTACGCCTACTTCGCTTGCAGCCTGCATCTTGATGCTGTTTAATGCTGCCTTGTTCTTTTTATTGGTACTTGCCATTGTTATTTTCCTCCGTATTTGTTATGCAGGTCTTTTTGACCTTGCAATATTATTATGTTCGCAGAAAAATTAAATATGATATGAAATTTTTGGAGGAAACGGACATTTGACGGCAGGAAAGCAAATCAGACGCTTAAAACCGACAGTGCTGGTTTTAATGAAAGAAATCCGCTCAAAAAATTCAAATAATGTGAAAAAGATATTGAACTTTTGCAAGAATAGTGCTATAATTTTCTTTGTACAATCAGTCGGTACTGCAAGCATACATAATTTTCCTGTGCTTTCATCGGACAGATGCTGAAAGGAAACGGTATTTCGCTTGCATAAGGCAGACGAGCTGCCGCTATGGCGGAAATTACGGCGAGAAAATCGCTTTCAGGAAGGAATGTTTTTACAATGGAAATCAAAATTGAGAAAACTAAAACACCTAAGGCAAAGCCCGTTGACGAAACAAAGCTCGGTTTCGGTCACATCTTTACCGATCATATGTTCGTTATGGAATATGACACGGGCAAGGGCTGGCATGACGCAAGAATAGTTCCCTACGGGGATATTTCTATTTCACCTGCCGCTATGGTTCTTCACTACGGACAGGAAATCTTCGAGGGCATGAAGGCATACAGAACTCCCGACGGCAGCATTCAGTTCTTCCGTCCGGAAGAAAACTTCAAGAGAATGAACATCTCCGCTGAGCGTCTTGTTATCCCTCAGTTAAACGTTGACGATTGCTTACAGGCTCTCCACGAGCTTGTAAAGATAGATGCGGACTGGGTACCTCATACAGACGGTGCTTCGCTTTACATACGTCCGTTCATATTCGCCGCAGATCCGTTCCTCGGCGTTCGCCCCGGCGACAAGTATTACTTTATGATAATCATGTCACCCTCAGGTGCATATTACGCTTCGGGTCTTGATCCCGTTAATATCTATGTTGAAACAAACTATGTCCGTGCAGTAAGAGGCGGTATGGGCTTCACAAAGACAGGCGGTAACTACGCCGCATCGCTCATCGGTCAGGACGAGGCTCACAAGCAGAACTACTCACAGGTACTGTGGCTTGACGGTGTTGAGCGTAAGTACATTGAAGAAGTAGGTGCTATGAACATCTTCTTCGTAATCGACGGCGAGGTTGTTACTCCCGCACTTCAGGGCTCTATCCTTTCGGGTATCACAAGAAAGTCATCTATAGAGCTGTGCAAGAAGTGGGGTCTTAAGGTAAGCGAAAAGAGAATCACAATACAGGAAATCGCAGACGCTTACGATGCAGGCAAGCTGAATGAAGTATTCGGTACAGGTACAGCCGCTGTTATCTCACCTGTAGGTCATTTAAAGTGGGGCGATAAGGTTATGCTTATCAACGACAACAAGATAGGACCTATCTCTCAGCGTCTTTACGATACAATGACAGGTATGCAGTACGGCAAGCTCCCCGATGAAATGGGCTGGATCGAAAAGCTGTAAAGTGCTGTAAGTTCCGACCTTTCTGTACAGCGAAACGGTCGGAGGCAAACACTATTTAAAACGAATTATACGGCAGACAAGCACGACAGCGCAGATACGTTGCCGTGCACTGCTTTTAAATGCAAAACATGAAAGGAAATTTCGCACATGAAAAACACAGAAAAAACCATGGATAAGCTGGTCGCTCTCTGTAAGGGCAGAGGCTTTATATATCCCGGCAGTGAGATATACGGAGGGCTTGCAAATACATGGGATTTCGGACCTCTCGGCGTTGAGCTGAAGAACAACATCAAGTCCGCATGGCGTAAAAAATTCATACAGGAGTGCAAGTACAACGTAGGTCTTGACAGTGCTATCCTCATGAACCCTCAGACATGGGTAGCATCGGGTCATATCGGCGGATTTTCCGATCCCCTTATGGATTGCAAGGCTTGTAAGACACGTCACAGAGCGGATAATCTTATCGAGGACTTTGACGGCACAAACTGTGCGGGCTGGTCAAACGAGCAGATGATGGATTATATCCGTGAAAAAGGCATCACCTGCCCCAACTGCGGCAAGGCTGATTTCACAGACATAAGACAGTTCAACCTTATGTTCAAGACATTCCAGGGTGTTACAGAGGACTCTAAGAGCGAACTTTATCTCCGTCCCGAAACAGCGCAGGGTATCTTCGTAAACTTTATGAATATCCAGCGTACTACCCGTAAAAAAGTACCTTTCGGTGTTGCACAGGTAGGTAAGTCATTCAGAAACGAAATAACTCCCGGCAACTTCATCTTCCGTGTAAGAGAATTTGAGCAGATGGAGCTTGAATTCTTCTGCAAGCCCGGCACAGACCTTGACTGGTTCTATTTCTGGAAGGACTACTGCAAGAAGTGGCTCCTGTCCCTCGGCATAAACGAAGAAAACTTAAGACTGCGTGATCACGATCAGGAAGAGCTTTGCTTCTACTCAAAGGCTACAACCGACTTCGAATATCTGTTCCCGTTCGGCTGGGGCGAACTTTGGGGCGTTGCGGACAGAACCGACTACGACCTTACACAGCACATCAAGACAAGCGGTCAGAAGATGGAATATTTCGATCCCGAAACAAACGAGAAGTACGTTCCTTATGTTATCGAGCCTTCGCTCGGTGTTGAGCGTCTGTTCCTTGCAGTTATAACTGAGGCTTATGACGAAGAACAGCTTGAGGACGGCACAACAAGAAACGTTATGCACTTCCATCCTTACCTTGCTCCCGTCAAGGCGGCAGTTCTGCCCCTGTCAAAGAAGCTCGCAGACAAGGCAGGCGAGATCGCAGACGAGCTGTCAAAGTACTTCTGCGTTGACTATGACGATGCAGGCGCTATCGGCAAGAGATACAGAAGACAGGACGAGATCGGTACTCCCTTCTGCATCACATACGACTTCGACAGCGTTGAGGACAGTTGCGTAACAGTCCGTGAGCGTGACTCTATGAAGCAGGAAAGAATGCCTATTGCAGATGTAAAGAAGTACATCGAGGACAGAATTGCATTCTGATAAGATAGATGATATGATATAGCAAAACGAGGTGCCAACGCACCTCGTTTTTTATTTTCATAATACTTCTCCCCCCCTTGCATTTCTTCCCCCTTTATGCTATACTTATCCTTAACCGAATATCGAAAATACGGTACGAAAGGCTTTTTGCCCGGTAGGTAATAGGGAATCCGGTGAGAATCCGGAGCAACCGTCATTACTGTATCTGAGCCTATGCTCACAAGTCAGAATACCCCCGTATTTTTCGGCATTGTCTCTTGGACGAGGAAGAAGTACAGCCGATCTTCAGCTAAGGCTGTACCTTTATGCTTTTTTGGCATATCCGTATGGCTTATGTTTGCTATGCTTAAAGATCAGTTGTGCTTTCACTTTTTTGGTGAAGGCATTTTTTATTGCCGTTTTTCGTATTTGTTTACGGAGGTGACGTTATGGCGGACGAAAAATTAAGCAAGGCTGTCGCTATGCTTTGCGAAAAGTATGAACAGCTTGGCACTCTGCCCAAACGCTCCGATTTTACTCCAAGCGAAGTCTGCTTTATCAAGCAGAAGCTGGGTCCGTGGACAAGGGCGCTTGAAGCCGCAGGGCTGAAAGAGCCTCCGGCGGTTTCAGCAAAGGAGAAAAGCCGTGAAAAGCGTGAACGCTCCAGGCAAAGAAGAAAAGCGGCAAAACGCAGATTAGACGGTTAAGCCTTACGGCAAAAAAGAATAAAGGAAGGTAAAACTATGACAAATGTAAAGAAATTTACAGCAAAAGTGACAGCTTTACTGCTGGCACTTTCACTGGCACTGCTGTCAGTACCGCAGGTGAGCTTTACTGTATTTGCCGATGACGACCTCGGAAGCGTCCGTGTTATTGTAGAAAACACAACGTTTACCGAAGCGGTCGACGGCGGCGAAGCTCCCGCATGGATAGGCACCAAGGTCGACAAGTGGGTATCGCTTGATAAAAATTCAAGCGCTATGACCTGCATAAAGGACGCTATCGAAAGCTCCGGCTTTACTCAGCAGGGCGCTGATGCAGGCTACATAAGTGAGATTGCAGGACTTAAAGAAAAAGCCGGCGGTTCAATGAGCGGCTGGATGGGTACGCTCAACGACTGGTTTACAAACGAAGGCTTCACAGCCTATACCGTTGCTAACGGCAAGCTTGCAAGCGGCGATGAGATCCGTATGCAGTACACTATGGACTGGGGTGCTGACCTCGGCAATGACTGGAGCGGTACAGATACATCGCTTAAAGCGATAAGCAGCGATTACGGCACGCTTTCCCCCGAATTCAGTGCAAAGACCTATAATTATACTCTTACAGTTCCTTTCGGCACAAAGAGCATCAATTTCCGTCCTACCGCACTGAACAAGAAATTCAAGACGGTAAGCAAGATCGGCGACAAGACGCTGAGCCTTACAAAGCCTACTGAAATAAAAGACGGCGATGTTATCACCGTTACGGTAGGCGAGGGTGCAACAGCAAGCACTTATAAGGTAACAATAAAGGAGGGCACAAGACCCGCCGCACGTTTTGACAGCTTTGCACTTTCGGCTTTCTCGCTTGACGGCTGGGACAATGATGCTTTCGACCCCGAAAAGCTCGAATATGATGTAAAGATAAAGTCTTACAGCACATCATCTTTCTATATCAACAGCGGCACTAAGTTCAACAAGGACCTGCTGAAGTGCTATGCGGTATACACCGATATAAACGGAGTTGCACAGAGAAACGAGATAAAGTCCGGCAGCTTCAACAGCATTTCAAACATTCCCTTCGGTCTTACAAAGCTGGTTTTAGAGCTTTGCTACATTGACGATGAAAGCATAAAGACGCAGTATGTGTTCAACATAACACGTCCCTATGACTACACTGCGGAAATCGCAAGCACAAGCGGCATCACGCTTGTTCCTGCCGGCAGGGAGCTGTATGCGACAAAGTACAACGGCTTTGCAGAGGGAACGGTTTTCAGAAATGACGAAAACGGCAATGTGACCGATACGACCGGCACAAACGCAGAATGCCACAGCTACACAGCCTATGTTTTAGGCGACACCGACAGCGTTGCACTTACTCTCAAGGGCAAAACCGCAAACGTTCATTTCAGAGCGAAGGCTGACGGCGAATATACAGAGCTTAAAAGCGGCGAAACAACTCCCGCATATTCCTTTAGCAAGGACGGCACTGTTACAGTATCAATAGATGCTGTTTCGGACGGCGATTATCTTACAGACAAGTTTGATGACGCAGACAAGATAACAAGCTACAAAATAAAGCTCGTAAAGGCTGACGTTTCTATAAAGAACGTACACTTTACAGAACTTAAAAGCGAACACGGCAATATGTATCCCGCATTCGACCCGTCACTTCTCAGCTATAATATAGTTATAGCAAATGACGCAGAATTCCCCACAGTATATTTCAAGGTTGCCGACGGTTGCACAGTTACGATAGGTGGCGAAGCCGCAACAGCGGACGAAAACGGCGTTTACAGTCTTGTTACCAAGAGCGCCAACACTACTGTAACGGTAACAGACGGCACTCTTTCCGAAAGCTATACTGTCAAGGCTACAAAGAGAAGCAAGTATGACGTACCCGACAAGGTCGTTGATTATCTTTGCATCAACAGCCAGTACACCAACGTTTCCTACGGTGTAGGCCCCGAGCAGACGCTCGCAGGCACTATAAAATCACTCGGTAACTTCGGCGGTTATATCACATATTACTATGAAAACCCAGTAACAGATGACCCCTCAAACCCCTACGGCCTTGACTTCTACGCTTACGGCAACAGCTTTGTAAGCGGCGGAAGTGCGGCTGAAAGCGGACAGGTATATGTTTCTGAGGACGGCAAAACATGGTATGCGCTCGCAGGAAGTGAGCATTTCGAAGATACAACCATCACCGATTACGAAGTGACATACAAAAAGACAGCCGACGGTAAAACAAGCTGGACAGACAATCAGGGCAACTCAAACGACGGCTCAAAGCAGACAGGCAGATGGGTTTCACCCAGCGTTTACTATATGAACGATCTTGCAAAGGGCGATACTGTCACACTCAGAGGCGTTGTTATCCCCAGCGTTCAGGGCAGTATACAGGGCGACAGCTCCACAGCGTCCTTTGTAGGCACGACAAGGTTCGGCTATGTTGACTACTTCAAGAACGGCACGATAGGCACTAATGTAAACGCATACAGCGAAAATGCCGAATCAAACGGTTTCGACTTAAAGTGGGCGGTAGATGAAAACGGCAACCCCGTTACATTCAAAAACGGCGTTCACTATATAAAGATACAGACGGCAAGCAACATCTGGGCAGGCGTATTCAACGAGAAATCGACAGAGGTTTCTTATGTTGTAAGAACAACTGCAAACGAGCAAGAGGTCGGCACGACAGCGCTTCCCGGAAAAATAGTCATAACAGACGCAAACGGCAAGACAATAAAGGAAATCACTCCCGATGATAACGGTGTTTACGAGATAAGCACAGGTATCGAGGAAAGCATGAACGTTTCCGTATCCGGTGCTGACGATGATAACATTTATATCAACAATCAGCGTGTAGCATCCGGCACAAAGGCTAAAATCGCACTTGATCAGTCTGAAATAAAGGTTGTCAGAATAATCGTTCAGAACGGTGAAAAACAGCCCGTATACGCTTACCTGAAGCTCGTTCCCGATGATGTAAAGGCGGCTGAGCAGGTCGAAGAGCTTATTGACGCTATAGGCGATGTAACGCTCGACAGCAATGACAGCATCACAGCGGCAAGAACGGCTTATGACAAGCTCAGCGGCAATGCAAAGACGCTTGTAGGAAACTACGAAACCTTAACAGCCGCAGAAGAAGCTCTCGCTAAGGCTGAGGCTGACGTTATAAGCAATGCGATAAAGACAATAGACGCAATCGGCAAGGTAACCGCTGACAGCAAGGATAAGATCGAAAAGGCAAAGGACGCTTACTCGGCAGTTCCCGAGCGTTTAAGAGATAAGGTCACAAATTCGGATGCTCTTGACAAGGCAACAGAAAGATTTGCCGTTATCGACACGATAAAGCAGGCAGGCACAAAGAGCAAGGATCACTTCGACACTGTTCTCGGCACTCTTGCGGATAACAACATCTACCCCGTTCAGTCTATCGGCGGCGAATGGTCGGTTATCGCACTCGCAAGAGCAGGAAAGCTCTCTGCCGACAAGGCGGCAAAATACTACAGCGAGCTTTGTGAAGCAGTAAAGGCTAACGGTTCAGACAGACTTTCGGACAGAAAGCCTACAGAGAACGCAAGAGTTATAATCGCTCTGTCCTCACTCGGAAAGAATTCCGCAGACATCGCAGGCCATAACCTGCTGAGCGGTCTTGACGATATGGACTATATCACATCGCAGGGTATCAATGCGGTTATATTCTCACTTATAGCATTCGATACTACAGATTACAGTGCAAAGACGCACGATGAGCTTATCGCTTATATTGTTGACAATATGACGGGCAAGGGCTGGGCGCTTGCAGGCGATACCGCAGACGTTGACCTTACGGCTATGGCTATACAGGCACTCGCTCCCTATGCGGCTGACGAGAAGGTAAATGCGGCTATAGACAGCGGTCTTGAGTTCCTTGCAGAATCTCTTGACGAGAACGCAAGATATGCAAACGGCAGTGAAAGCACCTCGCAGGTACTTATCGCACTTGCCGCTCTCGGCATCGACCCGCTTACAGATTCAAGATTCATCGTTGACGGCATCACGCTTATCGACGCACTTGAAAGCTACGCTACAGAAAACGGCTACAGCCACACGCTCGGCGGCGAAGAAAACTACATGGCTACCGAGCAGGCGGCGCTCGCTCTTACAGCTTATGAGCTTTCAAAGGACGGCACTTCACTTTACGAAATGTCCGCACAGGCTGAGCCGACAGAACCCGAAAATCCCGATACGCCCGCACAGCCCGGCGATTCTGTAAAGCCCGGTGACTGCTCAGGCAAGCCCGAAGATAAAAACGATCCCATAAATCCCGGTACAGGCGTACTTGTAACAGGCGGTATGGCAGTTCTCATCTCAGGCGCAGTTATGCTTGTTTCGAAGAAAAAGCGCAAATAAGTAAAACTATTATGTAAATGCTTGTTCCGTACCTGTTTTTATGATAAAATAGGTGCGGAACAATTTTTGCATAACCGATATTTCACGGAGAAAAAATGAAAGCTTTTTTTGATAAATACAAATATATACTCGGTCTTGGGCTGACTCTTGTCGTTGTGGTGATAATTGCGGTAGTTTCCGCCGTTGTGGGAAAAGATGCCGCCGAAAACAGCGGTATATCATACGTTACCCCCGAAACATCATCGTTTACAACCGTAGAAAGCCTTGTCGCAACAACCGTTACGGACACTTCTTCACAAACCTTACCTGAAAGCGAAAAGCCGGAAACAACGGCAATAACCTCTATCGAATCAACATCAACTACCGCCGCAGACATTTCAAAGCCAACCGAAAAGCCAGTTTTCACATCCGCCCCGACATCTTCAGCAAGTCCGGCATCTTCAAAAGTCACAACAGTATCGACCGCTTCATCTGTAATATCAACGATCCCGAAGCCCGACAAGCTGATAAAGAAATATGACAACACCTGCACATTCGTTATAGATTGCAAAACCATACTCAACAACAAGGATAAACTGAAAAAAGGACTTGAAAAGTACGTTCCCGATGATGCCGTAATATTCAGCGGAACGGTCGGATTCGACAGCGGTGAAAGCGTATACGATATACTCCGCCGTATCTGTGACGAGAACAGCATTCAGATGGAGGCAAGCTACACCTCTATGTTCAGCTCATACTATGTCGAGGGTATCAACAACCTTTACGAATTCGACTGCGGACAAGTCTCAGGCTGGATGTACAGTGTAAACGGCGTTTTCCCAAACTACGGCTGTTCATCGTACAAGCCCATAAACAACGACAAGATAGCGTTCCGCTATACCTGCGAGCTAGGCTATGACCTTTAAAACTAAGGAGCAACAATGGAAAGAACACACCCTGTAACAGCGGCAATGTATTTTCTGTCGGTGATACTGATAACCGCAATAGTGCAAAGCCCCGTCTTTATGGCTGAGGCTCTTGTCTGCTCTGCCGTTTTTGCTTTTTTACTTAACGGAAAAACCGCCGCAAGAACGCTTGTTGTAATGCTCCCTATGGTACTGCTTGCGGCGGTTATAAATCTTCTGTTTTCAAACAGAGGTGTTACCGTGCTTGCAAAGTTGCCCAGCGGCAACAGTATCACCCTTGAAACGCTTATTTTTTCGCTGTTTACAGGCGCTATGACAATATCGCTCGTTATGTGGTTTATCGGACTTAACAAGTGTATGACAAGCGACAAAACGGTATATCTTCTCGGAAAAGCACTGCCGTCACTCGCTTTGCTGTTATCAATGACACTTCGTTCGGTGCCTATGTTTGCAAGACGGGCAAAGCAAGCGGCGGCGGCTCAGCGCTTTGTTGGAAACGATATATACGAGGGCAACTTTAGAAGCCGTATCAGAAGCGGTGTTCACGTTCTCTCCGTTGCGGTAACGGATACACTTGAGCATAGTGCATATACCGCACGATCTATGAAATACAGAGGTTACGGTACAGCAAAACGTACAGCCTACAGCATATTCCGCTTTGCGCCGTCAGACTTTATTATAATGTCTGTGACCGTGATATGCACAACCGCAATTATTATTCTTTTTGCAAGCGGTAAAGCCTATTATCTCTATTATCCAGAATTTATCCTGCCGCTGACTGCTTTCGATATTTCTGCGGATATTTTCTGGCTCATACTCTGTATGACGCCTGTTGTAACCGAGCTTTATTCACGTTTTAAACGGAGGGAAAGAAATGGAACTTTATAATATTTCAAATCTGTCATATTCCTATCCCGGCTCGGATATGAACGCACTCTCCGATATTTCGCTTAAAATAAACAAAGGTGAATTCGTAATACTCTGCGGCAGTTCGGGAAGCGGAAAATCCACCCTTTTAAATCTTATGAAAGCGCCTGCCGACGCAGGAACGCAAAAAGGAAAAATTTCTTTCAGCGGTCATTTTGCCGGCTTTGTCACGCAGTTTACCGACGAGCAGATCGTCTGCGACAAGGTTTGGCACGAGCTTGCCTTCGGTGCGGAAAGCATAGGACTTTCACAAAACGAAATACGCTCGCAGGTTTCCCAGACCGCTTTGTTCTTCGGCATAGAGGACTTGCTGTACTGCGACTGCGACAAGCTCTCGGGCGGTCAGAAGCAGATGATCAACTTAGCGTCTGTAATGGCTATGAATCCCGATGTACTGCTCCTTGACGAGCCGCTGTCACAGCTTGACCCTATCGCATCCACGCAGTTTATTTCACTGCTTGTAAGAATAAACAAGGAGCTTGGTACGACCGTGATTGTTGCGGAGCATCAGCTCGGCGGTCTTTTGTCCGTTGCAAAGCGTGTGGTTATGCTCGACAACGGCAAGGTGTGCCATGACGGTGACGCAAGCTCTCTTACAGAGCATCTGTCAGAAAACGATCACCCTATGCTTTTTGAAATGCCGGCAGGAGTAAGAGCAAGTGCATCTGTCAGCAATGTTCTTCCACTGCTTGATGTTCCCTCCGCTAAGGACTGGTATATTGCATACGGCGAAAATCACAGGCTCATATCACCTGTCGCCGCAGACGATACGCTGTCTGAAGAAAGCTGTATATCCGTTAAAAATCTGTCTTTCGGCTATAAGAACAGCAAAAGAGATATTATAAGAAACCTTTCGCTTGACATAAAGCAAGGGAGCATAACCGCAATAGTGGGCGGCAACGGCGCAGGAAAATCGACCCTGCTAAGCCTTATCTGCGGTACTCTTAAGCAAAACAGCGGAAAAATAACGATAAACGGCGGAAAGATAGGTTTTCTTCCGCAAGACCCTACCCTGCTTTTCAATAAGGAAACGCTCAGAGAAGAATTTGTCGGCAATGCCGATGAAATAGCCGCCGCATTTGATCTCACACACCTGCTGTCACGTCATCCGTTTGACTTATCCGGCGGGGAGCGGCAGAAGGCGGCGCTCGCAAAACTCGTTTCCTACGGTGCGGATATACTTCTTCTTGATGAGCCGACTAAGGCGGCGGACGCAGTATATAAGCAGATGTTCTCGGCATTATTGAAACAGCTTAAAGCATACGGGAAAACGATTGTGATTGTCAGTCACGATATGGATTTCTGCGCTGAAACGGCGGATATATGCGCCCTGCTTTTTGACGGCGAAATAAGCGTATCTCTGCCGCCGTCACAGTTCTTCGCCGATTCTTCATTCTTCACTACAGACAGTGCGAAAATTGCCAAAAACGTATGCGATAATGTTTACACTGTCGCAGGGCTTATAGCTTCTCTCGGAGGAAGGGCTGAAAACTACGGCGATCTCTCCGGACGTTTTCACGGCATAAAAGGCGATAAGCCCGACACAGCAGTACTGCAACGCAAAAAACGCAAAAAACTCTCGGTTTTCCGAAAGGTAATGCTTTCGCTCGGCAGTGTCGGATTTGTTTTTATGCTTTTAGCCGGTACCGGCATATTCCCTTTTGAGATACCGTCAGAGCCGTTCTGGCTGCAATATGCGTTGCTGTGCGTTCCTATGATTATGCTTATAATCGGCGTTGCCCCGAAAAACTCAATGGCAAAGCCGCCCGTAACCGCAAAAAAAGTAACTCCGTCCGATATTGTCGCAGGCGTTATAACCGCTGTTCTTATCCCTTTCACAGTGATACTCGGCACACTTTTTATCCCTAACGGCACAAGAAAGCATCTGCTGATAATTCTTGCCGTGCTTGTCGAGTGCCTTGCCGCTTTCTTTATCAGCTTCGAAAAAAAGAAGCCGTCCGCAAAGGATATTGCGGTGCTTGCCGTGCTTTCTGCGGCGGCTGTCGCAGGAAGGGAGCTTTTCTTTATGTTCCCGCAGTTCAAGCCCGTTGCCGCAATCGTTATCATAAGCGGAACGGCACTCGGTGCACAGGCAGGCTTTCTTGTCGGTGCGGTTTCCATGCTGGTATCGAATATGCTGTTCGGTCAGGGTATGTGGACGCCGTGGCAGATGTTTGCAATGGGGCTTCTTGGCTTTTTCGCAGGTATCATCTTCTCGAAAAAGCGCAACACGCTCGCCATTTGTATCTACTCCTTCCTGTCAGTCCTCGTTATTTACGGCGGAATAATGAATATATCAAGTGTGCTTACCTACACGACCGATATAAACTTACAGACAATTACCGCCTATATCATCTCCGGCATACCCTTTGACCTTATCCACGCAGTATCCACAGTAATATTTGTGCTTATAACAGGCGATGCACTATTGAAAAAATGTTGCCGTCTGAGAGTAAAATTCGGATTATTTTAGTGATTTCAATAAATTCGACAAAATTTCTGACATATTATCCCATTTTTCAACTTTATTTTTAATTTGTTATTGAAATGTGCCTTTCTTTAAATTATAATTTTATTATCGGATAATTGTAAAGTGAGGTGGGAGCGTGGCTTATGTACTTGAAGTAACAGACGATTACGGCGAAATAAAGTACATAAATTCAGCCAACGTCACTGTATATTGTCCGGAATATGCGGCAAGGTATGACTACAAACGTACTGCGCTGACAATGGCCGCTTCACTTATCAAAGGGAAATATTATACTGACATTTCGGTTAAGCAATTAAGTCAGGAATTATGCCTTAAAGCGTATAAAAGAAACAGGGTAAGATCGTATATGACACTTTATCCCGATGATTATAAATAACAGCTCTATGACTGCTTTTTCTCGTTCTCACACGCATCCTGCCAATAACATCGACATCAGCCCGCTTTGCAAGATCAACATTCCCGGCAGCCTTCCTGAACGTTTTACAGCAACCTCATAAAACCGTTTCATATTTTCTGTTACAAAAAAGTCGGCTTTGCCTTAATACAGGCAAAGCCGCAGACTATCGAAAAACTGATTATTATTAAAGCTACACAGTGAAATATATCACCAACACCGCCGAAAACAGTTTCAGTACCGACAGGGCATTAATATTTTCGTGAGTATATCAGTGCAACTGCACTGACATTGACATTTCAAAAAAACGCCACTAACCTGAGATATATGTACTAACCTGCGGACGTGTAGCGTTAAGCGTTCCTGCACTTACAGGATATACAATGTTCAGGTGGTTATTCGAGTTTGTCCAACACCCCAGCGGGGTACGGGTGTGGGTAAGGAAAGAGGGATGCCACGCTGAGCATTGCTAAAGCAATGCTCCCGCTCCTCACGTCGCTCAAGAGGAATAACTGATTAGGGAGAAAACCTAAGGGTATAGGGCTGAGTCTTGCCTACGGCAAGCACTCTTACGTTCCGCTTTGCTTCACTGCGGCAGTCCAGCGGAGCTTTAGCGGAGCGCACGAGCCTTG
>OHFP01000021.1_pt1 | contig 102129 bp, 77 predicted proteins | sample 1567591 | NCBI WGS metagenome assembly OHFP01 (sample SAMEA3879547, study PRJEB24766) | human gut metagenome | biome: human-associated habitat; feature: feces | place: USA | collected 1985/1987 | reverse complement strand
CGGCGGGGCGTTGTCGGTGCCGTGGACTATCTTGAACTCGTCATCGCCTGCGCCCGCCGCCAGCTGGGGAAGCAGCACCACGTTGCCGAGTTCCACTCTGGGAAGCGCCAGACGGCCGTCTTCCGTGGCGAGATAGCTTCCCGGGAACTCCCCGTTGGCAGCAGCGGTCTCGGCCGCCATCTCCGGCCCGAGCACGTCGTCGCACCAACCGTCATAATCGTCCCCGGAGACCAGCTGGGGGTTGCCTCCGCTGATGAATTCCGCTATCGCCCCCTTGGCGTATGCGCCGAACACCGCACCCTGCTTCTGTATCAGACGTTCGAAGGCGTCCTCGTCGGAAGGAAGGCCGTCCACCTTGTAGCCGGCGGCCCTGAGCTCCTTCAGGAAATTGTAGAGCGAGGGCAACACCTCCATGCCTGCGGCCGTCAGGGTGTTCTGCCCGGGACCCTTATAATAGAATATCGCGACCTTCTTGTCGCGGTTCGGAGTCCGCTGGAGCGAGATGTAATTGCATACGGTTTCCACGAATTCCTCCAGACGCCCCGGAATGGCCTTCACATACTGCAGGCCGTCCCTGTCCTCGTAATGGCCGAACAGGGCGAAAGGGCGTATCGCGCCGTCGATTTCGGGAGTCACTATGCTCTGCGACATGAAGCCGCCGCTCATGCCCATCCTGTCCTTCTCCCATTCGCTCACCAGAGTGTTCACGTTGAGCGGCGAGAACAGCGGCACGTTGCGCTCCTCGAGGAAATCGACGATATAGTCGCCCATCCTGCCGTGGGCCATGTTCACGAGTGCCGAGAGCTCCAGCGAGTCGGCGTGGTGACGCAGGATGAAGATGCGCATGTTGGAGACGGGATAAACATTGACTCCGCTGCGTTCAAGCTCCGCAACCAGGCCGGAGGGCTCTCCCATGGGCCCCGTGACCACGACGGAAGGGGCGCCTTCCTTGAAGAGCCCCTCCGACCGCAGCCACTCCTCATATTCGCGGACCGAGGCGAAAACCAGGTCGTCATTCCCGGGATTCTCCACATCGCTGTGGAAAAGCAGCCCGGTTTCCGGAACACCCGGCGGCTCCGGCTCCGAGACGAACATTCTCCGGCCGCATATCCCGCTCCTGACATATTCGAGCATGTTGCGGTAATTCGTGCGGTCGCCGCCGGAAAGATAGGCGCTCAGCGTCGCCCGCTGCAGGGAGTCCACGGTGGTGATGTCGTTCGCGGGGTTGGTGGCCATCGTGGTGAGCATGGGTACTCCCCTGTCGGCGGCCTTCTGGATCATGGCGCGCTCATCCTCGGTGATGCGCATGCCCATGCCGTTGATGAACACGAAATCGCATCCGCCTATCCTGCGGAGCTCGTCGCCGTCCAGCTGGCGTATCCTTATGAACCTGCTGTCGTTAGCCTTGGAGATCTGTCCGAGTGTGAGCGTCTGGTAGTTCACGAAGCCCACCCTTACGGGAGAAAGCCATGCCGACCATATTGCGCAGATGGCGGCGCAGGCGGTCAGCACGGCAATGGTTACAAGTACTCTTGAACGAGTTTTCATCTTTTATCTGTTGTTGAATATTTCCTGAAGGTCCAACGACAGGCCAAGTGAAAGCGTGGTTCCGACCGTCGCGGGAGTGTTGTTGTAATAGTAATCAGGTATATAGTTGAACAGGTTGTCAATCACAGCGTTGAGTCTGACGCCGTGCCATATTCTCTGGGCTATGGAAAGCTTCCATAGGGTGTAGCCCGGATAAGTCTGCCTTTCGGTCTGGGTATAGTCGGTCAGGGAGGTGTAGACGTCCGAGGTGACCGATGACATGAGTCTGCCGGTCAGGGCGACGTCGAAGCCGTAGACCCTCCAGTCCTTGCCGTACTCGATCTTCACGGTTGCGCTGTGGGGACGAGTCGAGGATGTCATCGGCTGCCCCTTCTCAATCTTCTCGTGGGTGAAGGTATAGGATACCCTGTACTTGAGTCCGAAATCGTAGGCCGCCGAGAAGTTCAGGTCGAACCCGCTGACCTGCAGGGGCGCCATGTTGGTATAGACCTGGCCCTTGAGGGCTTCGCTCCATGCGGTGGTTATGCGGTTGTCAACGAGGTTGTAGTAACCTGTGACGGTCAGGTTGTAGCGGCGCGTCATATATTCGGCGGAAAGGGAGAAATTGTGGCTTTCCTCGGGCTCGAGGTCGGGGTTACCGTAGATCATGAAGATGTTCGCCATGTTGAAGCTCATGTACATCTCCTTGAGCGTCGGGGCGCGGAATCCTCCGGCGTAGGACGCCCGCAGGGAGCAGTTGGCCAGCTTGTACATGATTCCGAGCTTGGGCGAGGCGTGGAAGAGGTTCCGGTCGGAGAAATAGTCGAAGCGCAGGCCGCTCACGAAGTTGAGATTCCCGGTCGGGCTCCAGTCGAGCTGGCCGAACAGGTCGGCGGTGTACTGGCTTCTGTCGCCGTCCTCGAACTGGTAGGACATCAGATAGTCCCTCATGAAATCGCCTCCGAACACGATGTTGTTACTGTCGCTGAAGCTGTGTGTATACAGGGCGCGGATGTTGTGCTGGACATTGCTGTACTCCCTTACGTCATGTCTGTTCGCGACTATGAAATTGCTCTTGTCATACTGGTCGAAAGTATAGCTCATGGTCAGGTTGCCGCTTTCCGCGAAATCATATTCCGCTTTCAGAGAGCCGCTGAAGTCGCGGTAATTGTCCTTCACGTCTTCGGATGCGTCCCGCTGGCGGAAATAATAGCCGGCCTTGCCGGTGAGCTTCAGTCTGTCGAAAGGCCGGTAGACCAGCTGCTGCTTGATGTTGTAGTTCCAGCTGCCGTAGACCTTGGAATAGTCGCCGTCGTTCTTGAGGGAGATGGAGTCGCTCCGGACATACTGCGCGTTGGTGACGCCCGACAGTTTTCCCGACCTGAATCCTGCCGAGACGGAGCCGACCTTCTGGCCGAGGGTGCTGTAGCGGGAGTTCACGTTCACCGACCACGGCTCCGAGGGCTCCTTCGTGATGATGTTGACCACTCCCCCGACGGCGTTGGAGCCGTAGAGCGATGAGGCCGCGCCCTTGACTATCTCCACGCGCGCCACGTTGTCGAGATTCAGGCGGTTGTAGTCGATGTTGTCCAGGGTCTCGCCGGCCAGGCGTTCGCCGTCCACCAGGAAGAGCACGGAGTTTCCGCCGAAGCCCTGCATGTTGAGAGAAACCTGCTGGTCCATCGAGTAGGAGAACTCAAGTCCTGGAAGTTCGGTCTCAAGCAGCTCGCCTATGTGCACCACGTCGGCGCGCTCTATATCTTCGGCGGAGATGACCCTGGTGATGACAGGCACGTCCTTCAGCAGCTTCGGGGTGCGCGTCGCCGTGACCACCACGGTCTCGAGCAGCTCCTGGGATTCCGACAGGGTGAAGTTCTCGACATAGCTGCCCTCAGGTTCTTTTATTCGGCGGCGCTGGGTGTCGTAGCCTATTGCCGTGGCGACAAGCACTATCTGCTTCTGCCCGCCGGCTTCCAGCTCGAAGCTGTAGCTCCCGTCGAGCGCCGTCACGGCTCCGGCATTCTTCATCCCCTCCACCGTGACCCCGGCTCCGGGCACTGCGGCACCGCTCTCGTCGAGCACGCTTCCGCTTATCCTTATCTGCGCCTGCAGCGAGGCGGAGGCCGCGAACGAGAGGCAGGCGGCGAGGAAGAGTTTTCCTTTCATGTTCTTCAGAATTCTACGGGATAAACATAATCTATGGTCATGAAGCCCTTCACCCCGGTGGCGTCCATGTAGTTCGAGAGCTTGAGGGCCAGGTCGGTTCCGTCGGAGAGCTTCACGGCGTAGACCTTCTGCGACATGGAGTAGAGGGGCGGCATGGAGCTAGTGTCGACCTTGAGCCATTTGGACAGCTCGGGATTGTACCAGCTCTCGCAGTAGCCTATGTTGCCGTCCATCATGCCCGACATGTCCACGATAATCTGTTCCGTGGTCCACTCGTCCTCGACATAGTCGCCTTCGGGCATCTTCCCGGAGCTTATGAAGAGTTCGAGTCCGGTCATCCCGGTTTCAAGAGCGGACGCCCCGTTGGTCTTCACGTCATAGCGGTGCACGGCTATGTCCCAATCGGACGGAACTTCAGCGTCCGACATCCCCGCGGTCACGGCCGTCCTGCCATGGAAGTCCAGATAGACCCATTTTGTGTAGTCAGTCGCGTCTATGTAGACCGTGCCGGAATTTTCCGAGGGGTTGTACTCCAGGAAGCCGTAGTCCGTTATCAGATCTTCTTCACCCGAATCGTAGATTCCCTGGAAAATTCCGTTGCAGGACGGCAGCAGCGTGAGAAATGCTATGAGAAAAAGCCGCTTCATCCTTTATTCGGCAAGTATGAATTCAATGGTGAGACCGCCCATTACGGCAGGCACGGTAATCAGGAACTCCGCTGAGCCCGTCTTTGCGCCTATGGTGCCGTCAAGGGTGGCGGCGTATTCATTCTTGGTCTCTCCCATGCCCATCAGGGTCGTTCCCTCGCCCTTGAGCGTGTAGGGGTCGGAGCCGCTCACGGCCACATCCTGGAACGTGAATGAACCCCAGGTGGAGGATTCGTAGCTTACGCTCACGGTATTGTCGGTCAGCGCGGTGACTGTGAAGGTTTCGCCCTCGGTCACCATGGGGTCGGGACTGTATTGGAATGACGCCGAGGTCGTGCCGGTATAGGAGCCGGCCACTTCTTCCGCGATGTTGATTTCAGCCTCAGGCTTGTTGCATGCCGCGGCCGCCACGATTCCGAAGGCGGACAGCGCAATGATTGAAAGGAATTTCGTTTTCATGATTCAAGTGTTTTTTCGTTTGCGGATGCAAAGTTGAAGATTTCCGATAGCCATGTCAATCACAACATGTTGGTATTTACGTCACTGCAATGGCGTAAATCACAATATTTGAGGATTGACGCATAAGATGACGACATATAATTTTGCGATTGGAAATCACAAAAACACTATATCATGAATCTATTCTCAAAGCTTCAGCGATACATGGGCAAAAGGAGAATTCTCCTTCCGCTCTCACTGTTCCTGTCGGCGGCAAGTTCACTGGCAGGACTGATTCCCTACATCCTGATATGGTTTATAGTCAGGGAGTTGCTTATTCCTGGAAGTCTACCTGAAGACGGAGGAATCGTCAAATTAGCGATATGGGCCGCAGTATCGGCAGTATCCGGTGTGATTCTCTACTTTCTCGCCCTAATGTCCTCGCATCTCGCAGCCTTCCGCGTGGAATCAAACATACGCAAGGAGGCCATGAGGAAGGTGGTCGGAATGCCTCTTGGATTCTTCGAAAGCACCACGAGCGGACGAATACGCAAAATTATAGATGACAACGCTGGCGTCACCCACTCCTTCCTGGCTCATCAGCTGCCGGATCTCGCCGCTACACTGCTCGTTCCGGCAATCGCCGCTGTCCTGATTTTTACAATCAACTGGCAGCTCGGTCTCGTCTGCATGATTCCGCTGATCATCGCAGGAGGCACAATGATGTATATGATGAACACTTCCAGCCGCGAATTCATGCGCAAGTACATGAACTCGCTCGAGGAGATGAACACTGAAGCAGTCGAATATGTGCGCGGCATACCTGTGGTCAAGGTGTTCCAGCAGACCATCTATTCTTTCAAGAACTTTCACCGCAGCATCCAGAACTACAACAGGATGGTCATGGCCTACACTCGCAACTGGACACATCCCATGACTTTCTATACCGTGATAATCAACGGCTTCGCATATTTTCTGGCTCCTGCGGCCATCCTGATGATGACTCACGGGAATGACTGGGCCGCTGTGCTCGCCGACTTCCTGTTCTATGTGCTCATAACCCCGGTCTTCTCGGCGAGCATCATGAAAAGCATGTATCTGGTCCAGGCAGTCGGTCAGGCGGACGAGGCCGTCAGCCGGTTGGAGAATCTTCTGTCATACAGGAGGCTGGAAGTCAGCGAACATCCGGAAAGCCCCAAGACCTGCGACATAGAATTCCGCAACGTTTCCTTCAGCTATCCCGGGGCCGGAGTCAAGGCCATCGACGGAGTAGACTTCCTCCTGCCGGCAGGCAAGACTTATGCTCTCGTAGGTGAGTCGGGAGGCGGCAAGACAACCATAGCACGATTGCTTCCACGATTCTGGGAGGTAGACGAAGGTCAAATCCTGATCGGAGGGGTCGACATCAGGAACATATTGCCGCAGGAGCTGATGGACAACATTTCCTTTGTCTTCCAGCAGCCCCGCCTGTTCAAGACATCACTGCTGGAGAACATCAGATACGGCAAGCCGGACGCGACTGCCGAAGAAGTGGCACGGGCCGTGGATGCCGCACAATGCAGGGAGATAATAGACAGGCTTCCTGACGGACTTGACACCAGAATAGGCTCAGAAGGCACCTATCTCTCCGGAGGCGAACAGCAGAGAATAGCTCTCGCCCGCGCCATCCTGAAGAATGCGCCGATAATCGTGCTTGACGAAGCCACGGCTTTCGCGGATCCCGAGAACGAACACCTCATTCAGCAGGCTCTGCACAGACTGACAAGAGGGAAAACCGTGCTGATGATTGCACACAGGCTGTCGAGCGTGACGGACGCCGACCGGATTCTGGTAATAGACAAAGGGAAAATAGCAGAACAGGGAACGCACACCGAACTCATAAATGAAAACGGTATATACTCGCGAATGTGGGATGAATACCGGCACAGCATAAATTGGACATTAGGGAAAAAGGAGACTGAATATGCTTAAAATAATTCAAAACCGTTTCGCACTCTCCAGAAAGGGTGCCGAAGATTTCTGCAAGGGAGTTGCCTTCACGATTCTGCTCGACCTTGCACTCATGTTGCCGTTCGTATTTGTGTTTCTCTTCCTTGACGACTACATACGACCGGCACTCAATCCCGAAGCACAAGCGGAAAAAGACATCGTATACTATGTCGTACTTGGTCTGTCATTCATTCTGGTGACCTACCTAATCGGTGTCCGGCAGTACAACAGCACCTACACGTCAGTATATGACGAGAGCGCGGTAAGAAGAGTGTCTCTTGCCGAGAAGCTGCGGAAGCTGCCCATGGCCTTCTTCGGGGAGAAGAACCTCTCAGATCTGACGTCCACCATCATGGACGACTGTACTGATCTGGAGCACACTTTCTCGCATTCTGTCCCCCAGCTATATGCAGCGCTAATCAGCATAGGGTTGGTCGCAGCCGGCATGTTCCTCTGGAACTGGCAGCTCGCGCTGGCGCTGTTCTGGGTTGTTCCTGTCGCCCTACTGATGGTTCTGCTCTCTAAAAAGACGATGACGCGCAGGAACAAAGTAAACTACCTGAAGAAACGGGCGGTCAGCGAAGGGATTCAGGAAGGGCTCGAGAACATTCAGGAAATCAAGGCATACAACCGTGAGCGGGAATATCTTGATGGTCTTTATGACAAGATTGACACCTACGAGAGAGACCAGACCCGGGGCGAGCTCATGCTCGGTGTTCTTGTGAACGGAGCGCAGTGCGTACTGAAACTGGGGCTCGCAAGCGTCATAATCGTCGGAGCAGCAATGATTTCACAGGAGAATCTCGACCTGTTCACATGGCTTGTGATACTCACGCTCGGCTCCCGAATTTACTCACCGATTGATGAGGTGTTGAACAACCTTGCGGCATTGTTCTATCTTGATGTCCGTATAGACCGTATGAAAGAGATGGAAGCCATGCCCGTTCAGGGAGGAAGCCGGGACTTCAATCCTAAAGACTTCAACATTGAATTCAGGAACGTAAGCTTCTCCTACGAGGAGGGGAAGCAAGTGCTCGACAATGTCTCATTCATCGCACGGCAGGGCGAGACCACCGCGCTCGTAGGGCCTTCGGGAAGCGGAAAGAGCACAGCGGTGAAACTCGCAGCGAGATTCTGGGACATAAACGGAGGAGTCATCTCCCTTGGCGGCCAGGACATCAGCGAGATAGAGCCTGAAACTCTGCTGAAATACTACTCGGTGGTATTCCAGGACGTGGTGCTCTTCAACGCGTCCGTGATGGAAAACATCCGTATCGGCCGACGGAACGCAAGCGACAAAGAAGTGCTGCAGGTAGCAAAACTTGCGCAATGTGACGAGTTCGTATCAAAAATGCCCGAAGGCTATCAGACCGTGATCGGAGAGAATGGCGAAACCCTTTCCGGAGGCGAGCGTCAGAGGATATCGATAGCCCGGGCCCTGCTCAAGAACGCTCCGATAGTACTGCTGGACGAAGCGACAGCGTCTCTGGACGTGGAGAACGAAACAAAAATCCAGGCTGGAATATCTGAACTCGTCAAAGACAAGACCGTTCTCGTCATAGCCCACCGTATGCGCACGATAGCCAACACCGACAAGGTCATAGTCATAGAGAACGGGCATGTATCCGAATGCGGTTCACCAGAGGAACTCAGCAAAACCGGAGGCTGGTTCGCCAGAATGTCAGAGAGACAACGGATATCATCACACCACAAATGCTAGTACCTCATGAAAAAGGCCGGTGGGCTTCAAGACAGAAGCGACAGACGAGATTTATTCCTTGGGATTTTTTCATTTTTCAGCTGCTTTTTTGTTTGGATAATTTCAAATTGCTATTTTGCGTACAGGGACAAAGCGTTTATTATAAAACATAAAACATTTTAATTATAAATACTCTGACATAGACTCTTTGCCAGATAATAGAAGGAGAGGTGTAAAAAATTATAAGCAGAGGATACAACGAATATCAGAAAATAGCAAAAAGAGTCCTCGTAGACCGCTTTAAAACGGCAATTCCGGCCCATAATCGACACTCTGCTCTTCAAGGACTTTAATATCCTTGTCCTGGAAAAGTTTGGCTTGCTTCTCCAATCGGGAAATATATTCGTCTCTCTTTCCAGTGCATTCTATCTCTTCCTTCCTGGCTTTGCTCATCTGCAAGAACTTATCTTCCATGTCGATGCCAAGGAAACGCCGATGCAACAAGTTGGCTGCTATTCCGGTAGTACTGCTTCCGGCAAATGGATCTAAAATCCAAGCTCCGGGAACAGTCGACGCCTGAATAGCGCGAGCTATAACATTCAATGGTTTTTGAGTCGGGTGTTTACCACAAGATTTCTCCCACGGCGCTATAGCAGGGAGAGTCCAGACGTCACGCATCTGCGTGCCGCCGTTTATCTCCTTCATCAGCTCGTAGTTAAAGTAGTGCGGAGTCTTGTGGTCGTGTCTTGCCCACAGGATATATTCTGCGGAATGCGTAAAGTACCGACAAGAAAGGTTCGGTGGTGGGTTGGTCTTGACCCAGGTGATGCAGTTGAGGATCTTGTATCCGAGTTCAGTGAGGCAACGTGCAATAGAAAAGATATTATGATACGTTCCACTAATCCAAATTGTACCATTCGATTTTAATTTCTCACGGCACGCTTCCAGCCAACGACGATCAAATTTATAATCTTCTTCAAAGCCCTTGGATTTATCCCATGCGCCTTTGTTTACCGAGACCAGCCGTCCGCTCTGCACACTGATACCTCCATTTGAAAGATGGTACGGCGGATCAGCGAAGATCATATCGAACTTGAATTCGAAGGAGTTCAGGAGTTCGATGCAGTCTCCTTGCAGTAAGGTGAAGTGCTTATCATTTGATTTATAATATGGTTCTATCATAAATCAAATGAGCTTAGAAGAGATAATGCCGTTATCGAGGTCGGTGAGGTTATAGAGATCCGGGAGAACATCGAAGGTCTCTTTCAGGTTGTTCTTGGCCGAGAGCCAACCTTTGCCGTCGGTGATCCAGACGAAACGGAAGTAGTCCAGATCCTTGGTCTCGAGGGCGAGAGTCTTATAGCTGCGAGCTGTCTCGTTGAGCTTCGATCCCGAACTAGTATAAAAATTAGTCTCGATTCCGTATATCATCTCAGTCCTTTTAATTACGAAATCAAAACGTTTTTCGGTACCGCCTTCATTGGAAATGCATGAGAGATCTACATTCCATTTATCTTGTATCTCATGAATATACATTTCCTTGAAATAGTCCATGCCACTAACAAGCCCGGCCTTCTGAATATATGTCTCCACAAGATCCTCCATCGCATCTCCACCACGATTTTTGCGTGCATTGGAGTCCAGACCGGCTTCTACTCCTGTGACATAGTCAAGCAGATTATTGACATGCTTGTCACTCATCAGCTCAAACAAGCCGGTTTCACGCATAAACACCACGTATTCCTCGACAGAATAATTGGGTCGCTTAAAATTAAACTTTCGCTCCCCTTCCGTGTCTAAAATCAGTATCTCAGATTCCCGTTTGGCTAAAAGTATCGGAATGCATTTGAGAACTTCGGGATATTGCTGATATAGTCTGCGGAAATCTTTCTCAATGTCCGAAGATCCGACCAGCGAGTTCATCATGCAGAGCTGGACTTTTATACCGTCCACGTTGCGGTATATTTTGTCGAAGTCTGTGTAATACTTATAACCGGCTATAACTTCCTTGAAGCTATTTAACCACATGTCGAAGTCTCTCATTGTTGTCTATACTTGTGCCAAATTTGATATCATAATTTCGGAAACATTGCCACGGCCATTCGGGTCAGAGTTTATCATTCTTACCGCTGATACTCTTTTGATAAAATACTGGTTATAAATAGCATCAAAAAAGTTTCCACTAGGATTATCTACTTCAGGATCCGAATTGCTTAAAATAAACATAGCACCAGCTTCAGATATCTGATTACAGAAATCACGAAGTCTTATCTGTTCAGCATCGTCGAATCCGTCTTTTGAATATGATGTAAACGAAGATGTCTCATTAACAGGTTTATATGGAGGATCAAAGTAATAAAGAGTGTCCCGCCCAGCATAATAACCAGTATTAGTAAAGTCTCCGCATAAAATATCGACTTTCTGCAGCAATCGGGAAACTGCTCTAAGATTGTCTTTATCACAAATCCTCGGACTTGAATACTTCCCGTGAGGCACATTGAACAAACCTCTGGAATTTACACGATAAAGACCATTGAAGCAAGTGCGGTTCAGAAAAATGAACAGAGCGGCCGTTTCTACAGAAGCTGTTGATTTTGAATTAAATACATCCCTTTTATCCAGAAAATATTCTTTACGTCCGTCTGAATCAAGAGACAGATAATCAGTCTGCAAAATATCCAACTCCGATATTAAAGACGCAACATCTGACTTGATAACCCGGTAAGTACAAATAAGTTCCGAATTGATATCATTTATAATTGCATGTTCGATATTTCGATATTGCTGCAAAATCCAAAATAAGACAGCGCCCCCTCCAACAAACGGCTCAACATAAATCAGGTGCTTTCTGGAGGCCAAATTTGGTGGAAGGACTTTTTGAACTTCCGATAGCAATTGTGACTTTCCTCCAGCCCATTTAACAAAAGGATGAACCAGACTATCTGCATTTTGCCGTAAAATATCTCTTTTCATCTTTACAAAGTTATTAAAGATGTTGATATTCTAACAACGCCCCCTACCGCTTCTCCACCAGCTTCACCTCGTAGAGGCGGGGCCAGTATTTGCCGGTCAGGTAGATTTTGCCCGTGGCGGGGTCGAGGGCGATGCCGTTGAGCACGTCGGTGTCGCGGGTGCGGAGACTCTTGGGCAGAAGGCCGGAGCAGTCCACCGTGGCCTCGACGGTGCCGTCGGCGGGATTTATTATGGCTATCATGTCGGTAAGATAGACATTGGCCCATATCTTTCCGTCAATCCACTCAAGCTCGTTGAGATTGCGCAGCGGCCGGCCGTCCATCTCCACGTTCACGCTGCGCTCCAGCTGGAACTCGGGGGTCAGGAAATAAACCCGCGAGGAACCGTCCGAAGCGATCAGTGACTTGCCGTCGGTCGTCAGGCCCCAGCCGTCGCGGGGATAGGAATATGCGCCCTCATACTCAAGGGTGGCGGCGTCGTAGACGTATGCTACGCGGTTCGTCCAGGTCAGCACGTAGAGCTTGTCGCCAAGAATCACGGAACCTTCCACGAAATACTTGCGGTTGAAGTCCAGGCGGCGTTCCACCTCTCCGCTCTCGAGGTCCACTATCCTCAGCGTAGACTCCCCGTACTGCCCGGTGCTCTCGTAGAGCCTGCCGCCGTTGAAGAACAGCCCCTGCGTATAGGCTCCAGTATCATGGGAATATTCATTGACGACCTCTATCCTGTACTCCCTGACCTTTGCGGAGCATCCCAGACACGCCAGCATGCCCAGGGCCGCCGGAAGAAGGCGATAAAAAAACCTTTTCATTTCCATGGCTGCGAAGTTACGAACTTTTATTATCTTTGCATCCCGTTATGGACACAAAGTATATTTTCGTCACGGGCGGAGTTGCCTCATCTCTGGGCAAGGGCATAATCGCCGCATCCCTCGCAAAACTCCTTCAGGCAAGAGGCCTGAGCGTCACCATCCAGAAGTTCGACCCCTACATCAACGTCGACCCCGGAACCCTCAACCCCTACGAACACGGAGAGTGCTACGTGACCGAGGACGGAGCGGAGACCGACCTTGACCTCGGACACTACGAGCGCTTCCTCGGAGTCCACACCTCCAAGGCCAACAATGTCACCACCGGCAAGATATACTACACGGTCATCACCAAGGAGCGCGAAGGAGCGTACCTGGGCAAGACCGTCCAGATCATCCCCCACATCACCGACGAAATCAAGCGCCGCATGCTGCTGCTCGGCAAGACCGGCAAATACGATGTGATCATCACCGAAATCGGCGGAACCATAGGTGACATGGAGTCACAGCCTTTCGTGGAGGCAGTGCGCCAGCTCCAGTGGGAGCTTCCCGAAGAGGACTGCATGTCCATACACCTGACCCTGGTGCCCTACCTCAGCGCCGCCAAGGAGCTGAAGACCAAGCCCACCCAGCACTCGGTCCAGATGCTGCAGCAGTCGGGAGTCCAGCCGGATATAATCGTGTGCCGCACGGAGCACCCCCTGACCCCCGAAATCAGGAAGAAAATCGCAATGTTCGGCAACGTCAAGCCCGGACACGTAATACAGTCCATCGATGCATGGAGCATCTACCAGGTGCCACTCAACATGCACGAAGAGCATCTCGACGAGCTCGTGGTGCGCCACCTGCAGATAGACAACTTCACCCAGCCCGACATGCGCGCATGGAACGCGTTCCTCGAGAAGCTGAAGAACCCCAAGACCGAGGTGGACATAGCCCTCGTCGGCAAATACGTCGAACTCCAGGACGCATACAAGTCCATACTCGAGTCGTTCGTGCACGCGGGAGCCGCCAACGAATGCAAGGTCAACGTCCATACCGTCCACAGCGAGCACCTCAACGATGACAACGCCGCCGAGATACTCGGCAAGGCGGACGGAATACTCGTCGCCCCGGGATTCGGGGAACGCGGCCTCGAAGGCAAGATTTCCGCAATCAAATACGCCAGGGAGCACGGGGTTCCCTTCTTCGGAATCTGCCTTGGCATGCAGATGTGCGTGGTAGAGTTCGCCAGGCACGTGCTCGGCTGGAACGACGCCTGCTCGACCGAGGTCACCGCCAAGACCGAACATCCCGTAATCGACCTCATGGAGGATCAGAAGTCCACCACCATCAAGGGCGGCACCATGAGGCTGGGAGCCTACGAATGCGAGCTCAAGAAGGGCTCCAGAATCGCGGAAATCTACGGAAGCAACCTGATTTCCGAGCGCCACAGGCACCGCTACGAATTCAACTCCGACTTCCTCCCCGAGTTCGAGAAGGCCGGAATGGTTTCAACCGGACGCAATCCGCAGACAGGGCTAGTGGAGGTCATGGAAATCCCCTCCCACCCCTTCTTCATAGGAGTGCAGTTCCACCCGGAATTCAAGAGCACTCCCGAGCATCCCCAGCCTATATTCACAGCCTTCGTGAAAGCTGCTGCCGGGCAGCGCAAGGCCAGGAACAAGAAAGAGGAATAATACTCCAAATACCTATAAATCTGTTTCTTGGAATCTCGGTGCCGGCTAGTCCTGCATCGAGATTTCTTTAAGTTCGGCGCGATAGGCGGTAAGCAGCCGGGACTTGGAGATGAAGCCCAGATACTTGCGGTTTTCGTCAATCACCGGCAGACGCCATGCGCCCGTCTTGTCGAACTTATGCATCACGGAATCCATCTTCTCCCCGTAGTAGATATACTCCGGAGGAGTCTCCATGAGGTTGTAGACATGGATCTTGTCGTACTGGTCCGTATCGAAGAGATATTTCCGCGCAGCCGCAAGGTCCACCATGCCCTGGAAACGGCCCTGCGAGTCTATGACCGCCAGCACAGCGGCGTCGCTCTCCGAAACCATGCCGATGATATCCCTCAGCGGCGCGTCAATCTGCACCTTGGGGTATTTGTCCCGGATGAGGCTGTTGGTGTTCAGGAGAGTCAGCACGGCCTGGTCGCTGTCATGCGTCAGCAGGTCGCCGCTCTGCGCTATGCGCTTCGTGTAGATTGAATAGCGCTCGAATATGCGCACGGTGCCGAAGGACACCGTGGAAGTCAGGATCAGGGGCAGCAGGAGCTCGTAGCCTCCGGAGATCTCCGCTATCAGGAAGATTGCGGTCATCGGAGACTGCATCACCGAAGACATGAGCGCGGCCATGCCGACCAGCACGAAATTCTGCTCCGGCACCTCGGCCCCTGAGAGATTGAGGCAGCGGGCGACAACGAAACCCAGAATCGCGCCGGCAAACAGGGTGGGGCCGAAGGTTCCTCCCACGCCGCCGCCGGAATTCGTGAGCGTCATCGCGATTATCTTGAAGAACAACACCAGCAGGAAGAACAGCGGCACGCCCCAGGCGGAACGGGTCATGAACCCGAGGAAGGTGCTTCCCTCCACGTCAATGCCCCTCCCGGCCAGCAGGGCGTTGAGCGAATCGTAGCCCTGGCCGTAGAGAGGAGGGAAAAGGAAAATCAGCAGGCCAAGGCCTACCGCGCAGAGCAGCCAGCGGACATAGACGTTCCGTATACGCCCGAGCCTGTCCTCCAGCCAAAGCGTGCCGTTTGTGAAATAGAGCGAAAAGAGCCCGGCCGCCACACCGAGAATCAGGTAGAACGGGATATTGCCCATCGCGAACGGGGTCAGGGTGCAGGCGAAAACCGGAGTCGACCCCCTGAATACATACGACACCACCGTGGCGGAAATCGTCGAAATCAGCAGCGGAAGCATCGAATTCATGGAGACGTTGAACAGAAGTATCTCCATCGTGAAGAGCACGCCCGCAAGCGGAGCCTTGAAAATACCGGCTATCGCCCCGGCGGCACCGCATCCCAGCAATATCGTGATGCTGCGGTAGCTGAGCCCGCAGACCCTGCCGATGTTGGAACCTATGGCGGCACCGGTATAGACTATCGGGGCCTCCGCTCCCACGGAGCCGCCGAAGCCTATCGTGAAGGACGAGGTGAGGACCGAGGACCAGATATTGTGGGGACGTATCTTGGATTCGTTCCTGGACACGGCGAGAAGAACCTTCGTGACTCCGTGCCCTATGTTGTCGCGCACAACATACCTGACCAGGAGAAGCGAAATCAGCATTCCGACTCCGGGCAGGATAAGGAAGCGCCAGTTCTCGCCGTTGCCGTAGATGCTCCCGCCTACAAGGAAGTGGCTTATCAGCTCTATAGCCCTGTCAAGAACGACAGCGGCGCACCCTGAGAGTACGCCGATTATAAAACTGAGCAGCAGCAGTCTGCTGTGTTCGGATAATTTCTTCAGTGGATTAATCAGCTGCATCCTGTGGCTCGTCGTCCGCACCGTATTGCGAAATGTTGTCATCAGGCAGAGGGCCGCCCTCATCGCCGCCGACCGCGCTTGAGCCGGTCACCTGCTCGTTCTCCGCATCTTCCTCGCCTTCAAGCCAGCGCTCGATGTCATCGGCGTCGTCAATCTTCACCTTGATCTTCACAAGGTAGATCGCATCCGGAACCTCAATCATCACCGCATAGAACGGGGTGCCGTCAGGCTTGGTATATCTGACTATGTCAGGAAGATAGTCGCTTGATCCTTTGGGGTACTTCTCCGCGAAGGCCTCTGCCAGTTCGCGGGACATGTTCTCATAGCTGACGATGTGTCGTTTCTTGTTGTCGGCTGCCATATATTTCTTGAATTTGCGACTGCAATAATAGTATTATTTTTTTTGAAAAAAAACCGCCTTCTGCGCTTTTTTTCTGTCGGGGTCGCGTTCCACGAAAACCGGCTTCATCGTATGGGGGTCCAGACCCGTGCTGAACATCACCGAGGACGTAGTCATGGGGGTGGGCATGAAGTCCTGCACCTGGTCCATCCATATTCCCCTGAGACAGGGGTTTGCGCGCAGGCGGAGCATGTCCTGCATGGTGCATCCGGGATGCGAGGATATGAAATACGGAACGAGTTCGGTACGGGTGCCGTTTTCGGCGTTTATCCTGTCGAATTCCCTCCTCAGCCTTTCGAAAAGCCTGAACGAAGGCTTGCCCATATACTTCAGCACCTTCTCCTCGGTGTGCTCGGGAGCCACCTTCAGACGCCCGGAAGTGTGGTGCAGCATCAGCTCCCGCAGGTATTTCTTCCCGTTTGCGTCGAGGAATCCGTTCTCGTCGAGGAAGAGGTCATAGCGTATTCCGCTGCCTATGTACGAATGCCGCACGCCCTTGACCGCGTCCACCTTCCTGTAGAGCTCCAGCAGCCGCCCGTGGTCCACCTCGAGGTTCGGGCAGCGGGCCGGGAAGAGGCAGGACTTGCGCCGGCATTTGGAGCATATTCCGGTGTCCCTGCCATGCAGGCCGTACATGTTGGCCGTAGGGGCGCCGAGATCGGAGATATTGCCGTGGAACTCGGGCATCGAGGCGAGCCGGCGGACCTCCTTGAGTATGGACTCCTCCGAACGCGACTGTATGAACTTGCCCTGATGCGCGGCTATAGTGCAGAAATTGCATCCTCCGAAACAGCCCCTGTGCGTGATGATGGAGTCCTTTATCATGTCGTATGCCGGAATCCTCTTGCCCTTGTACCTTGGATGGGGCCGCTTCGTGAAAGGAAGGTCCCACCAGGAATCCATCTCTTCCGTGCTGGCGGGCGGATACGGAGGGTTCACCTGGACGTACCCGTCACCGACAGGCTCCACAATGGTCTGGGGGTGCAGCATGTTGGCATGGGTCTCAATGTTGTGGAAATTCTCCGCAAACGCCCGGGCGTCGCCGCAGCAGCGCTCGTATGAATGCAGGACCAGAGGGTTCTCCGCCCTTGGACGGCCCTTCCGCAGGAAGGCCAGCTGGGGTATGCGCTCGATCTGGCTCACGTTGCGGCCGGACTCGATGGCACGGGTGAGCTCGAGCATGGGCTTCTCCCCCATCCCGTAGCACAGCCAGTCGGCTCCGCTGTCCACCAGCACCGAGGGCATGATCCTGTCGTCCCAGTAGTCGTAGTGCGTCAGACGGCGGAGGGAGGCCTCGACTCCCCCTATCACCACGGGGACTTCGGGCCACAGCCGCTTGAGTATCCGGGAATAGACCGTCACCGCCCTGTCGGGGCGCTGGCCAGCCCTCCCTTCGGGGGTATAGGCGTCGTCGTGCCGGAGGCGCCTGGCCGCCGTATAGTGGTTGACCATGGAGTCCATGGCCCCCGCATTGACGGCGAAATACAGCCTCGGGGCGCCGAGCTTCCGGAAATCGCGGAGGTCATCCCGCCAGTTGGGCTGGGGCACCACCGCGATGCGGTAGCCGTGCCTCTGCAGCCAGCGCGCGATGCAGGCCGTACCGAAACTCGGATGGTCCACAAAGGCGTCTCCGGTGAAGATGATGACGTCTATGTAGTCCCAGCCGAGCTTTTCGACTTCCTTTACGGAAGTAGGTATGTCACATTCTGTCAGGCAGTTCAATTCCGAGTATCTTCATTGCCTTGCTGAGCACGGAGGCCAGCGTGGAGATGAGCACGAGACGCATCTCGAGCAGCTTCCTGTCCGGTTCGCGCAGTATCATGGTGTCGTGATAGTACTGGTTGAACTCCTTCGAGAGCTCGTAGCAGTAATTCGCGATAAGCGCGGGCGAAAGCGCCTCGGCGGCCTCGGCCACCTTCTGGGGATAGGATGAAATCAGCTTCACGAGACGCACCTCCTTGGGGCTCAGCGCGGCGTCAGTGTCCAACTTCGCTTCTATGCCCTGCTCCCCGGCCTTCCTGAGTATGGATTTGATGCGGGCGTGGGTATACTGGATGAAGGGCCCGGTATTGCCGTTGAAATCGATTGACTCCTTGGGGTTGAAGAGCATCTTCTTCTTGGGGTCGACCTTGAGTATGAAGTACTTGAGGGCCCCGAGGCCGATGGTGTGGTAGAGCCTGTCCTTCTCCTCCTCAGGCAGCCCGGCTAGCTTGCCGCTCTCGTCAGAAGTCGCCTTCGCCTCCTCGTACATCTTCTCGATCAGGTCGTCGGCGTCCACGACGGTTCCCTCACGGGATTTCATCTTGCCCTCGGGGAGCTCCACCATGCCGTACGACAGATGATAGATCTGGTCGGCCCAGCCGAAACCGAGTTTCTTGAGTATCAGCTTGAGCACCTGGAAATGATAGTTCTGCTCGTCGCCCACCACGTAGATGTGCGAATCCAGGCTGTACTCCTCGAAACGCTTCTCTGCGGTGCCGAGATCCTGGGTGATGTAGACGGAGGTTCCGTCCGAGCGCAGCAGCAGCTTGCGGTCGAGACCGTCGGCGGTGAGGTCGCACCATACTGACCCGTCGGGATCGCGCTGGAACACTCCCATGTCGAGGCCGCGCTGCACGAGCTCCTTGCCGAGCAGGTAGGTGTCATGTTCGTAATATGTCCGGTCGAAAGAGATTCCCAGAGCCTTGTAGGTCTGCTCGAAGCCGTCGAACACCCAGCCGTTCATCTTCTCCCAGAGGGCGCGCACTTCGGGGTCGCCCTCCTCCCATTTCACGAGCATGTCGTGCACCTTGTCGATGACCGAAGGGTCCTCCTTCTCCATCCTGGCGTACTCCACATAGCAGTCGCCGACGAGATGGTCGCCCTTCTTTCCGCTGCTCTCCGGGGTGGCACCTCCGAAGCGCTGCTGCCATGCGTACATGGACTTGCAGATATGCACTCCCCTGTCGTTCACGAGCGTGACCTTGATGACCTCGTTGCCGGCCGCCTCGAGCAGCTCCGAGACGGAGAATCCGAGAAGGTTGTTGCGCACGTGGCCCAGGTGAAGGGGCTTGTTGGTGTTGGGCGATGAGAATTCGACCATTATCCTGCGTCCGGTGGACGGGAGCCTGCCGTAATCGGAGTCCGCCGCCACGGAGGACAGCCTCTCCTGCCAGTACACGCCGGAGAGGGAAAGGTTCAGGAAACCCTTCACGGAGTTGAACGCGGAGATTTCGGCGCAGTTGGCCAGAAGCCACTCGCCTATGGCGTTACCTGTGGCGTCCGGAGCCTGCCGCGAAATCTTGAGCAGGGGGAAAACCACGAGAGTGTAGTCGCCCTCGAACTCCTTGCGGGTGGGCTGGACCTGAAGCGCCGACGGTTCGAGCTCGGCGCCGTATATCGCCTTGACAGCCTCTGAGGCCTTCGCGGCTATGAGCTGTTCCGCTGTCATCAGCCGAGGTAGGACTTAAGAAGTTTGCTTGCGGCCGGCTTCTTGAGCTTGCGTATCGCCTTCTCCTTGATCTGGCGCACGCGCTCGCGGGTGAGGTCAAGACGCTCTCCGATCTCTTCGAGGGTCATCTCCTGGCAGCCTATGCCGAAGAAGGACTTGATGATCTCGCGCTCGCGGGGCGTGAGTATCTGGAGCGCCCTTTCGATTTCGGTGCTCAGGGACTCGTTGGTCAGCCCCCTGTCGGCGCTGGGCGAATCCTCGTTGGGCAGCACGTCGAGCAGGCTGTTGTCCTCACCCTCGACGAAGGGTGCGTCCACGCTCACATGGCGTCCCGAAACCCTGAGGGTGTCGGCTATCTTGTCCTTCGGTATGTCTATCATCTCGGCGAGCTCGTCGGTAGAAGGCTGGCGCTCATTCTCCTGTTCGAACTTTCCGAGAGCCTTGTTTATCTTGTTCAGCGAGCCCACCTGGTTGAGCGGAAGCCTGACGATGCGGCTCTGCTCCGCAAGGGCCTGGAGTATCGACTGGCGGATCCACCATACTGCGTATGATATGAACTTGAATCCCCTGGTCTCATCGAACTTCTCGGCGGCCTTGATCAGGCCGAGGTTGCCCTCGTTGATGAGGTCGGGGAGGCTGAGCCCCTGGTTCTGGTACTGCTTCGCGACGGAGACCACGAAGCGCAGGTTCGCGCGGGTGAGCTTCTCGAGAGCTTCCTGGTCGCCCTTGCGTATGCGCTGGGCAAGCTCCACCTCCTCCTCCGGGGACACGAGCTCCTCGCGTCCTATTTCCTGAAGATATTTGTCAAGGGAGGCGCTTTCGCGGTTTGTGATGGATTTTGTAATCTTAAGCTGTCTCATCTCTTTTCTGAAACTTTTTCGTGTATATATACGTGCACGTTCTTAAAAAGTTTCAACAATCTCAAGTTTTTTATCAACAAAAAAGCGGCGGGGCCGGAACCCCGCCGCATGGGCAAATATCAGAAATATATTCAGTTCAGGAATCAGTCGTCCTTGCCGAATCCGAAGTAGCCGGGCCTTCCGGTCGAGGTCACGCCCTCGATGAAGATGGAGCGCCTGCTCTTCTTGGCGATTTCTATCACGTCCTCGGGCTTGCTGACCTTCTGGTCGTTGACATAGAGGATTATGAATCCGTCCACTCCTCCGGCCTGGGCCAGCCTGCCGTTGCCGGCGTCAACTATCTTCACGCCCCTGTCGGCGGGAGCCAGCTTCGCTCCGTAGAACATAACCGTTCCGTCCTCCTCCACGTTGCCTATCTCGTCAGTACCCTCCTGGAAAGTCACATCGAGGGTGATTTCCTTGCCGTCGCGCAGCAGCTTGAGCACCGCCTTGTCGCCGGGATGGAAGCTGTTCACCTTCTCCTGAAGCGCCGAAGGCGACTTGATTACGGTCCCGTCGACGGCGAGCAGGATATCTCCCTTCTTTACTCCGGCCTTCTGGGCGGAGCTGCCGGGAAGAACCTCATGAATAAGGACACCGTCCAGCGAATCCAGCTTGAGCTCCTTTGCTGTCTCCTCGTCTATCATGCTCATGGTGACACCGAGGGTCGCGCGCCTCACGGAACCGAAGTCAATCAGGTCGGAAACCACCTTCTTGACTATGTTGGAGGGAACCGCGAACGAGTATCCCGTGTAGGAGCCGGTCGTCGAGACAATGGCGGTGTTGATGCCCACCAGCTCGCCTTCCTTGTTGACGAGGGCGCCGCCGGAATTGCCGGGGTTCACCGCAGCGTCGGTCTGGATGAAGGATTCAATCTTGAATTCTCCGTTGCTCGGCATCGAGCGGCCCTTGGCGCTGACTATGCCGGCGGTGATGGTGGAACGGAGCTCCTCTCCGAGGGGGCTGCCTATCGCGAGCACCCATTCACCCAGCCTGAGCTTGTCGGAATCGGCGAACTGCAGCACGGGAAGGTTGTCCTCCTCGATCTTTATCAGGGCCACGTCGGTCGCGGGGTCGGTCCCGACCACGGTCGCGTCGTAGGTCTTGTTATTGTTGAGAGTGACCTTGACCTCGGTCGCGTCGGCCACCACATGGTTGTTCGTGACTATGTATCCGTCAGAGCGGATGATGACTCCGGAGCCGCTGCCCCTGCGTATGTTCTCCCTGGGCTGGCCTTCGTCACCGAAGAAGAAGCGGAAGAACGGGTCTATATAATATTGCTGCCTCTCCGATTTCACGGTCACCTGGACATAGACCACGGCCTCGACGGCGTTCTCCGCCGCGTATGTGAAATCAGGATAGTCCGACATTGCCAGATTGACAGTCCTCACCATCTTGTCGTCGGGCCCGTACACCACACGTGTCTCCGCCGGACCGGCCGTCTTGGCTATGCCGAAGGCTGTCAGTCCGCTTGCCAGGACGGAAATCAATACTACCAATATACCTTTTTTCATATTCTGAACAGATTTAAAAATCCGGAGGCCAGTAGAGTCAAATTACATGCCACGATTTGCAAAACGAAAGAGTTTCGGCAAAATTGGCGTCTTCAGATGTTTTTAGGGGATTTTTGATTACATTTGTTGTTATAAACTAAAACGACTGATATGGAATTCAATGTTTCTAGCGCCGACCTGCTCAAAGGCCTCTCCGACGTAGCGAAGGCCATTCCGGCAAAAACCACGCTCCCCATACTCGAGAACTTCCTCTTTTCGCTCGACGGCGACAAGCTGCAGATCACCGCGTCCGACCAGGAGCTCACGCTCAGGACCGCGATAGCCGTCCAGAACGCCGGGGAGAACGACAGCATAGCCGTCCCTTCCCGTCAGATGATGGAGCTCCTCAAGACTCTCCCCGACCAGCCCGTCACGGTCAAGACCACTTCGGAGAGTTCTTTCGAGTGCATCTGGGGCAACGGAAATTCCTCTCTGCCGTTTTTCCCCGCCGCCGACTACCCTGAAATCAAGGGTGCGGGCGAGGACGCGATGAAGGCCGTGTTCCCCGCGCAGGTGCTGGGAGAAGGCATAGGCTACACCGTATACGCGACCGCCGACGAGGAGATGCGCCCCGTAATGAACGGAATATATTTCGACCTCGACCCCGAAGGCTCCACCCTTGTGGCCACCGACGCACAGAAGCTGATTGCATACAGCACCAAAGAGGCCAGGGTGGATGAGAAATCCTCTTTCATCCTGCACAAGAAAGCCGCCAACGTGCTCCGAGCCGCCATAGACAAGAGGGACGACGAGGTCACCGCCGCCTTCGACTCCAACACCGTGGAGTTCCGCTTCGGCGACAGCCTCATGATATGCAGGCTCATAGTCGGGAAGTTCCCCGACTACCGCAGGGTCATACCGCAGAACAACTCGAACATACTCAAGATAGACAGGCTGCAGCTGCTCAACGCCGTGCGCCGCGTCTCCGTCTGCGCCAACAGGGCGTCGAACCACATCAAGTTCGAACTCCGCCCCGGCCAGCTCGAAATCACCGCCCAGGACCTGGGCTTCGCGCTCGCGGCCTACGAGAAGATAGCCTGCGAATACAACGGCGACGAACTGGGCATAGGCTTCAAGTCCCCGCACATCCTGGACATGGTGGGCAACATGCAGAGCGAGTCCATCGTCATGAAGTTCTCCGACGCGCGCAGGGCGGCCCTGATCCTGCCTTCCGAGGAAGAGGAGGAGAGCGGAAAGATATGCGGCATCCTGATGCCCATAATGATTTCATAGTCCGCCTATGCAACTCGAACTGAAGCGCCCCCTGCTCTTCTTCGACATAGAGAGCACCGGACTCAACATCTCGGCCGACGGCATAGTCGAGCTCAGTTTCGTCAAGATATTCCCTGGCGGCGAGCAGAGAATCAAGACCTGGAGAATACGCCCGTGGGACTACGAACACAGGTGCCAGCGCAAGATGAACCCGGAGGCCTCGAAGGTCAACGGCATCACCGACGACATGCTCGACGGCCTCCCGACCTTCTACGAGCTGGCCGACGAGATAGCGGACTGGCTCAAGGACTGCGACCTCGCGGGCTTCAACTCCTCCAAGTTCGACCTCCCGATGCTGGCGGAGGAATTCGAGCGCGTCAAGCTTGCGGGAAAGGACCTGCACGTGAACCTGCACGAGCCGCTCATGGTCGACGTGCAGAACATCTTCCACATGATGGAGCCGCGCAACCTGAAGGCGGCCTACCGCTTCTACTGCGGCGAGGAGCTCAACAACGCGCATACGGCCGAGGCCGACACCGTAGCCACCTACGAGGTCCTTAAATCCCAGCTCGACCGCTATCCCGAACTCAAGAACGACGTCAGGTTCCTGTCGGGCTTCTCCTGCCTCAAGAAGAACGTGGACTTCAGCGGCTACCTGATCTACGACAAGGACGGCGAGGCAGTGGTCAATTTCGGGAAGCACAAGGGCAAGAGGCTGCACGACGTCTACCGGACCGAACCCTCCTATTTCTCCTGGGTGCTCCAGGGCAGTTTCCCTCTCGACACGAAGGCGCAGTTCATCAAGCTCCAGGACGAATACAAGCTTGAGAGCCTGAAGGAGAAATTCAACGGCAGGCAATGAACATCGTGGTCCTGAACGCCGCCGGAAGGACGGTGGTGCGCCCCGACACCACGCTGAAGAAAAGCAGCGACGATTTCTATGTGCCCGACTTCGTCGGCCGGATAAGCTGGAGCCCCGTGCTGTTCGCCAGAATCAGCAAGCCCGGGAAGTACATAGCGGAGCGCTTCGCTTCAAGATACTACGACAGCATAAACTATGGACTGCTTCTGTATCCGGAAGACTTCATCGACGGCAGCGAAGACGGCTATGCCCGGGCATGCTGCCTCGACCACACTTCCTTCCTGCCCTCGCCCATGTACAACAAGGTGACCCAGGGGAGAGAGGGCAACAGGGTGGAGCTGCTCAGGAACGGCGCTCCCCTGTTCGGCACTTCCTTCGCGTCCGCCGCGACCGTCGAGGCGATGCTGACGGAGGTTTCGAAATACTGCTACCTGCGCACCGGAGACCTGGCTTGCCTGGAGCTCAGGCCGCGCGAACCGCTCTGCTCCCGTGGAGGAGAGCCCTGCAGCATCGACGGCAGCTGCTGCGGGAACTACCTGATGGATTTCAAGATAATCTTCTAGACCGGCCCGATGAGAATAATCCCGCCGCTGTACACCTGGAACAAGGGCATCTTCAAGCTTGTCAACGGCAAGCTCTGGCACAAGCCGTGGCTGCTCGGAGTGATACTGATGATATGCGTGGTGGTCGCCATGCTGCTGGCCAACATCCCGCAGACCAGCCACCACTATCATTCAATCCTCGAGACCAACATCCAGCTGCACCTTTTCAGCGACGACGGGAACCTGGACTTCCTGTTCCCGCGCGACATGACCGTGGAGAAGTTCATCAACGACATCCTCATGGTGCTGTTCTTCTTCCTCGTAGGCCTCGAGATCAAGAGGGAGTTCGCGAAAGGCGCACTATCCACGGCGAAGAAGGCCATGCTGCCCATAGTCGCCGCATTCGGGGGCGTGATAGCCCCGGCGCTGATCTACACTCTCATCAATTCCGGCACCGCAGCGGCGGGAGGATGGGGCATCCCCACGGCCACGGACATAGCCTTCGCCGTGTGCATAATCTCCATGCTCGGCAAGAGGGTGCCGCTTTCGCTCAAGGTCTTCCTGACGGCCCTCGCCGTGACGGACGACCTGATAGCCATCCTGGTGGTCATACTCTTCTACGGCGGAAAGATAGACCTCGGCCTGCTGGGGCTCGCCCTGGCGGTGATCGCGTTCGTCTTCATAATGCGGCGGCTGGGAGAGAAGAGGATGTTCCCCTATATCCTGTGCACCCTCCTCGTATGGGTGCTCTTCTACTACAGCGGAATACACGCGACCATGTCGGGAGTCGTGATGGCCTTCCTGATTCCCTCCGCCCCTCTCTACAACAAGGCGCAGTACTACCATAAGCGCAACAGGCTCATAGCCAGGCTGGACCAGCTCGCGGAAAGCTATCCCGAACCCTTCCCCAACCATGGCCAGCGCTACTGTCTGCAGCGGCTGGAGTCCGTCGCCCACGGCACTCTGGACATGAGCTACCGGATAGAGCACGCCCTCGGCCCCTGGGTCAATTTCCTGATTGTACCCCTGTTCGCACTTGCCAACGCAGGAGTCACGATCAGCGACCCATCCCTGTTCAACATCTTCAGATACGACAGCGGGCTCGGAAGCGTCCAGATGGGCGTGTTCTTCGGCCTGCTAATCGGCAAGCCGCTCGGCATCATGCTGTTCAGCTGGCTGTCCGTAAAGCTCAGGATAGGCGACATGCCCGCCGGTAGCAGCTGGGGCATGCTCGCCGCTGTCGCATGTCTGGGAGGCATAGGCTTCACGATGTCCATCTTCATCGACACCCTGTCGTTCGGAGACCAGGGCGATGCCGTGATGCTGGCGCTCAGGGACGCAGGAAAGATTGCGGTGCTGCTGGGCTCGCTGTGCTCCGGCCTGCTGGGCTCGCTGTTCATTTTCCTCGCCGGCCGCAGGAAATGACGCGCCCTTTTATTGCCACTTCGGATATTTTGCGTATATTTGCACTCCCAAGCCACTTTAGCTCAGTCGGTAGAGCAGCGCATTCGTAACGCGCAGGTCGCGAGTTCGAGTCTCGTGAGTGGCTCCAAAAGTTTTCATCCGGAATCACACCCTGCTTCAGGGTGAGGTCCGAATTTTTTGTGTACATACAAGACCTGAATATGAAAAGAATTGCGATAACAGGAATGGGGGCCGTCACCCCGATAGGAGATTCAGTGGCGGAATTCTGGAAGAACCTGGTCGCAGGCCGTTCCGGAATCGGAAGGCTCGACCGCTTCGTCAACGGGGATATTCCCGTAAGGGTCGCAGCCGAGGTCCGTGACTTCAATGCTGCCGACCACATGCCCAGACGCATCGCGAAGGATTCTTCGCTTTTCGCACAATACGCCTTCGCCGCAGCCGCCGAAGCCCTCGCGCAGAGCCGGCTCGACACCGCCGCCGAAGGATGGCGGACAGGGCTGGTAATGGGAACCTCGATGAGCGGAATCGTGGACATAGCCGAAACCCAGGAAGAAATGACCCGGAGCGGCGAAAGCAAGGTCAGCCCCAGATTCGTGCCGAAAATCCTGGGCAACATAGCAGCAGCGCAGATAGCGATAGAATACGGGCTCTACGGCCCCAGCATGACAGTGAGTACGGCATGCTCGTCAGGAGGCGACGCCATAAAGCTGGCTATGATGATGCTGGAGTCCGGAGAGGCCGATGCGATGCTAGCGGTCGGAGCCGAAAGCATAATCTGCCCCCTCGTGACCTCATCGCTCTCGATGGCCAAGGCCCTGAGCCGGGAGGAGGATCCCGCTCTCGCCTGCCGGCCCTTTGACCTGAACCGGAACGGATTCGTGATGGGAGAAGGCGGAGGGGCCCTGATGCTGGAGACCGAAGAGCACGCCAGAGCCAGAGGCGCGGAGATACTGGGATACGTGCTCGCGGCGGCCAACAACAACGATGCCTACCACGTCACCTCCCCGGCACCCGACGGGCACGGAGCCAAAGCCTGCATGAAGGCGGCGCTGGCTGCGGCGGGACTGGAGCCCAGGGACATAGGATACATCAACGCGCACGGAACTTCCACGCCCGTTGGGGACAAGGTGGAGATTTCCGCAATAAAGGAGGTGTTCGGCGGCTGCAGGCCGGCCGTCAGCTCCACCAAGGCCGCGACCGGACACATGATGGGGGCGGGCGGAATCACCGAAACCATAGCCTGTGTCATGGCCTGCCGCGAGGGCATATTGCCCGCGACCCTGAACACCGCCGAGCCCGACCCCGCATGCGAGGGGGCCGACATTGTCACGGGTGAAGCCAGGAAGACCCCCGTCAGGTACGCGATGTCCAACGCCTTCGGTTTCGGAGGCCAGAACTCAAGCATAATCGTTTCAGCCGAATAGACGAACAACCATGAACGAGAATCAGATTTTCAAGAAGAACTTCGAAAGCAGCTTCAGCTGGGTAGAAGGATTCATGCGCAATGTGCGCCGCTATGGCGACAGACCCGCGCTCTTCAACCCTCTGGACGGGACAAGACTCAGCTACGCCGGGCTGAATGAAAGGGTGAACCGGCTGGCCAACGCGCTTCAGGAAAGCGGAATCGGAAAGGGGGACGTCGTGATGTACATGATGCACAACAGCATTCCCTTCGTGCTCTGCTACATCGCGCCCCAGAAGCTCGGCGCAGTGAACTGCCCCATCAACTACTATATGTCAGCCGGCGAGATAGCCCTCAACATCGACGACTCCAGGCCCAAGGCTTTCATCTACGAAAGCTGCTTCGGCGAGACCGTAAACGCGGCCCTGAAGCTCTGCACCCATACGCCGGAGACAATAATCTCCTTCGGCAAGGACGAGACGGCGATGACCCGCATCACGCTGGAGGAGTATATGGACGGAAAGAGCTGCGGTGAGCCGATAGGAGCCGAAAGGCACGGAATCTACGACGAATGCACCCGGCTCTACACCTCCGGCACCACGAGCAGGCCGAAAGGCGTTCCCCTCTACTCAATCAACGAGGTCCTGTCGGCCCACGACGTGATCATGCACTTCCCTCTCGCCTACGGCGACAAGACCATGAACATGACCCCGTGGTTCCATCGTGGAGGACTGCATTCCGGCGGCCCCTGCCCCACCCTCTACGTTGGCGGAGAGGTCGTCATAATGCGTGAGTTCAACGCCGGGCTGACCCTGCAGTACACCCAGGAATACGGAATCAACTTCCTCATAGGAGTTCCTGCCGTGCTCAGCCTCCTCTGCCGCATGCAGGAGCAGGCCGCTGCCGACCTGAGCAGCCTGAAGGGCATCGTGACCATGGGCGCTCCGCTCGACAGGGAGAACTGCATACGATTCATGGAGACGCTCACGCCGCGCATTTTCAACGGTTACGGGACCACCGAGACCTTCTGGAACACCTTCCTGCGTCCGGAGGATCTCCCGGAACACGCCGGAAGCTGCGGCAGGGCATGCACCGACGACGACGTGAGGGTCGTCAAGGTCTATCCCGACAGATGCGCCGACCACGACGACCTGGTCAGCAAGGACGGAAAGGAGACTGGCGAAATCATAATAGCATCCCCGGCGAAATCGGGTATGCGCTATTTCGGAAACGACGAACTTACGGCTAAGCGCTTCCGCAACGGTTTTTACTATACCGGCGACCTCGGCACCTGGGACAAGGACTCATACGTCACCCTGGTGGCAAGGAAGGACGACATGATAGTCTCCGCCGGTGAAAACATCTATCCAGCACAGGTGGAAAACGTGCTGATGGAACATCCGGACGTTGCGGAAGCGTGTGTCGTAGGTCTGCCCGACAAGCTCAGGGAGCAGGTCGCCGTGGCATACGTGGTGCCCAGGGACGGCAGGCTCACGGTGAAGGACCTGATCCGGTTCGTCAACGGACACCAGATGCTCGCGGCCTACAAGAGGCCGAAGTATTACAGGATCTGCGAAAAGCTGCCGCATACGCCCACAGGGAAGCTGCAGCGCTCCATAGTGCGCGAGCATGCGGCAGAAGACTTCGCCCAGGGCCTGCTGCACCGCTAGCGGTACTTCCTGAAGGCTATGCAGGCGTTGTGCCCGCCGAAGCCGAAGGAATTGGAGATTCCCAGAGTCACGTTGCAGCTGACCGCCTCGCAGGGCGTATAGTCGAGGTCGCACTCGGAATCCGTGGCCGTGAGGTTTATCGTAGGCGTGACTATGCCCTCGTTCAGGGTCATCAGCGTGGCTATGGCCTCCGCGGCACCGGCTGCCCCGAACATGTGTCCGGTCATGGACTTGATGGACGTGATGTGGGCCTTGTAGGCGGCATCCCCGAGGGCAAGCTTACATGCGAGGGTCTCCGCGCTGTCGTTGAGCTTCGTGCCCGTGCCGTGCGCATTGATATAGAGCGTGTCAGCGGATTCGTCATAGCCGGCCTCCCTGAGAGCGTCGATGATGCACCTCGACTGGGTGACCCCGTCAGGACGCGGGGCCGTGGCATGGTAGGCGTCGCAGGTGTTGCCGTAGCCCACCATCTCCCCGTATATCCGCGCCCCTCTCGCGAGGGCATGCTCCAGCTCCTCCAGCACCAGCACAGCGGCGCCGTCCCCCATGACGAAGCCTTTGCGGTCGGCGCTGAAAGGCAGGGAGGCGTATTCCGGATCCTCCGCGCGGCTGAGAGCCTTCGCGTTCGCGAACCCGGCAATGCCGAGAGGGGTCGTCATGTGCTCGCAGCCTCCGGCGATTACGGCGTCGGCATAACCGTGGCGTATCGCCCTGAAGGCCTCGCCGAGCGCGTTCGTGGAAGTCGCGCATGCGGTCACCACGTCGATGCAGGGGCCGTTGGCATGGAAGCGTATCGCAATCTGGCCGGCGGCCATGTTGGAGATTATCGTCGGAACCATCATGGGAGACACCCAGCGGCCGCTCGGATCCCCGATCATCTTCTCCGTTTCGCGGTACTGGGTCTCGAATCCTCCGACGCCGGAACCCACATAGACTCCCAGCCTGAACGGGTCGATGTTCGCGTCCTCGCCTTCAGCCTGTAGGCCGGACTGCTCCATCGCCTGGATTGCGGCGGCCATCCCGTACTGCGCGAATTTATCCTGCTTGCGCACGAAGGCCTTGTCAAGCCCCAGCGCGACCCCGTCAAAGTTCCTGACCATTCCGGCTATCTTGACTGGGAGCTCTTCTGTCGGGAATTCGCTTATGAAGCCTATACCGTTGACTCCATGCACCAGGGAGTCCCAAAAGGTCCGTACATCGTTGCCGACAGGCGAAATGACGCCCATGCCGGTCACCACTACTCTGTGTCGCATATCGTTCCGTGTCTAATAAACCAGCCCTGAGGCGCCGGAAAGCAGTTTCTCGGCACCCCCGATTATGTCCTCCACTATCCCGGCGGCCGTCTCGCGCCTCCTTATCATTCCGGCGACCTCGCCGGCAAGGAAGCTGCCCCCGGCGTTGTCACCGTCGAACACGGCCTTGCGCAGGGAACCCGCGCCGAACTTGAGCACTTCCTCCCTGGGCACCTCGGGGTCGTATTCCATCTTGAAGAACTTCTTGGAGAACGGGGTCTTGAGGCAGCGCACTGCATCTCCCATCGACTTGCCGGTCACGATGGTGGAAACGTCGGACGCCTTGACGAGCTTCTCCTTGTAATTGTCGTGTATGTGGCATTCGTCGGCCATGAGGAAACGGGTTCCGACCTGCACGCCGCAGGCCCCGAGCATGAATGCCGCGGCCGCTCCCCTTCCGTCGAAGATTCCGCCTGCTGCAAGCACGGGGATATCGAGGGCGTCGACGATCTGGGGCACGAGGGCCATGGTGTGGTTGTCGCCGACATGTCCGCCGGATTCCGCGCCTTCGGCTATTACGGCATCGGCGCCGCATTCCTGCATCTTGAGCGCGTATGCGACCGATGCGACCACCGGAATCACCTTGATTCCTGCCGCCTTCCATGCGGGCATGTAGACTGCCGGGGAGCCGGCGCCGGTGGTAAGTATCCTGACGCCTTCCTCGATCACCATGCCGGCCACTTCCGCCGCGTTTGGCGCCTGGAGCATGATGTTCACGCCGAAAGGCTTGTCGGTAAGCTCGCGGCATTTGCGGATTTCCTCCCTCACGGCCTCAGTGCCGAAGTTTATGGATGAGATGATACCCAGGCCGCCGGCCTCGGAAACCGCCGAGGCCAGGCGGGCGTCGGCTATCCATGCCATGCCGCCCTGGAACAGGGGATGGCGGATGCCGAGCATTTCGCAGATTTTGCTCTTTATCATAGATTTATCCAGTTTCATCCCTCCCGGAAGCGTATCCCGGGACGGGGCGGATGCAAAATTACCTTATAATTTGCATTCGTCAAAATCTGCGGAACGCCCGGACGGCGTCAGTTCAGGTTGAAGCGCAGTCCGAGAGAGAGGCTGAAGTTGAACGGACGCTCTCGGTAGACGGTCTCGACGAAGCTTCCGTTGTCGAAATAATAGCTGAAGCCCGGCTCGGCATAGATGCCCAAAAGCTCGTTGAAAGAGTAGCCGAAGCCGAGGGAGGCGCCGACCGACCATTGCAGGGGTTCCACAATTATTCTGTCCCTGACCGTGGATTTCACCGCCGAATCCACGATGTAGGAGGTGGAAGTGGTTCCGCCAACGCACTTCTCCACCTTGCCGCCGGCTGTCAGATAAAGGTCGAAGCCTGCGGGCTTCCAGAAAGAGAACCTGGCCCTGAGCGGCAGGCCGACATAATGCAGGGTCTGACGTATGTCATAGCGGTTGTCCGCAGTTCCGGACGACATGTCCGACACCAGGCAGGAGTAGTCGAGTCCGCCGTCGAGGGCGAAGTGCTCACCGAAACCGAGGGAAAGCGACACTCCCACGCTCACGGGCTGCCAGTGCTCGGTATGGGTGCTCACCTCCTGGGAATTGTTGTTCAGCAGCACCGATGAATAGCCGACAAGCTGGTCGCGCTGCGCCGTCGGAGCCGGCATCACCGCCGCACCGTACATTCCGCCGTAGCCGACCGTCTCATTGCGGCCGGGGGCCAGGTTTGAGGCCTTCAAACCGAGGCGGAACCGGATTCCGCCACCTTCATCATCATCGTCACCGGCGTCGAAGACCTGCGGAAAGGCCATGTCCTCCTCCCCCGGAAGAGACTCTTCCGGCTCTTCCGGCCCGGGCTCCGGTCCGGGATTGCCACCCGGCTGTTCCGTGACGGCAGCTGCGTCTTCGGACGCAGGGGCAGGAAGAACTGCCTCCGGATATTGAAGCGGTTCAGTTCCGGCATGATCCCCCAGGCTGCGCTCCGGATCCGGCGGCAGTGCGGCAGCGGACGGAAGGAAAAGCTCCTCCTGCAGGACGGGAGCTGCGGCAAGAACCTGACGGGAAGCGGCCGGCATGAGCATGACACGGTCTTCGTCTCCACGGAACATGACCACGGACGCCAGAGCGGCTGCGGCGAAGGCAGAAGCGGCCCCGGCAAACATACGCCTTCTGCGCCGCATACGGCGGCGCCTGTCCCAGGCCGCGCCCACTCCCGATTCCACCGCATCCCATACGGAATCCGGCAGCGGTTCGGAAAAGGTCTCCATCTCCGACCTCAATTTGCCTTGCCAGTCGTTATTGCCCATTCTCTCTGTATTCTTTGATTTTTCTTGCAAGCAGGGACCTCGCCCTGCTGAACTGTGAATATGAAGTATTCTCGCTGATACCGAGGGTGTCCGCTATCTGCCTGTGGCTGAAGCCTTCGAACACATAGAGGTTGAAGACCGTCCTGTAGCCTTCGGGCAGCTCCGCAATCATCTGCTGGATCACCGCGAGAGGCACGTCGTCCACCTCGGGCTCCTCGTCCGGCAGCGAATCGGCGATTCCGTCGTCTTCGACGGATTCTCCTGCGCGGCGCCTCGAGCGCAGATACATCAGGGCCTCGTTGACGACCACCCTCCTCATCCAGGCCTTCAGCGAGCCCGGGCCACGCCATTCGAACTTGTCCAGCGAGGTGAAAATCTTCACCAGGCTGTCCTGCAGCACATCGGCTGCACTGTCGGCGTCACCGGTATAGCGACGGCAGACGGCAAGAAGATACTGCGCATACGAGTCGTATATGGCTCTTACTGCAGCAGTATCTTCATTCTTCGCCCTGCGGACGAGTTCCGCTTCGGCGACCGGCTTGCCGCTGCCGTTCATCAAGGGATTATCTTAGCGGCAGCTCCGTAGAGACCTTCTCGGAAGACTTGGTGCCGGTCTCTTCTCCGCCGGCCTTTTTCCTCTCGATAGTATAGCTCTTTTCACCGTCGTGCGAGATATACTTTATCGTAAGATGGTCGGGACGGGCGCCGATTTCGGGAAGGTCGGTGAGCCGGAAGGCTATCACTCCTGTCGATGCGAGTCCCGACATGTAGGCCGTGTCGTCAAGCGGGTCGTGACGGAGCTCCACCACGTACGGATCATCGGGGTCGGTGCCATAGACAAGGTTGATTTCGTGATAGATGTAGGGGTTGTTCCACCTGGCGGTGAAGGTGAGCGTGAGATAGTCGTCCTCGAGCACGGTATACCAGCTGTTGGTGATTATCTCGATAGGGGCGGAACCGTATTCATCGGCGTCCTCCTCCGTTCCGAGGGTGGGCACGACATCCTTGGTGCGTATGCTGTCGATGGCGTTCAGGAAGACTTCCCTGTCAAGCTTCAGGCCTTCCTCCTGGGGTCCGGTCCACGCCCCCTGGTCGCTATAGTTCACGAAGGCCCTCACTTCCTTTCCATAGGGGGACTTGACCAGGTTCGTGGGCTTCAAAGTGGTTTCGTCGTCCAGCTGGAGGTAGAAGATTCCGCCTTCCGAGGTCTTTGCGGTCACCACTGCATTGGGATAGAAATAATTTCCACGGAAATCGTCGTCCTTGAGGCAGGAGGTCAGCATGAGACCGGCTGCGAGCACGAGCGACGCTGTAATTGCAAATTTTTTCATAATCATTCGTTCTTTATACTTTCCGCTATGATAATGCAGGATTTCCGCAAACCTTGCATCAGCCTATGGGAGAAATTTCAGGTTTGAACACATCGAAGCCGCAGGAGTGGATCATCTCCCGGATTCCGTCCATCATCTCCTCGTAGTCTTCTATCCTGAATTCTCCGGGAGCCTCGGCATAGAGCACCTCGAAACTCAGCCCGAGATACTTCAGCAGCCAGCCGCTCTCGTGGAAGCCGTTCCTGAGATAGAACTGCTTCCTGCGCACGCGGATATCATAATTGGGGGCTCCGGGATCCAGCGGCTCTATGTCCAGCACGATTCTTTTGCCGGAATATTGTTCGCGCAGCATGGAGAGGATACGGCTTCCGTACCCGTGTGAGCGGGTCTTGCTGCTGACGGCAAGGAAGAAGACGTAGGCGAGCCTGGTATGGGGATAGACGGTGGTGAAGCCCACGAAGGTCTGTCCGTCGTAAACGGCCCAGACCTCGAGCGACCCCTTCGCCGCAAGCTCCATCTGCATTTCGGTGCTCATGAGCTCTTCGGGCGGAAAGGCTTCGAGGTTGACTTCGTCCATAAGGGGTATGTCCGGACTTCCGGGCAATATTCTTCTGAATTCCATAAATATCGTTTTTGAGTGGATTACAGCAATGATTTCGCGGCGCTGCGGCCTGCAAGGGCGCCTGTGGCGAAGGCGGAATGGAGATTGTATCCTCCCGTGTCGGCGTCGATGTCAAGCAGTTCGCCGCAGATGTGGAGCCCGGGCACCAGTCTGGACTCCAGGCTCTTGGGCACGATGCCGTCGGCCGAAACCCCTCCGGCGGTGACCACGGCGCGTTCGTAGCCCACGTAGCCCTCGACCGGCAGACGCCAGTTCTTCAGGGCGGCGGACAGCACATCGAGGTTCACCCGGACAGGAATCCTGCGGTTCCTTATCTTCTTGGTCGAGAATATCTCCGGATTCATCGTCAGGAAGCCCGGAACCAGCTCCCAGGGCATCAGCTTGCCGAGAAGAATCCGGCATTTCTCCTTTTCCTTCAGGTGGAGGGAGCGGGGGTCCGCATCGATTTCGGAATATATCTCCCTGACGCGCCCCTGAAGCTCTGCGGCGTCCACCGCAGCCTTAAGATCCAGCACCAGGGACACATGCCCTCCGTTCAGCATGGCCTTCACGGCCTGGCGGCTGAAACGGAAGCCCAGCGGCCCTTCCAGGCCGCCGTCGGTAAAGTCCACGTCGCCGAACTCCTCGTCAGCAATGCATCCGTCTATCACCAGCGTCATGCCTATGTTTTTCAAGTGGACGCCACAGAGCTTCTGGCCGAGTTCCGTCAAGGGGGCGCCCCGGTCTATATGATGAGGGAGCGCCGGGTCGGACTGTTCGGAGTTAATCATTTTGTAGCCCGCAGGGACAAGCGCGGTCAGCGAAGGGAAGGTGCGGGTTATCCTGTGCCCGAAACCCGAAGCCCAGCCATAGCCGTCGCCGGTCGAGCCGGTGCCGGGATAGCTCAGCCCGCCGGTGGCCAGAATCAGCCTGCGGCACTCGCATTTTTCGCCCGACGCAAGCTCCAGCACGAATTTCTCCCCTTTCCGGTCCATGGCCGTCACCTCGGAATCGCACATAATCTTCACTCCTTTGGAAGTGCAGGCCCTGACGAGGACGTCCACGACGTCCGACGCCCTGTGTGATTCGGGAAAAGCGCGGTCACCCCTCTCGACGACCGACTTCATTCCGTAAGATGAGAAAAGGGCGATCAGCGCGTCGGGGGTCAGATTGTAATATGCGGGGCGGAGCATGCCGGAATTGGCCCTTACATGCGACGAAAAGGCGTTCCACTCCTTGACATTGGTGAAATTGCACCGGCCCTTGCCGCTTATCATTATCTTGCGCGCAGGGCGTGGCATCTTCTCCAGCACGAGAACCTGCGCGTCCGAACCGCCGGCTACCAGGGAATCAGCCGCAGAATACGCCGCCATGAGCCCGGAGGCTCCCCCGCCGACCACAACTATGTCTGACTTCATAACTAGGTACAAAAAAGGGAAAGCTTAGCACATCGCACCGCTACAACCTCCTACCCTTGCTGCCTTCCGGCCCTGGGGGAGTTCAGAGGGAGCTGGTCGTGTACGACTTTCCCCGCCGCAAAGTTAGCAAAAATTCAGAAATTACCATGCCTTTCGGGCAGGACAGGCCGGCTACAGCTAAATATTGTTGAAAATAAAGGGGAGGATGTCATCCACCCTGTTGAACTTCAACACCTTGTCTGACGCGACGAACAGCACGCTCATGTCCTTCCCCGCCCTGGCCTGGTATTGCGCCATGACCTGGCGGCAGGCACCGCAGGGAGCGGCGGGATTCGGGCCGAGCCTTCCCAGGGGGCCGCCGGCCACCGCTATGCTGCACATCTCCTTTCCGGGGAACTGGGCACTGGCCGCGAACATGGCCGTCCTCTCCGCGCAAAGGCCGGAGGGGAAGGCGGCGTTCTCCTGATTGGCACCCTTGACTATCCGGCCGTTGGAGAGACGGACCGCCGCTCCGACATGGAAGTGCGAATACGGAGCGTACGCCCCGCCCATGGCATCGACCGCAGCCTCGGCGAGCTCGCGGTCTCCGGCGTCCATTTCCTGAAGGGAGGAATATTCGGTATAGACTATCCTTATCTCTTTCTCTGTCATTGAAATGTGGTTATAAAGCATTCAAATATAGCAAATTTTTCATACACTGATTTGACAAAACACAAAAGCGTTCCTAAATTTGCCCCGATATGAAGATTTGCATTGGACTTTCAGGAGGAGTGGATTCCAGCGTAGCCGCCCTGCTGCTCAAGCGCCAGGGCTATGACGTGTTCGCGATGTTCATGCAGAACTGGCACGACACCGAAGGCACGCTCCACGGCGACTGCGAGTGGGAGGAGGACAGGTTCGTGGCGGAGCTGGTCGCCAGGAAAATCGGCATCCCCTTCTATTTCGTGGACCTGAGCGGGGAATACCGCAAGCGCGTGGTGGACTACATGTTCGACGAGTATTCCCGGGGCCGCACCCCGAATCCGGACGTGCTATGCAACCGCGAGATAAAGTTCGACGCATTCCTCAAGGCCGCGCGCAGGCTCGGCGCCGACATGGTCGCGACCGGGCATTACTGCCGCAAGGAGGAGCTGCCGGACGGCAGCTGCCGCATTCTCGAGGGCAGCGATCCCAACAAGGACCAGAGCTATTTCCTCTGCCAGCTGAACCAGGAACAGCTCAAGGCCGCCATGTTCCCCATCGGCGACCTGCTAAAGCCGGAAGTGAGGCGGCTGGCACGCGAAGCCGAACTGCCGTCGGCGGACAAGAAGGATTCCCAGGGCATCTGTTTCGTCGGCAAGGTGGATCTTCCCGTGTTCCTTCAGCAGAAACTGAAGCCTGCCGAAGGCGATGTGGTGGAGGTCTTCGACGCATATTACGGACAGTCGGAGAAATATCTCCGCGACTGCGGACTGGCCGCCAAGGCCCGAAGCTGCGTACGGCCCGACCCCTGCGGTCATTTCCCGGACGCCGACGGCATCAGCGACGGGGAGCTGGAGGAACTCTCCAGGCCGCTTGACTATTCCGACCTGCATTTCGAGACGGAGACCTACCGCTCCGGCAAGCATCATATAAAGAAGACGCGCTGGAAGCCGAACCCCTTTGGAGCCATCATCGGAAGACACGAGGGGGCGCAGTTCTACACCATAGGCCAGCGGCGCGGGCTCGCCATAGGCGGACACGCAAAGCCTGTCTTCGTGATTGCCACGGACATCGCCGCAAACCGCATCTACGTGGGCGAAGGCGAGGAGCACAAAGGCCTGACGCGCAGCTGCCTGCGTATCGCTCCGGAAGATATACACTGGATACGCCCCTCCGAGACGATGGAGACCGGCGAAGTCAGGCGCTACCGCGTGCGCATACGCTACCGGCAGCCGCTCGAGGACGCGACCCTGCTGATGAGGTCGAACGGCCTGTTCATCCTGTTCGACCGCCCCCAGCGCAGCATCACGCCCGGCCAGTTCGCAGTCTGGTACGCCATCGACGGCGAAATGCTCGGCAGCGGGGTCATCTGACAACTCTCCTCGCGCGCGGCGTCATCCCGGCAGATTATTTCATCTGCCGCAGCGGAGCCACCCTGCCGATAGGGTTGCGGCAGCAGTTTCTACTGCCGGTGGGCTAATTCCAATACGGCGCCAGATTGCAAATCAGCGGAAACAACAATATGACGATGCGCCGGAAGATTGCAAATCTGCCGGAACAGCAGCGACAGCGAAGCGCTATAGCGAGGCGGCGACGGCGGAGGCGACGTTGATGCCGTCGAGGGCGCTGGAGACTATGCCGCCGGCATAGCCCGCCCCTTCGCCGCAGGGATAGAGACCGGGAATCGACAGATATTCCAGAGTCTCCGGGTTCCGGGGAATGCGCACGGGCGACGAAGTGCGGGACTCCACCCCGAGCAGCAATGCGGAATTGGTATAGTAGCTGCGCATCTTCACCCTCGGGAAAGCTTTCCGCAACCTTTCCGCGACCATGGGCGGCAGCAGCTCATGAAGAGGAGCGCTCACGACTCCGGGGCGGTAGGTGGTCTCCGGCAAGGACTTCGACATGCGTCCGTTGCAGAAATCCTCCATGCGCTGTGCCGGAGCGGCCATAGGGTTCCGCGCCCCGGCGGAGAAGCAGAAATCGTACATCGACCTCTCCACGGAACGCTGAAAGTCCATCAGGCGGAAAGGGTCCCCGCCCGGGACATCCTCCGGTTCGACCTGTACCACAACGCCTGCGTTGGCGAATTTGCCGGAACGCGCCGAATTGGACATCCCGTTGAGCACAACTGTCCCGGCTTCGGTCGAAGAAGGCACCAGTATGCCTCCCGGACACATGCAGAACGAGAAGACTCCCCTGCCGTCCACCTGCTCAACGAAAGAATACTCCGCCGCCGGCATTCCCGGCTTCCACTGCCCGTGGTACTGGTTCCAGTTGATCTTCTCCTGAAGATGCTCCACGCGCACTCCAAGGGCGAATCCCTTGGCCTCAAGGGCGCCGCCCATGCGGTGCAGCAACTCATAGACGTCACGCGCCGAATGCCCTGTCGCCAATATCAGCCGGGCTGCGGAATAGCTGCCTCCGTCAGCGGTATGTGCTTCGAAACCGCCGCCGGGCAGCCTTTCTATCGCCGTCACCCTGGAATTGAAATGATACTCCCCGCCCCGCCCGACTATGAACTTGCGTATGTTCTCGACCACGGCCGGCAGCTTGTCCGAACCGATGTGCGGATGCGCATCTATGAGAATGTCGGAAGATGCCCCGAAGCGCACGAGATTGTGGAGCACCTCGCGTATGTCGCCGCGCTTGGACGAGCGGGTGTAGAGTTTCCCGTCGGAGAAGGCTCCGGCACCGCCCTCGCCGTAGCAGTAGTTCGAATCCGGATTGACCTCGCCGCGCAGGTTGACCGCGGCCATGTCGGCCTTGCGGGCATGCACGTCCTTGCCGCGCTCAAGGATTATCGGGCGCAGTCCGAGCGTAATCAGCTTGAGTGCGGCGAACATTCCTGCAGGGCCCGCCCCGACAATGATCACCGGTTCGGCGCCGTGGACATCGCGGTCCTCGGGCAGAACGTAAGGGACATAATTGTCTTCCGGCGAATACGCCTCGTAGCGGTAGCGCCAGACGGGCTCCCTGCGGGCGTCGACCGAGCGCTTCTTCAGCACCCATTTCAGGCCGCCGGCCTTGGCTTCAATCTCCCTGAGCCTCGGTTCGCGCGTCAGCGGGCAGGTTATCTCGAATTCTTTCATGCTAAAAATCGGCCATCCTGGAAACCGGGGCGACATCCAGGGACGTGCGCTCGCCGGCAAGGTAGTGGTAATATCCCGCAATCGCGATCATCGCGGCGTTGTCGGTGGTGAACTTGAATTCCGGAAGGTAGGTGTTCCACCCGCGCCTGCGCCCCTCCTCCTCTATGCGGCTGCGCAGTCCGCTGTTGGCGGAAACCCCTCCGCCTATCGTGATTTCGCGTATTCCGGTCTGCTTCGCGGCCTTTATCAGCTTGTCCAGCAGGATGTCTATCAGAGCCTTCTGGAAGGAGGCGCAGATGTCCTCCTTGTTCTTCTCCATGAACTCGGGGTCCTTCCTGAGCTCGTCGCGCACGAAATAGAGCAGCGAGGTCTTGATGCCGCTGAAGCTGTAGTCGAGTCCGGGCACGTGCGGCTTCGCGAACTTGAAGCGCTCCGGGTCGCCCTGCTTCGCGAGCCTGTCGATCACGGGCCCGCCGGGATAGCCCAGCCCCATCATCTTGGAACATTTGTCGAAGGCCTCCCCCACCGCATCGTCGATGGTCTGGCCGAGTATCTCGAAGTGGAGCGGGTCATCCACCCTGACAATCTGCGAATTGCCGCCGCTGACGAGAAGGCAGAGATAGGGGAACTCCGGCCGATGGGGCTCCTTCCCCTCCTGCAGGATGAAGTCGGCGAGTATGTGGCCCTGAAGGTGGTTCACCATGATGATCGGGATATCGAGAGCCACGCCCATGGCCTTGGCGAACGAGGTGCCCACAAGCAGCGAACCGAGGAGGCCGGGCCCGCGCGTGAATGCTACAGCTGTGAGCTCGGAAGCCTTGACGCCGGCGCGGGAAAGAGCTTCGCTGACCACCGGCACTATGTTGAGCTCATGGGCGCGGGACGCGAGTTCCGGCACCACTCCGCCGTAGGCCTTGTGGACATCCTGGCTGGCGATCACGTTGGAAAGCAGATAGCCGTCGCGGATGACGGCCGCCGAAGTGTCGTCGCAGGAGGATTCTATTCCAAGTACTATGTCTGCCATAATCTGTCTTGAATACGGACGCCAAAATTACCTCATAAAATTCATTTTCCCAAAAAGCCTGCAGAAGCGGTTTGTACATCCGAAAAATGATTAAATTGCAGAGAAATGCAGAAACACATAGCCCTATGAAATCCAAAAAACTGATTATCAGAGCAATGGCAGTTTGCGCGGCTGCCGTTCTCGCGGCCGGGTGCAGCCCGAGGAGTGAAATGGACAGGTTCGTCGACAGGCTGATGTCCAAGATGACGGTCGAAGAGAAGATAGGCCAGCTCAACCTGGTGTCCGATCCCGGCTTCAGGTCCGACCTCTCGGGCAACACCAGCGCGGAAGACCTGGAGCTGCTGCGCAACGGCGGATTCGGAGCGTTCTACGGAATGAAGGACGTCGGCAAGATGACCGCCCTGCAGAAAATCGCCGTCGAAGAGACCCGTCTCGGAATCCCCCTTATGTTCGGAATAGACGCCATACACGGTCTCGAGACCACATTCCCCATACCTCTCGCGCTGGCATGTTCGTGGAACATGGACCTCATCGAGGAGAGCGCGGCCCGTTCGGCGAAGGAAACCAGCTCGCTCGGAGTCAGCTGGGTGTTCAGCCCCATGGTTGACATCTCCAGGGACCCCAGGTGGGGACGGGTTGCCGAAGGTGCCGGAGAAGACCCCTATCTCGGAGGTGAAATCGCGAAGGCCATGGTGCGCGGCTACCAGGGCGACGGCAGTTTCGAAAGCAACGACAAGGTGATGGCCTGCGTGAAGCACTACGCCCTTTACGGGGCTGCCGAGGCGGGAAGGGACTACAACACCGTCTCCATGGACCGCCAGACCATGTTCAACGTATACCTGCGCCCATATCATGAGGCCTGCAAGGCGGGTGCCGGAAGCTACATGAGCTCGTTCAACGAGGTCGAGGGCGTGCCCGCCACCTGCAACGAGTACCTGCTCGATGACGTCCTGCGCGGACTCTGGGGCTTCGACGGCTTCGTCGTCACCGACGCCACAGCAATCAACGAGATCACTGCGCACGGGCTCGGCGACCTCCAGGAAGTCTCCGCCAGGGCCCTCCAGGCCGGAATCGACCTGGACATGAACAGCAACGGGTTCATCGGAACCATCAAGAAGTCGCTCGAAGAAGGACGCGTGTCCGAGAAGGATATCGACAAAGCCTGCCGCCGCATACTCGAGGCCAAATACAGGATGGGCCTCTTCGACGACCCCTACAGATACCTTGACCCCGCAAGGGCCGAGGCCAACGTCTACACCGACGAATCCAAGGCCTTCGCCCGCAGGGCCGCCCATGAGAGCGCAGTACTGCTCAAGAACGAAGGCGGAGTGCTCCCCCTGAGCAAGGACATGAGGATAGCGCTCGTCGGTCCCCTCGGCAACGACCCCTCCAACATGCAGGGAACCTGGAGCATGTCCTCACACCAGAACGAGAGCGTGACCATACTCGAAGGCCTGCGCAACGCGGTCAAGGGCAGGGGCAGCGTCCGCTACGCCCAGGGCAGCTGGCTGGTCAGCGACGCGAATCTCGAAGCCAACCTGCGTGGAGGCATGATGGGCTTCTTCATGCCGGGCTACAAGCCGGAGCCCGTCCACAGCCGCCCGCTACAGTCCATGATCAACGAGGCCGTGGCCCTCGCAAGGCAGTCCGACGTGGTCGTGGCGGCTCTCGGCGAAATCAACAACATGAACGGAGAAGGCACGTCCAGGTCCGACATCAGCATACCCGAGCCCCAGAGGCAGCTGCTCAAGGCGCTCAAGGCCACAGGTAAGCCCATAGTGCTCGTGCTGACCACAGGAAGGCCCCTGACCCTCGAATGGGAGAGCGAGAACATCCCCGCGATACTCAACACCTGGGCCCTCGGAGCCGAAGCCGGCAACGCGATAGCCGACCTGCTCTTCGGAGACGTGAACCCGAGCGGCAAGCTCACCATGTCCTTCCCCAGGAACGTGGGCCAGATTCCCGTCTACTACAACCACAAGAACACCGGACGCCCCCACGGGGACTTCGAGCCCTACCGCAGGTTCACGAGCTGCTACCTCGACGTCATAAACGCGCCCCTCTACCCCTTCGGCTACGGACTGAGCTACACCAGCTATGAATACGGCGAGCTCCAGCTCTCGTCTGCGACCATCGGCAAGGGCGGAAAGGTGACCGCGAGCATAAGCGTGACGAACACCGGCGGCATGGACGGCGACGAGACCGTGCAACTCTACCTCAGGGACGTGGTCAGCAGCTCCACCAGGCCGGTCAAGGAGCTCATAGACTTCAAGAAGGTGCATATCCCCGCCGGGGAGAGCGTAACGGTGAGCTTTGAAATCGGCGAGGACAAGCTCAAATACTACAACCATGAGCTGGAATATGTCTGCGAGAGCGGAGATTTCTTAATCATGGCCGGGCCCGACAGCAACACTCTCAAGGAGGCCACGCTGACTCTCATCTGAAAATTGCTATCTTTGTAGGTTGCGGATGTACAGGAAGGGAAGTTACATAGTCGGCAGAATAGCCGGTCTGATCGCGATCTTGCTTCTGGGAAGCCTGGTCGCGGTCCAGACTCCCTTCGTACAGACGAAACTTACGCAGAAGGCGCTCGAACACCTGGTTCCCGCCATGCAGGGCAGGATAGGATACGACGAGCTCCGGATTCTCCCGTCGGGCGTGCTGCTGCTCAAGAATGCCGTCATTGTGGACTCGAACCCCTACACCGAGGACATTCACGGCAGGGGCTGGGAAAAGGTCGACACCCTGTTCACGGCCAGAACCATCACCGCCACCTTCAGGCTGGCCAGCATATTCGGCGGCGGGAGCGTGCTCATCGACAGGGTCGATGTGAGCGACGCCATGATGCATCTGGCGGTCGAGCCGGGGGAAGTGACCAATCTAGAACGCATATTCGGGTTGGAGCACACGGACGAAACCCCGGAGCCCGGGCCGGAGATTTTCAGCATCCGGAAAGTAAGGATAAGCAATTTCCGGTTCAGGCTCAACAACTTCTGCGAAGCCACGGCCGAATGGCCCGGATACGGCATCAACTATGACGACATCGACCTCACAACCGACATGAACGGCCATTCGCTGAGGTTCGCGGGCGGGCTCATGTACGGAGTCGCCGACAAGGTCACTCTGACCGAGAAGTCGGGATACAGGCTGCTCCGCGCAAGCGGGCGCTGCGTCGCCGGACAGGGCAAGACCCTGGTGGAGAACTTCCGTCTGACCGACCCGTGGTCGCAGCTCAACGTCAAGTCCTTCTCGATGACCTACGAAAATTCGGCATCCTTCGAGGACTTCATCACAAAGGTGCTGATGGAATGCGAACTCAGGCCATCCATGATAGGCATCCCCAGCCTGAAATACATGGCCGGCATCCTCGACGGAATCGATTCGGAGCTGGAGGTCCGGGGAGGCCGCTTCAGGGGCTATGTCAATGACTTCTCGCTCAGCGACTTCGACTTCAAGGACAAGGAGAGCGGAATATCCGGCCGCATAGGAGGGAACGCCATCGGACTCCCCGACACGGAACACATGCTGGCAAGCCTTCGGATTGAAGGGCTGAAGTTCAACACCTCCTCATTGTCCGGAGTCCTGGCGGAATGGATTCCCGACGCCGGAATCCCCGACCTTTCGCAATATGCCCCCGGAATAGGCTTCAGCCTGGACGCCAAGGTCAGCGGCCCCGTCGACAGACTGGCCGTGGAGGCGTCCCTGAAATCATCCGCAGGCATCCTGGCCCTCAACGCGGACGTAAGGAACCTTGCGAGCCCGGAACGGGGCGTCATGATTACGGGCGGAGTCGGGACTTCGGAGCTCGGGCTTGACAGAATCGTGCCCGGACTGCCTTTCGGCAACTGCAGCCTCGAAGCCAGGGCGGCCGCCATGCTGGACGGAGAGAGCGGCAGAATCAGGCTGGACACCCTCGACATAGGCAGCATAAGCTACAAGGGGATAGAATATTCCGGCATTTCCGCCTCCGGCAGCTTCATCGGCAATACGCTCAGCTGCCTGGTGGAAAGTTCAGACCCTTCGCTCGAGCTCAGCCTGCAGGCGCTCGCGACCCTCGGAAGCCGCGACAGTGTGTCCAGATACGCCGCAAGCGGCACCATAGGCAACATAGACCTCCACAAGCTCGGGATAGACCCCCGCGAAGGCATATCGAGAATATCCATGGACCTGGACGCCGACCTCAGCGCCGCCAGCGGAGTGCTCGAAGGCCACGCCGCGCTGAACGGGGTCAAGGTCGAGAACAACGGCGGCCGCATGGAGATAGGTGACATCTCCTTCCTTGCGTTCGACGGGAACGGAGAGCAGAATTTCAGCCTCAGGGCGCCCTTCGCCGACCTGTCCTTCACCGGCGACGGCGACATCGAAGGCTTCCTCGCGGACATGAGGGCCCTCACGCTGGACAGGCATCTTCCGGCGATATCCCCGGAATCCGCCGACAGCAGCCGCACCGGACATAGGGAATACAGGCTGGAGGCCGTTTTCCATGATTCGAGGGAGGTCCTCTCCTTCGCGATGCCCGGCCTCTACATCGCGGACAGCACCCGTTTCGCACTGTCGCTTTCAGTCGACGGCATGATGGACGCCAGTCTGCGCTCCCCCAGGCTCGCCTTCGGAAGGAACTACGTGCGCGGGGTGGAGATGGTGTTCGGAAGCACTGAACCGTCCATGGAACTGAAGCTTTCCGGCAGCGAGATGCGGGCGGGCAACATCATGGTCGACAGGCCCGAATTCACAGCGGACGCCCGGCAGAACAGTTTCGGCGCGGCGCTGAGCTTCGACGGCTTCGCCGGTGGCGGAAAGGACGGGCGCCTGCTCATGCAGGGCGGCGTGGCCAGAGATTCGTCGGGAGTGCTGACCATCAACGCCCACCCGCTGGATTCATATCTGGCCACCTCCGACGGCATCTGGGTCTTCGACGAATCCGACATAATCTATGACGGCAAGAACGTCAGGATCGACGGATTCAGGCTCAGCAAGGGACGGCAGCTGATCAGCATTGACGGCGCCTGGTCAAGGGACGAGACCGACACCCTCTCGGCGGAAGCCCGCGACATCGACCTCGCCATCATAGACGAGTTCCTGCCGGAGAAGCTGGGCATACGCGGCAAGGCGCACGGAAAGGTCCTGCTCACCTCGGGGAACGGCCCGCTTCCGGGCATGCTGGTCAACATGCGGCTGGACTCGCTCGGAATAGGCGGAGCCGACGCGGGAAGCATCAGGCTGGCAAGTTCGATCGCGGAAGAGAGCAGCAGGCTCAGGCTGATACTGCGCCACACGGTGAAAGACAGGGAGGCGCTCACCGCCGACGGAAGCTATAACCTGAAGAACGGTGACGCCAGCCTCAAGGCGCGTCTGGACAGTCTCCCCCTGACAACCGCCTCGCCCTTCCTGCGGGAGATATTCGACGATTTCGGCGGAGCCGTCAGCGGAAACATCAGCGTGGTGCGCGACTCCAGCGGCTTCGCCGTCAGCGGTGACGCCCTCCATGTGGACGATGTCAGCCTCGGGCTGGCGTACACCGGAGTCAACTACCATATCAGCGGGCCTCTCGGACTGGACAACACGGGCCTGCACTTCGACAACATCATAATCCGGGACGGAGCCGACGGAATCGCCTCGCTCTCCGGCACGATACGGCACTCCCAGCTCAAGGACTTCGAGCTGGACTCCCGGCTCAGCCTGGACAACATCAAGGTCGTAGACGCTTCGGAGGGCGGCAGCAGCGGCATCTACGGACTGCTGCGCGTCAGCGGCACCGCAAATGTGAGCGGCCCCTTCAGCGCCCTCGGAATCAACGCGGCGGTACGGACCTCAGGCATAGGAAACATACACATACCCGCATCGGAAAGCGTTTCGGGCACAACCACCAACCTGCTGAGCTTCACCGAACCGCCCAAGCCCGTCGACCCCTACGACGAGATGCTGTCGGACTACACGTCAGCCTCCGCCGGCGGCGGGGACATAGACATACAGGCCAGGCTGACCGCCCATCCGGGTGTCACCGCCTACATCGAACTTGACAAATCGGCAGGAAGCATCGCCTCCTTCAGCGGAGAAGGAAGCGTCAGCGTGCACCTGCGGCCGTCCAGCTCCATATTCGACATAAACGGAGACTACAACATCAGCGAAGGAAGCTACACCTTCTCGATTCCTGGCATCCTGAACCGCGATTTCGAAATACAGGAAGGCAGCAGCGTGAAGTTCAGCGGGAACATTCCCGACACGGAACTTGACATAGACGCGGTCTACAGGCTCAAGACCTCCTTGTCGTCGCTGATAGCCGACAACGGCGGCAGCTCCGACGACGCGGACAACGAATCCTCGGCCGGAGCCACGAGGGAGGTCGAATGCGGCATCAACATCTCCGACAGGGTGCGCAATCCGCGACTCTCGTTCAGCATCAACGTGCCCGACCTCAACCCGACCGTGAAATCACAGGTGGAGAGCGCGCTCAACACCGACGACAAGGTGCAGAAGCAGTTCATGGCCCTGCTTCTGCTGGGCTCGTTCATCCCGGACGAAAGCTCGGGAGTCGTCAACGGCTCCGACATACTGCTGTCGAACGTCACGGAACTCATGTCCAACCAGCTCAACTCCATCCTGCAGAAGCTCGACATCCCCCTCGACGTGGGCATAGGCTACCAGGGCACGAACGGAGGCACCAACGTCTTCGACGTCGCGATCTCCACCCAGCTTTTCAACAACAGGGTGATAGTCGGAGGCAACGTGGGCAACAGGCGCTACGGCAGCACCGCCGGCACGAACGGGGACGTGGTTGGCGACCTCGACATACAGATAAAGCTGGATCCCGAGGGCAAGTTCAGGCTCAACCTCTTCTCGCACTCGGCCGACGAGTATTCGAACTACCTCGACTATTCGCAGCGCAACGGGGTCGGCATCAGCTACCAGAGGGAATATGCCAGGCTCGGTGACCTGCTGGGAAGCATCTTCGGCACCAGGCGGAAGGAGGAACAGGACGACAACGACGACGGACAGACACGGATGACCGTCATAAGAATAGAAGATGAACAAGGGGAAACTATATCTGATACCGACTCCGCTGGGAGACAATGACCCTGCGGAAGTGCTGCCCGGAAGCGTGATGGAGAAAGCCTGCTCGCTGCGCGTGTTCGTGGTCGAGGAGACGAGGACGGCGCGGCGCTTCCTGTCCAGATACGGGCTCAAGGGGCGCATAGGAGAACTGGAGTTCCATGAGCTCAACGAACACAGCTCCGCCGCCGACATCGAGGCGCTGGGCGCCCTGTTCGACTCCGGCGAGGACGTGGGCCTGCTGTCCGAAGCCGGTCTGCCGGCGGTGGCCGACCCGGGTGCCGAGCTCGTGGGCCTCTGCCACAGGCGGGGAATCGAGGTGGTGCCTCTGGTGGGGCCCTCGTCGCTGATGCTTGCGCTGATGGCGTCGGGGCTGAACGGGCAGTCGTTCGCATTCTGCGGATACGTACCGGCCAAGACCGAGGAGCGCAGGTCCGCGCTGAAGGCACTGGAGAAGCAGTCGGCCGCCGCACGGAGGAGCCAGATAATAATCGAGACCCCGTACCGCAACGACTCGCTTCTTGCCGACATGCTCCAGACCCTTGCGCCGCGCACCAGGCTCTGCATAGCCGCCGACATCACACTCCCCTCCCAGTTCATCAGGACCGACAGCATAGCGGGCTGGCGCGGCCACGTCCCCGTGATAGGCAAGCGGCCCTGCGTGTTCATAATCCTAGCATAGACCGATGAAGATAGCTTTCCTGACTCTCGGCTGCAAGCTCAACTATGCCGAAACCTCCACCTACGAACGCGGATTCAAGGCAGCGGGGCTCGAAGTCGTGCCCTGGAACGAAAATGCCGACATCTATCTGGTGAACACATGCAGCGTGACCGCCGTCTCCGACAGGAAGTCGCGCAACCTCGTGCGCCGGGTGCACAGGGTGAACCCTGAGGCCATGGTGGTCGTGACCGGATGCAGCGCGGAGCTGCGCCGGGGCGAAATCGAAGGCATCGAAGGCGTCACGAGAGTGTTCGGCGCCAACGAGAAGACCCTGGTGGTGCCGGAGACGCTGAAGGCTGCAGGTCTTGCTGCCGATGGCGCAGATGGTGGTTGCATATCGGCTGACGGCGCAGGTGGTGGTTGCATATCGACTGCCGGCGGCGCGGGTGATGGTTGTCGCGATACTGACCAAGGTTGTCGCGAACGGATTTGCAGCGGATTTGCAATCCGCGACGCGGAATCAGGCCCGGTCGGGACTGCTTCCGGGCCCGCATCAGCCGGAGCCGACGCGGTCTTTGCAGCCTACAGCACCGGAGAGCGCACCCGCTCCTTCCTGAAGGTCCAGGACGGCTGCGACAACTTCTGCGCATATTGCACCGTACCATACGCACGCGGCCGCAGCCGCAACGTGCCCATAGCCGAATGCGTGGAGAACGCCCGGAAGATTGCCGCCGAGGGCGTGAAGGAGATAGTGCTGACCGGAGTGAACACCGGCGATTTCGGGCGCACGACCGGCGAGAGCTTCCTCGAGCTGCTGCAGGCGCTGGACGCGGTGCCCGGCATCGGGAGATACCGCATATCGAGCATCGAACCGAATCTGATCACCGAAGAAATCATCGACTGGATCGCATCGGGGACGAAGTTCCAGCCGCATTTCCATATTCCGCTGCAGACGGGCTCCGACGAGCTGCTGCGCAGGATGGGGCGGAAATACGACACCGCGCTGTTCGCCTGGAAGCTGGAATACATACGCCGCAGCATGGAGACGCCCGGCTCGCCGAAAGTCTTCTTCGGCATAGACCTGATGACCGGACTGCCGGGAGAGACGGAAGGGCTGTTCATGGAGAGCCTGGAGTTCCTGGAAAAGATACGGCCGGCCTTCATCCACGTATTCCCCTATTCGCGCCGGCCCGGGACGCCCGCAGCCTCAATGCCCGGCCAGGTGCCGGAAGCCGAGAAGCACCGCCGCGTGGCCGCCATCGAGGAGCTATGCGCCCGCCTGCACACTGAATTCATCGAGTCCAACCGAGGCATCCGCGAGAAGGTGCTGTTCGAATCCACCTGCCGGGGCGGACTCATGGAAGGCTATACGGGCAACTACATCCGCGTTTCCCGGCCCTACGACCCGGAACTCGTCGGAAAGCTGGTGGAGGTGGTGCTGTAGGTAGGAGCAAGGCTTGAAGATTACCGTACAGCCCCTATACTGCCGGCAGGCAGCCTCCCCCGCGACGATTCCGGCGGCGACGGCAAGCAGGGAGACAAGGAGTTGCCGGAGTTTCAGGGGCTATTCGAGAACGAGCCCGTCGTAGGCGGGATGCACGTGCGGTGGGAGAATCCTGCAGAAATCCTCGTATTTCGGAAGCAGGTGCGAGAGATGGGTGATGTAGGACTCGCGTGCGCCGACCTTCCCGAAGAAGTCGAGGCACTGCTGCAGCGATGGGTGCGAGCGGTGCTCCTCGGGCTTCACGCAGCCCAGGGTGATGTAGTCGAGGCCCTTGAGCTTTTCGTACTCCGAGTCGTCGATGTGCTTGATGTCCGTAAGGTATGCGATGTTGCCGAAGCGGTAGCCCAGCACGGAGAGGGTTCTGTCGCTCAGGTGCCAGCCCTGGATGGGGATGACCTCCGCCGTGGCGTCGGGCGCCGATTCGGGGGCGAGGTGGTGGTAGCCGAAACCCCTCTCCCAGACGAGAACCTCCTCGTTGGCGTTGGAGTGGACCGTTATGGGCTTCGAGGCGTCGATGGTGTGGACGCGCCATTCCGGGGCCCCGGGGTATTTGTGCTCGGCGAAGGCGTAGTCGTATTCCAGGCGCAGGGTGTCCTCCACATATTTCTGGCAGTAGATGTTGACCGGATGGCGCTCTATGAGGTTGAACGCCCGGATGTCGTCGAGACCGCCGGTGTGGTCCTTGTGGTTGTGCGTGAGCAGTATCGCGTCTATGTGGCGCACGTCCGCCCGGAGCATCTGGAAGCGGAAGTCGGGGCCAGCGTCGACGAGGATGGTGAGTCCGCAGTATTCCACGAGCACCGAGGAGCGCAGGTGCCTGTCCCTCGGGTCGGCGGATTTGCACACGGGACAGTCGCAGCCTATCATAGGCACGCCCTGGGAGGTCCCGGAGCCCAGGAAAGTGAGTCTTGCCTTTTCCATTGCGGGAGCAAAGATACTAATTTATGTTGCACACTGAATCCCTGACAACCAGTTCCGTGTTCAATTCGAGCTGCGGGATCTTGTCGGCGTTGCCCTCGATGCGGCTTATCAGTATCCTGGCGGCCAGTTTGCCCATCTCCTCGGTCGCCTGGCTCACCCTCGTGATCGGAGGGTGCATGTAGTCCAGGCTTATGTTGTCGTCGAAGGATATCACCGATATGTCCTTGCCGACCTTCAGCCCGCTGTCCCGTACCGCCCTCATGACTCCGAGGGTTATGGTGTAGCTGAGGGCGAAAATGGCCGTGGGGCGGTTCTGCCTGTTGAGGAGCAGCTTGGTCTCCAGGTATCCGTTCTGCTCGGAGAACTCGTCGCCCACTATGACCGCGCAGTCCAGCAGACCGCCGGCGCGCATCGCGCTCTCGAAGCCGTCGAGCCTCTTGCGGTTGGGCAGGGAGCTGATGTCCCCCTGGATGCAGGCGATGTTGCGGTGGCCGCTGTTGATCAGCATCATCGTGGCGTCGAAGGCGCCCTTGAAGTTGTTGGAGGTGACGTAGGGGATGTCGCGGCTGATGAAGAAACGGTCCACCAGTACGACGGGCATGGAACCGTTGAGCTTCTCGAAGAGCTCGGAACCGTTGCCGCAGGGGTCGGCCAGAATGCCGTCCACCTTCTTGGCAAGGAGGGTGGAGACGCATTCGGACTGCTCCTCCTCGTTCTCCATGGTCACGACCACTATCGAGCTGTATCCCCTGGCACTCGCCTCCTGGATTATGGAGCCGCACATCTCGGCGAAGAAGGGATTCGTTATGGACGGGAGCATGACTCCGATAATCTTCGTCCTGTTCTTATGCAAAATTTGCGCAAGCGGACGGACGGAATAGTTGCATTTTTCGGCTTCGGCTCTTATCACCGCCGCTGCGCGTTCGGAAATACGGCTGTCGGAGCGCCCGCTGAGCACCCTGGATATCGTGGAAACGGAATATCCGGTATTCTTCGCGATTGTGGACAGAGTTGTTTTCTTGGCCATGTAGAATCAGTGTTTTATGCAAAAATGCAAATTTTTACGCAAAATCACATAATTTGCTCACAAAAACGGGCGAACATTTATAAAATTTTTCCTATTCGGCAGCCACCAAACCGAAGTTTTTCGACAATTTCGGCTCTGTAATTAAACAAATAACACTAAAATCTGTTTCTTATGACCTTATTCAAGCGATTTCTGTTAGTCCTTGCATTCTGCTCGGCGGCAGCCGTCCAGATGTTCGCGCAGTCCGCCGTCAGCGGCACTGTCAAGGACCTGTCAGGACTTCCGCTTGCCGGAGTCGTGGTCATGGAAGAAGGCACCCAGAACGCCACTTCCACCGACCTTGACGGCAAGTGGTCCCTGAACGTCTCCTCCGGCGATGCGGAGCTCCGGTTCACCTGCATCGGCTATTACGACATCGTCACCGGGCTGTCAGGAAGAAAGGTTCTTGACGTGACAATGGAAGAAGACAAGATGCTGCTCGACGACGTGGTGGTCATAGGCTACGGCTCCACCACGCGCAAGGAAGTCACAGGCTCCGTGTCAAGCCTCAAGAGCGAGGACTTCAACCAGGGCAGCAACTCCAGCCCATACGACCTCATCAACGGGCGCATCGCCGGACTGAACATCATCCGAGGTGACGGAGGCGACCCCAACGGAAGCCTGAGCATCCAGTTGCGAGGCACCACCTCGATGTCCGCCGGGGCGACACCTCTCGTAATCATCGACAACGTGATAGGCGGCACGCTGGAGTCCATCAACCCCGAGGAAATCGAGTCCATAGACGTGCTGAAGGACGGTTCAGCGGCGGCCATCTACGGCACGCGCGGAACCAACGGAGTGATACTCATCACGACCAAGAAGGGTTCGAAGGGCAGCGAGCACGCCACTGTGGAATTCTCGACCTACGCCGGGATACAGACCGTCAACCGCAAGCTCGAGATGCTCAGCGCCGACGAGTTCCGCCAGGTGATGGCAGACGGCCACAGCGGATTCGACGGAGGCGCGGACACCGACTGGCTCGACGCGATCACGCGCAAGGCGCCCCTCACCCAGTACTACAACCTCGCGGTCTCCGGAGGCAGCAAGAACCTCTCCTACCGCGCCGCAGTCTCGTTCATGGACGAGCAGGGTCTGGTGCTGAACAGTGACCGCAACGACCTCCGCGGACGCATCAACATCTCGCAGACCGCCCTCAACGACAGGCTGACCATCAACTACAACTTCAACTACTCTTCGAGGGTGGCCCATCCCACCGACCAGTGGGCCGTACAGCAGGCTGTCAGGAGGAATCCGACGGAGCCCATCTACGACCCCGAGGACACCGCACACGGCGGCTACTACACCAACAACGGCCCCTTCCAGTACTACAACCCCGTGGCGATGCTCAACGAAGCCGAGAGGGAGAACCGCTTCAGGACCTTCATGGGCAGCGTGCGCGCACAGTTCAAGATCACCGACCAGCTTTCGGTGGCTGCGACGGGCTCGTTCAACCAGTACACCGGCAGCGAGAGCGAATATCTCTCGAAATACTATCCCCAGGACGCCACGCGTGACGGAGAGGCCGGAATCAACAACTACTGGAACCTGACCAAGCTCCTCGACATCGAGGCCAACTACAACGGCAAGTTCGGCGACCACTCGGTCCAGGCCGTAGCAGGATACTCCTACACCGACAACGTGTACGAGACCTCGTACATGTGGAACAAGGACTTCGACACCGACTACTTTCTCTGGCACAACATCGGCTCCGGAAGCGGACTCCAGAACGGAGAGGCCAGCATGTCCTCCTCCAAGGAAAGCAGCAAGCTCATCGCATTCTTCGGACGTGTGATGTACAACTACAAGGAGAAGTACCTGCTCTCCGTCTCCGCGAGATATGAAGGCTCGTCGCGCTTCGGAGCCAACAACAAGTGGGGTCTCTTCCCTGCGGTCAGCTTAGGCTGGCGCATCGACCAGGAGAACTTCATGGACGATGTCGAGTGGATTGACGAGCTCAAGCTGCGCGCCGGCTACGGAGTGACCGGCAACCAGGACATCGCCAACTACCAGTCGCTCGCGCGCCTGTCGCCCAGCGGAAAGTTCTACTACAACGGCGAGTGGATCAATTCCTACGGACCCGCCAGCAACGAGAACGATGACCTGCGGTGGGAAAGGAAGAGCGAGTTCAACTTCGGCGTGGACTTCACCGTACTCAAGGGACGCATCTCCGGAACAATCGACTACTACAACAGGACCACCAGCGACCTGCTCTACACCTACGCGGTGCCCGTACCGCCCAATCTCTACAGCTCCAAGTTCACCAACGTGGGCGTAATCAAGAACAGCGGAATTGAGCTCACGCTCAACGCCGTTCCCGTGATGAGGGGCGACTTCTCATGGAACACGACCCTGACCATGGCACACAACGAGAACATGCTCAAGAGCTTCTCCAACGAGGACTACGCTATGCAGTTCATGCAGACCGGCTACATCTCCACCGACTTCAAGCAGTATGTCGAGAGAATCTATGAAGGCCAGCCCATAGGCAACTTCTACGGCCCCGTGTTCACCGGCATGGACGAGAACGGCAACGCGACCTACAAGGGCGTGGAGCCCGGCGAGGCCGTGAGCGAGTCGGTCTACGAGGTCATAGGCAACGCCTTCCCCGACCTCACCTTCGGCTGGTCGAACAACTTCAGGTACAAGAACTTCGACCTCTCAATGCTCTTCAGGGGCTCGATAGGCAACGACGTGGCCAACATACAGAGGCTCTTCTACGAAGGTTACTACTATTTCGGGGGCAAGAACATCCTGAAATCCACCCTAGACTCTCCGGACAACGCCGGACAGACCACCTTCTCCTCATATTATGTCGAGGACGGCTCGTTCCTGAAGCTCTCCAACGTGACGCTTTCCTACACCTGGAAGCCCAACAGCGAATGGCTCAAGAACCTCCGCGTCTACGTGACCGGGCAGAACCTGCTCACCATCACCGGATACAAGGGCGTCGACCCCGAGGTCAGCCTCAACGGACTTGAGCCGGGCATAGCATGGGACTCCTTCTATCCTTCCACCAGGACCTTCCTGCTCGGAGTGAATCTCACGTTCTAATTGAAACGAAAATAAACGACAGAAAAGATGAAAAAGACATTTTTGGCCATAGCGGCGGCATTGACCCTGGCGGGGGCCTGCACCAATCTGGACGAGACCCTCTACTCGCAGCTGCCAGCTGACGGATTCTTCGTCGACGAGGAATCCATGATAAAGAACGTGGGCCGCGCCTACGCCTGGCTCTCCTCCGACTCCTGGGACAACGGCTACCTGCAGCACATGGGAGTCTGGATGCACGACATGGTGACCACCGACGAGTGCATCATCCCCTACCGCGAGACCGGACTCTGGTGGGACAACGGAGTGTGGATACAGGACCACCAGCACAGCTGGGACTACACCCACGACGGAATATGGAGCACCTACAGCTTCGTGATGGACGGCGTGACCCAGTGCAACCAGATACTCTACCAGATGGACGAGTCCGACGTCGACTTCGACGGAAGGGACAAGCTGGTGGCGGAGGTCAAGATGGTGCGCGCGTACCTCTACCTGAAAGGCATAGACTGGTTCAGGAACCTCCCCCTCGTGACCGACTTCACCGACACCTCCCTTCCCAGCCAGGTCCCTCCCCAGACCCTCTTCGACTTCATAGAAAGCGAGATTCTTGACAACGTAGCCTATCTGGAGGACGCCCCGACCTCGGCCAACTACGGCCGCGCGACCAAGGCCGCTGCATACACCATGCTCGCGAAGCTCTACATCAACTCGGAGGTATGGACGGGCAAGGCCATGTGGCAAGAGGTCTCGGAAGCCTGCGACAAGGTCATGGAGTTCACGAGCCTCCAGCTCGAAGGCGACTATTTCGCGAACTTCGCCGTGGACAACGAGGGCTCGACCGAGACCATCTGGGCCATACCCCTCGAAGCCAGCATCACCAACACCTTCCCCCTCCACAACATAACCCTGCACTCGCTCAGCCAGCAGACCTACAACATCACCAACTTCTGCTGGGACGGCGCCTGCGCCCTCGAGTGGCTCTGGGATTCATACGAGGAGAACGACCTCAGGCGCGCGTCCTGGCTCGAAGGCCCGCAGTACGACATCAACGGCGAGCCGCTGATGATAGACCCCGACAGGCAGCTCAACTACACTCCCTACGTGGGTCCCGTCTACGACCAGCAGAACCCCGCGCTGCTCGACTCCGGAGTCCGCATGTGCAAGTGGGAATATGAGAACGGCCTGGCCTTCCAGGCGATGAGCAACGACTTCCCCATCTACCGTCTCGCCGACATCTACCTGCTCAAGGCAGAATGCCTGATGAGGCTGAACGGAGGCACGGCGACCCAGGAGGCGGTGAACTACGCCAACATGGTCAGGGAAAGGGCCGGAGCCAGCGACTACAGCACCTCCACCCTCACCCTCGAGGAGCTGCTCAGGGAAAGGGCCAGGGAGCTCTGCTGGGAAGGTCACAGGCGCCAGGACCAGGTGCGCTTCGGCACCTTCGACGACCCTTGGGACAACAAGGACAACACCGACTCCTACAGGGACATCTACCCGATACCCCAGCGCGCCATGACGGCCAACCCCAACCTCGTGCAGAACCCCGGATATTCCAAGTAAATATCATGGAAAACTGTTTGAATTCTTGTCAGAATTTCGTATCAATCCGGCGGGGATTCAGACAGTTTTCTAAAATTAAGACACTATGGATATTTTGGTAATCGGCAGTTCGAACACTGACCTCACCGTCCGCGCGGGAAACATACCCAAGCCGGGCGAGACCGTCCTGGGCTCAGGATTCAAAGTGGACGCCGGAGGCAAGGGCGCCAACCAGGCGGTCGGAGCGGCGCGGCTCGGAGCCGGCGTGACCTTCAGCTGCATGCTGGGATGCGACGCCTACGGGGAGCAGTCCGTCAGGAACTTCAGGAACGAGAACATAGACACCTCCTACGTCTTCACCTGCCCCGGGGAAGCCTCTGGCGTGGCGCTGATCACTGTGGATTCGAAGGGAGAGAACTGCATAGTCGTGGCCTCCGGCGCCAACCTCAGGTTCACCCCGGCGGACGTCGACAAGATAGGCGACCTCTCCAGGTTCTCCCTCGTCCTGGCGCAGCTGGAGATTCCGGTGGAAACCGTGGCATACGCCGCATCGCTGTGCCGCAGGAGCAACGTACCCTTCGTGCTCAACCCGGCCCCTGCGGCCAGGCTCCCCGAGAGCATGTACGCCGACATCGACGTCATCACCCCCAACGAGACCGAGGCCGAAATCCTGACAGGAATCAGGGTGACGGACGGGAAGAGCGCGGAGACGGCGGCGAAAAGCCTCTGCGACAAAGGCGTGAAGACCGTGATAATCACCCTGGGCAGCAAGGGGGCGTACGTCTACAGCGAAGGGCGCGGCCGGCTCGTGAAGGCATGGAAGGTCGACGCGGTCGACACCACTGCGGCGGGCGACATCTTCAATGCGGGCTTCTGCGTCGCAAGGGCTTCGGGCAAGGATGTCGACAGCGCGGTCAGCTTCGCGTCGGCCGCATCGGCGATAGCCGTCACCCGCAGGGGCGCGCAGAGCTCCGCCCCCTATTATGACGAAGTAATTGAATTCATGAACACCAACAACAATACAAGACAATGAAAAGAACTTTGATGATACTTTGCGCCCTGGGCGCGATCGGCATTTCCGCAGGATGCTCCGGAAAGAGCGGCGTCCCGGCCGAAGTGACAATGAGCAAGGAAGTCCTGATGGACAAGATCAAGGGCGCCTGGGCCGGACAGACCATAGGCTGCACCTACGGAGGCCCCACTGAATTCCGGTATTCCGGAACCATGATCAACGACAACATCGCGATAGAATGGCCGGACGGCTACATCAAATGGTACTTCGACAACTCCCCCGGCCTGTATGACGACGTCTACATGGACCTGACCTTCGTGGACGTGTTCGAAAAGGAAGGTCTGGACGCCCCGGTAAGCTCGTTCGAGAAAGCGTTCTCCGAGGCCGGATACATGCTCTGGCACGCCAACCAGCAGGCGCGCTACAACATCAGGCAGGGAATGACAGGAGCCGAGGTCGGCCACTGGGAGAACAATCCCCACGCCGATGACATAGATTTCCAGATCGAAGCCGACTACGCAGGCATCATGTCGCCCGGAATGCCCAATGCCGCAAGCCATTTCAGCGATGACATCGGCCACATGATGAACTACGGCGACGGCTGGTACGGAGGCGTGTATGTGGCCGCCATGTACGCCCTCGCCTTCGTCAGCAACGACATCAACTTCATCGTCCGCGAGGCGCTGAAGTGCATCCCCGAGCAGAGCAAGTACTACAAGTGCATGAGCGACGTGATACGCTGGCACGAGATGTATCCCGACAACTGGGAGATCTGCTGGGCGCTCTGCCAGAAGAACTGGTCGTTCGACATAGGCTGCCCCGACGGAGTGTACCAGCATTTCAACATAGACGCGACCATCAACAGCGCATACATACTGATAGGACTGCTCTATGGAGAGGGCGACTTCACGAAGACCATCGACATCTCCACCAGATGCGGATATGACTCCGACTGCAATCCCGCCTCCGCCGGAGGAATCCTCGCCACCATGCTGGGCTACAGCAACATTCCCGAGAAGTACATGGCCAACCTGCGCGAAGTGGAGGACCTCGATTTCGCATACACCGACATCTCGCTGAACAAGGTATACCGTATGTCCTTCGACCAGGCGCTTGAAGTGATAGAGCGCTACGGAGGAAGCGTCAGCGACGACGCCGTCACCATCAGGTGCCAGACCCCCGAGGCGGTAAGGTTCGAGGAGTCATTCGCAGGACACTGGCCCAAAAAGCCCGTGAACCTCGGGAAGGACATCAGGGAGATTGACGAAATCGCCTTCGACGGCAAGGGAGTCGTGGTACGCTATTCTTTCGGAGACAGCCGCAGGGATCCCGGATACACCGCGCAGGTGGAAGTGTGGCTCGACGGACAGCTTTCGGAGACCGTCGTCCTTCCGATGGACGAGAACTCCCGCAAGCAGGAGCTCTACTACAAGTACAATCTGCCCGACGGAGACCACAGCCTCTCGTTCAGATGGCTCAACCCCCGCGCGGACAAGAGCATAGAGCTCACGTCCTACATAGTTTACACCGACAAGAAATAGAATCGCCATGTTCATAGTCAACAGTTACGCCCTGGCGGTGATATTCTGCTTCGTCACGATGCTCTGCTGGGGTTCATGGGGCAACACCCAGAAACTCGCGTCCAAGTCCTGGAGATATGAGCTTTTCTACTGGGACTATGTGATAGGAATGCTGGCATTCGCCCTGCTGATAGCCTTCACGATGGGAAGTTTCGGCAGCGAGGGCAGGCATTTCACCGAGGACATCGCCCAGGCCGACCTCAAGAACGTCGGCAGCATTCTGCTGGGCGGCGTGATCTTCAACGCTTCCAACATACTGCTCTCGGCCTCCACCTCGATCGCCGGCCTGGCCGTCGCGTTCCCGCTCGGAGTCGGGCTCTCGCTGGTGCTCGGAACCGTGGTCAACTACATAGGCGCCCCGAAGGGAGACCCGCTCTGGCTCTTCCTCGGAGTCGCGCTGATAGTGGTCGCGGTGGTGTGCAACGGCATCGCGTCTTCCAAGGTCGGCAGGAGCGGTGAGAACTCCAACGCCAGGAAAGGCATACTCCTGGCCGTGGCCGCCGGAATCCTCATGGCTTTCTTCTACAGGTTCGTGGCCGCAGCGATGGACCTGGACAACTTCGCCGCGCCCGCGCCCGGCAAGGTGACGCCCTACACGGCCATAGTCATCTTCTCCATAGGCGTGCTGGCCAGCAACTTCCTGTTCAACACTCTCGTCATGAAGAGGCCCTTCGTCGGAGAACCTGTCAGCTATTCCGAGTATTTCAAGGGTTCGGCGAAGACCCATCTGGTCGGCATGCTGGGAGGCGCAATCTGGTGTCTCGGAACGGCTTTCAGCTACATAGCCTCGGGAAAGGCCGGAGCCGCGATATCCTACGCCCTCGGTCAGGGAGCCCCGATGGTCGCCGCAATCTGGGGAGTCTTCATCTGGAAGGAGTTCAAGGGAGCGGGCAAGTCCACCTACGGACTGCTGGCGCTGATGTTCGCCTTCTTCGTCGGAGGCCTCGCCTGCATCATCATATCGGGCAACTAGACCGCCCGGAAGCCTTTTTTCTGCGGCCCTTCCCTCCTGGACACGCTCCAGGCCCGGGAAGGGCCGCAGGTCAATATTTTGTATAAAAATTTGCATATATAACATTTTCGCTATATATTGCGTTCAACTTGAACTTAAACGACCGATGAACTGGAACGAACTGCGCAGAAAAGCCGTCGAACACGGCTTTGAACTTCTAAAACACGGCAGCCGGCACGACATCTATCTGAACAGAGCCACCGGAAAGATTATTTTAATTGAGCGGCACTGGTCCCCGGAGGTCAGACCGGGAATCATGAACAGGTTGAAGAAATTAATCGGATTCTAAATCGAGGAAGGCATGACATTCAAAGTAACTATAGAGAAACAGACCGATGGCAGCTACATCGCCTATAACAACGAAGGCGAGGGAGCGGTGATCATCGGCACCGGAGCAACCGTGAACGAGGCGAAGGACGACTTCTTCCGCTCGATGGAAGAGACGGCCGAAGCCTGCAGGGAAGCCGGAATCAGCGGCCCGGAAATGTTGGACGGAGAGCCGCAGTTCAGCTTCGACCTCTCATCGCTGCTGGAATATTACGATGTGTTGAACGCCAGCGCCCTCGCCCGGAGGCTCGGCATCAACGAATCGCTGATGAGGCAGTACAAGGCCGGAGGAACTTATATCTCCGACTCGCAGCTCAAAAGAATAGAGGACGGCATCCACAGTCTCGGAAACGAACTGGCGCGGCTGAAGCTTGTCTGAAGCCGTCAACGGCCGCCCCGGCACGGCAAGGCGCGGACGGCGCGCCGAGCGGTCATTCCGAATATGCGGCGATTTCGCCGTTGTCCAGCATGTTACGGTAGATTTCGAGGGCGTTGCGCGGCAGGGCGTTCGCCGGATCGCCGCAGAAGGCCTTCAGGTCGTCCAATGTGAATCCGGGATGCGAAGCCGCGAATTCCGCCAGCTTGCGGCGTGCCGGGGCACCCGCCCGGCAGACGTCACAGGTTCCGCAGTCATCGGAATTCTCCTGCCCGAAATACCTGAGCAGCCAGCGCGAACGGCAGAGCACGTCTTCGGAGACGTATTCCTCCATCGCGCCGCTGCGCTCGGCAGCGGTCCGCTTGAGGAACTCGTATTTCGGCATCTGGAGGTCGAGGTTGCCCGGCATCAGCCGGCCGTGGTGCAGCTCTATCACGTCCGTGCGGTCGGACGGTATGTATTTTATGACATGCTCCAGCGACAGCGAGTACAGCAGCCGCCTGAGTCCGGGGATGTCGGTGCCCGCCGCAGCTGCGAGCGCCGCCTCATCGACTGGCACGGTGAAGCTGAATATGCCTGGATACCTGCGCATCAGGAACTCCAGCACCGCCGGCATGCGCGGATCCGGGAGCTCGATGTCGTAGAGTTCGCTCCTGTCGGCGAGTATTCTGACCCGCGTGTCGATGACGACATCCTCCGCCCAGCTTATGTGTCCGGATATTTCAAGATAGCGCAGCGCGCTGCGGGCCTGCGCAGGGTTGAGCGAGAAGTGCGAAGAGAATTCGGCAAGGTCGAAGCGGAGCTGGGCGCCCTCGCCGGCATTGTAGATTATCTGCTTGAATATGTGCAGTTTCTGATAGATGTCCTCGATGTATTCCGGCGGCGGAAAGGAGAGGCTGAGCATCTGGTGCATACGCTGGATGTCGAGCCTGTTCCATAGCAGGACGGCGTAGGAGCGCTTCCCGTCGCGGCCCGCCCTGCCGGCCTCCTGGAAATACGCCTCCGGACTGTCGGGCGGGGCGAGGTGCACCACGAAGCGAACGTCGGGCTTGTCTATGCCCATGCCGAAGGCGTTAGTGCACACCATCACGCGTATCTCCCCGCGTTTCCAGGCGTCCTGGCGCTTCTCGCGGGTGAGCGTGTCGAGGCCGGCGTGGTAGAACGAGGCGCTGACGCCCGAGGCTTCGAGCATCGCGGCCGTCTCCTCGCACTTGCGGCGGTTGCGCATATAGACTATCCCCGTCCCGGGGACTCCCCTGCAGATGTTCAGCAGCTGGCCGCCCTTGTCCTCGCAGCAGCGCACGACATACGACAGGTTCGGCCGCTCGAATCCGCTCCGCAGCATGACGAAATCCCGGGGTTTCCCCTCCGGACGCGGGGGCGCGGCGAGCTTCTCCATTATGTCCGCCGCCACCTTCGGGGTCGCGGTCGCCGTAAGGGCGATCACGGGGACGTCCAGACGCTCCCGGAGCCTGCCTATCTCGAGGTAGTCGGGGCGGAAGTCATAGCCCCACTGGGAGATGCAGTGCGCCTCGTCCACCACTATCATGCTGATGCCCAGCACGTCCAGATAGGAGCGGAAAAGGAAGGTCGAGAGCCTTTCGGGAGAGACGTAGAGGAACTTGAAGCCCCCGTAGGCCGCGTTGTTGAGCGCCGTGTCCACCTCCCTGCGGTTCATTCCCGCATGTACGGCGATGGCGCGGATGCCCCTGGCCTCCAGGTTCTGCACCTGGTCCTTCATCAGGGCGATCAGGGGCGTTATCACGAGCGCCAGCCCCCCGCGCATCATCGCGGGCACCTGGAAGCAGACCGACTTGCCTCCTCCGGTGGGCAGTATCGCCAATACGTCGCGCCCTTCCAGCGCGGCGTTAACGATTTCCTCCTGCATCGGGCGGAAAGAGCCGTAGCCCCAATATTTCTTCAGAGTCTCAAGTGCGGTCATAGCTCCGCAAATTTAGGAATTTTCACGACATGGCATGGAGTTGGCAGGAACATGGTCCGGTTCTTTGGAAAAGAAATAAATTATTAGTATTTTCGCACGATTTAAGAGGAATTGATATAAGTTTAACATACTCTAAATTCATAATCTTAATTATGTCAAAGATTGATTTAAGCAAGTATGGGATCAAGGGAACCACTGAGATTCTCTACAATCCTACCTACGAAGTCCTCTACAACGAGGAGACCAGGCCTGAACTCGAAGGCTACGACAAGGGCCAGGTGACCGAACTCGGTGCCGTCAACGTGATGACCGGCGTATACACCGGCCGCTCTCCCAAGGACAAATACATCGTAATGGACAAGAACTCCAAGGACACCGTATGGTGGAACACCCCGGAGTATCCCAACGACAACCACGAGATGTCCGAGAAGACCTGGAAAGAGGTCAAGAGCATCGCTCTCAAGGAGCTCTCCGGCAAGAGGCTGTTCGTAGTCGACGGCTTCTGCGGAACCCACAAGGACACCCGCATGAAGGTGCGCTTCATCATGGAGGTTGCATGGCAGGCCCATTTCGTGACCAACATGTTCATCCGTCCGAAGAACCAGGAGGAGTTCGACCAGGAGCCCGACTTCCTCGTATACTGCGCATCAAAGGCCAAGGTTGACAACTATGAGGAGCTCGGTCTGCGTTCAGACACCTGCGTGGCGTTCAACGTCAGCAGCAAGGAGCAGGTCATCCTCAACACCTGGTACGGCGGCGAGATGAAGAAGGGAATGTTCTCCATGATGAACTACTACCTCCCTCTCAAGGGCATCGCTTCAATGCACTGCTCAGCCAACACCGACCTCGACGGACAGAACACCGCCATCTTCTTCGGCCTCTCCGGAACCGGAAAGACCACCCTTTCCACCGACCCCAAGCGTCTGCTCATCGGCGATGACGAGCACGGCTGGGACGACGAGGGCATCTTCAACTTCGAGGGCGGCTGCTACGCCAAGGTGATCAACCTCGACAAGGAGTCCGAGCCCGACATCTACAACGCCATCCGCCGCGACGCCCTCCTCGAGAACGTGACCGTTGACAAGGACGGCAAGATCGACTTCAACGACAAGAGCGTGACCGAGAACACCCGCGTCTCTTATCCTATCTACCATATCAACAAGATCGTGCGTCCCGCTTCCGAGGGCCCCGCAGCAAAGCAGGTGATCTTCCTTTCAGCCGATGCGTTCGGAGTTCTTCCTCCGGTATCCATCCTGACCCCTGAACAGACCAAGTACTACTTCCTCTCAGGCTTCACCGCCAAGCTGGCAGGAACCGAGCGCGGAATCACCGAGCCCACTCCGACCTTCTCAGCATGCTTCGGACAGGCATTCCTCGAGTTGCATCCTACCAAGTATGCCGAGGAGCTCGTGAAGAGAATGGAGAAGAGCGGCGCGAAGGCTTACCTCGTGAACACCGGATGGAACGGAACCGGCAAGCGCATCTCCATCCGCGACACCCGCGGAATCATCGACGCCATCCTCAACGGCTCGATCGACAAGGCTCCCACCAAGACCATCCCCTACTTCAACTTCGAAGTTCCCACCGTTCTTGAGGGAGTTGACACCGGCATCCTCGATCCCCGCGACACCTATTCAGATCCCGCAGTATGGGACGAGAAGGCAAAGGATCTCGCAGGACGCTTCATCAAGAACTTCCACAAGTACGAGGACAACGAGGCCGGCAAGGCTCTCGTAGCAGCTGGCCCCCAGCTCTAGTCTGAAGGAAAGCATATCTGAGGGAGGCCCCGACAGGGGCTTCCTTTTTTGTATTTGGGATATTGCACCCGATGTTGAATCCACACCAGCTTCACGTGGCGAATTCCGGGAATATCGGCACCGAACTGCCGCAGGCGCTGGAAATCCTGCATGGTTCCAAAAGCAATGATATTCCGGGCAGGATTGACGGGAAACCGCTCAATAAGCGGATAAATTGATATATTTGCAACATTACTCTGAAACACAAACTGACATCTATGACCGCAATTATCGTAATCGTAGCCATAGCCGCCGTCCTGGTGATATGGTTCATCGCCGTCCAGCGCAAGCTGGTGGGCAAGGACGAACTCTGCAGCAATTCCATGAGCCAGATAGGCGTGCAGCAGAACAGCCGCTGGGATGCGGTCAGCGCCCTCGTGGAGCTTACGCGCTCCTACAACGAGCACGAGTACAAGACCCTCAAGGAGGTGATTGCACAGCGCCGGCAGATTGACGGACGCAGCAGCGCCGAGGAGGCTTCCGCCCAGGAGGAGCTCATCGGAGGCGCCATCTCGCGCATCAACCTCGTCGCGGAGCAGTATCCCCAGCTCAAGGCCGACGAGACCTACGCCCGGACCATGGAAAGCATAAACCAGTACGAGAACAACGTGCGCGTGAGCCGCATGGTATTCAACGACGCAGTCACCGCGTACAACCGCATCGTGAGGCAGTTCCCCGATTCCATCGTGGCCGGAATGCTGAAGTTCTCCGTCAGGGAATACCTCAAGGAGCCCGAGGGCAAGACGGAAATGCCGCCGGTGAAGTTCTGAGCCGACAGCTTATGAAACTATACGCAGCCTTAGCCGCCGCACTGCTGGCGGCCACTCTTTCCTGCATCCCGGTATACCCGCTGAGCCCGGAAATCCGCGACATTGACGTGACCGTGACCCTGCTGCCTGACGGAACCGCCGAAGTGAGCGAACGTTGGGACGTGTGTGCAGCCTCAGGCACGGAGTGGTATCTGGTGCGCCGGAATCTCGGAGACATCAGAATCGGCGGGCTCGAAGTCAGCGACGAGAGCGGGCGCAGCTATGTCAACGAGGGCGAATGGGACACGGACCGGAGCATTTCCGAGAAAGCCGGACGCTGCGGCGTCGTGACGAAGAACGACGGCGCGGAGATATGCTGGGGCATAGGCAGCCTGGGCGACCACGTCTTCGACGTAAGCTATTCCATGACGCGCAGCGTAAAGACTCTCAGCGACTACGACATGCTGCACCTGCAGACCGTCTCGCCGGGCCTGAGCTCCGAACCGGAGCACGTGAAGGTCACGGTGCGCGCACTTGAGCACCGCCTGGATACGACCAATACCCGCGCCTGGGGTTTCGGATACAGGGGCAGGGTGGATTTCCTCGACGGGGCGGTGGTGTTCGAGAGCACGGAGCCTTTTGTCAGGAACAGCTCGGTGATAGTCCTGCTGCGTTTCGAGAAGGGCATGTTCGACAGTCCCAGCGTACAGGACAGGAGCTTCAGCGATGTACTGGCCACCGCCATGGAAGGCTCTGATTTAAGCGGGTCCGACGACGGTTCGGCCGCTGCCGGGTTCGGCAAGCTCTTGGGTCTGTTCATGCTCTGCATGACCGCAATGGTCGGAGTCGGGGTATGGCACCGGCACTCCACACGAAAGAAGATTCTTGGCGTCAAGCCGTCGGAAGTGGTATGGAGCCGCGAGATTCCATTCGGAGGTGACCTGGAGGCGTCCGCCCGGACTCTCGACAGGCTCGGGTACAAATACAGCAGCGACACCCTTGCCGCCGCACTGATTCTGCGCATGGTCTACCGGGGAGCGCTTTCCGTATCCAAGGACGGGAAGGGCCGCGTGGAACTTTCCTTCAACGGCGGCAGCCTGGACAGCGGGGACAGTGCTGCGGACGAACTCTTCGGCATGATGCTGCAGGCAAGCGGGAGCGACAAGGTGCTCCAGCACAAGGAGTTCTCGCGCTGGGCGTCGAAGCACGTGAAAAAAGTGGCGGGATGGGCGGAAAAGGCCCTCGACAACGGCCGTGACCGCCTGCGCGACAGCGGCATGACGGGCGCGTCGGGCTATACTCCGGCCGGACAGGAGAACGCCCGCAAGCTGGTGGGGCTGAAGATGTTCCTGAAGGATTTCACCCTGATGGGCGAAAAGGACACCATCGAGGCCGTGCTCTGGCAGGACTACCTGGCCTACGGCGCGCTTTTCGGCATAGCCGACAAGGTGGCGGAGCAGCTCCGCGACATCAGCCCCGAGACCTTCAGGGAGGTCATGGACTACGACTACCCCACCATGCATGACCTGCTCTTCCAGACACGCATCCTCTCTCTCGCAATCACCAATTCCAAGGCCGAGGCAGCGGCTGCCGCCGCGAGCAGCGCACGCGGTCTGGGCGGCGGGGCGTCCTTCGGAGGAGGTGGCGGCTTCAGCGGAGGCGGCTTCGGCGGCGGCAGCCGCTGAAATGTCCCCGACAGCTCGGTCAGCGTTGGATTTTGAAGCCGAGGCTGAGGATGAGCTTAAGGGTGTTCAGGGCCGTGTTCCTGTCATAGTCGCGCTCCGATTCGGGCAGTTCCTCGTAGGGCACGAGGCAGGGATGACGTTTCTGTTCGTCGTCGCGTTCCGGGCCCCAGGTCCAGCCTTCGGCCATCCTGCCAGCGGCCCAGACCTCATGCACGTTCTTCGCCATCAGCTCGACAAGCGGTTCCAGCTCATCGGGCAGGCGTATGCCGGAAAGTTTCTCCGGACGGGGTATATATTGCTCTTTCATAAACTATATCATATTGTTCGCGTCATCATTCAGGTGCTCGACAATCTTCCTGGTACCGAATTTCCAGAGCTTGAAGCAGAAGAACAGGAACACCAGCATCAGGGCCCCGCTGAGCGCCGGCGAGACGTCCATGACGAAAAGTATGGAATCATAGAGGCCGTGGGCCAGAACCGGGGCCGCGACCACGAGCACGACATTGCGCGGCCTGCCGGCAGGACAGAACCTGACGAGCGAGAAATAATAGCCCATAAGCACGCCGAAGCAGAAATGGCCGGGAATCGAGAACAGCGCGCGCGGAATCGCGACCGAGAGGAAGTCTCCGGAATTCTGGAAGACATACATGAGATTCTCGAGCGCGGCGAAGCCCATGGAGACGCAGACGGCGTACACGATACCGTCCATCCGCTCGTCGAAATACGGGTTCATGCGAAGAAAGCGCCAGAGAACAAACAGTTTCGCCAGCTCCTCCGGTATGGCCGCCCCGAAGAACGCAGTGGCTATGCTGCCGCCGAACGAATGAATCTCCGGCGGATACAGCCCCGCCCAGCCGAAAGGGATTGACATGCAGAGAGAAAGGGGCACGGACAGCAGCCCCCAGCCGAAGGCCTTGAAAAGCTGGCCGGCAGGCTCCGGCGACTGCCTGTCCTTGCGGAAGATGTAGAACAGCAGAATCGCCACCGGCAGAAGTGCGGAAAGAATTATCCAGAACATAAGCCTGTCAGAATTTATTCATACAAATCAACAGCCAGCGCCTCTATGCTGTCCATAATGTGCCGGTACTCCTCTTCCTGACGCATTCTCTCAGTCTCATCTTCATACGAATTCGCATAAAAAACCTCCATTTCCCCCGTAATCGCATCATATCTGGACAAATCCCCGAAAGTATGGTCGAGCATCATCGTCGAGATGAGCTGGCCCCGTTCATCCACTGTATTGTATATGCTTGTCGTTATCCTGTTGTCCGGGTCGAACATTATGGACGCCTCCAGATAACCGTCAGCATTATATATCGATTTGCTCTTCGCATTGCCGCCACTCTGGGGAGCGGGAACAAGATCCCCGTCCTTGTCATAGCAGGCTATCATCAGGAGCTGGCTGTTCTCGTTGTATAATGAGACCATGCGGCTGAACCCGGCGTCAGCATTGACCGGCTCCATCTCCTCGCCGAAAGCGGCGCTTTCCACGAGATTCCCATACTTGTCATAGGTATTCCGGTATGACGCATATCCGCATCCGGGCTGACGGCAGACTGTCAGGTCTCCCGAAGTGTCGTAGTACGACACTCCAAGGTGCCTCCCATAGTCATCATACTCGTTTTCGGCCCGGAAAAAGCCGTAAATGTTCTCAGTAGGCAAGCCGTTGACGTCGTAGAAGCTCATTTCGGCGATTCTGCCGAACGTGTCGTATGCGTTGGACACCTTATGGAAACCTTCCCGGCTGACTACAGGTTCATCGCCGGTACCGAAATATGCAATGCTCTCGACATATCCGGCGGGATTGTACGAATACCTGATCCTATGCGCGTCCAGCTGGGCGGCACGTACGGGACGGCCTTCCGGATTGAAAGCTGCGACTGAAATCAGGAAGCCGCGCCAGTATTCCATTTTCTTCACCGCCCAACCGTCTGAATTCACGACCGGCTCACCGTCAGTTCCGAAACTGCGCTGCTCGACGATATTGCCATACTTGTCATAGTCGGCCTCCATCACGGAGTAATTCATGTTGTTGAGGCCAGGCTCGAGATTCTCGTCATAAATTTTCTCTACCACGGCATTCCCTCTTGCATCATATTCATATCTGATACAGGCGGCATTATTGTAACTCCGGACAGGATTGCCGTACTCATCGAAGACAGCCATCTCAACACAGTTGCCGTTATCATATTCCAATTCGGCATACGCATACTGCAATGTAGGGGAAACCGTAAGTTCCCCTCCTCCGTCCAGGAACTCGACCTTTGATACATTTCCCATGTCATCATATCCGAGATGCAGGCAGTGTACCGACCCCATAGTCAGCGCATTGGCCGGAAGACCGTTTGCGGCGAAGGCGGACATTTCGACAAGCCTGCCGTCATGGAAACGCTGTCTCATGGAGGAAAAACCTGCCATGCAGTTGACCGGCTCTCCCTTCTGCCCTAAAACTTGCACATATATCAGATTCCCGTCATCATCATACTCATACCGCATCTCCGTATAACCCTCCCTGACCTTCGCCCGATTGCCGTTCACCCCATAATTCACTACTCTGAGCAGTCTGTTGTAGGCATCGAAGTCCATGACGAGATGATGGGCGCCCTGCAACGAAGAGCACGGCAGGGAATCCGTTCCGAAGAACTGCATGTCGTTCGGTCTTCCGGCCCTGTCCACCTTATATCGGGCAAGATGGTAACCTCCGTCCGATGAGGCGCCCTGCAGAGACCTGTCATAATATACTGCAGGAGCCCCGTCAGTTCCGAAATAAGAGACATCATACCCGTTGTCACTGAAACTGAGAATGCACGATGAGAAACTCATCATATTGATGCACGGCTGTCCATCGGGGCCGAAGAACTCCTCCGTCAGAACCCGGGTTTCGGGATTCCATGCGGACTTGCCCACGGAGTATTTCAATTCGTTGAAACATGGATTTCCGCCTGAATCAAAATAGGACTCGCTGCTTTGGAAGCCGGTCGCGTCATCGTAGGTGAACCTTCGTCCGGCGACTCCGTACCTGTCTTCCGTTCTGTCTCCGTCCTCGTCAAGATAATACATTTCCAAGATGCGGCCATAATCATCACGGACATATTCAATGCCGTAGATGCCGTTCTTGTCATAACCAGGTTCATTGCTTCCATTGTATTTCTTGTACATTTTCCTCACGACGAAACCGTTGAAATCATATTCGTAGACATAACGGGCTATCTTTGAATTTGCATTCATGAAGAATCGCGACAGGTCAAAATCTCCGGAAGTCATGGAATTGCGAATCGAAGTGCTCGAGCCTGCCATATTGGCCTCGTCTCCGGAAAGCTGGTTCTTCAAGTCCGCCTTGGTAAAGTCGGGGCTGTAGTCCTCCTTGTAAAAGACCTTTCCCGTAGAATTCTTCCTGGTCACCGAAGTGAACACACCGTCTTCGTAGCCCAATTCGAGGATTGCCGCCCGATCCGTTGAGGAAGTGCCCGCATCTTCCATCACCGAGCCCCAGATATTGCAGCTCACCACTCTTCTCAACTTTCCGTAACGGCTCTCGAAACGGTAATATTTGTAACATTCGTCAAGTTCGTTCCGCTGCACGGGGAAAATGCCTTCAGGCATACCGTACCTGACCACATAGTCGACAAAATACTCTTTCTTCACCCTGGCGAAATCAATCAGGACCACCAGCGCACACATGGAAATGACCCCCAGGACGGAATAAACGGCATACCGCCTTCTGCGCTGCCGGGCATACCTGTCCCAGAGCTCTCCGAATTCAAGCCCCAGCATTCTTGCCACCGTCCTTACGAAAGCCATCCGCCGGCCGGCAGACGCCTCGTCCACCCCGAGAAGTTCCTTCTCCGGATGGGCTGCGACATACTCCCTCAAGACGTCCGGGAAAAATTCAGAGGCATCCTCTCCGTCCCTCCGGCCCACGATGTAGGGAATGATGTCCCTGCTCCGGCCCATGTCCAGGAACAGCTTGACCTCCTTGTTCACCCAATACGAAGAGGCGGAATTCCTCGAACATATCACGATGAGGAACTTCGAATCCGAAAGTTCCCTGGAGATTTCCTCATTCAACTCCCCCGCCCCGAAATCGGAGCCGTCCCTGACCACAGGCCTCAAGTACCTGGAATCCATGAATTCGTTCTGAATCGACGTAGGCAGCTTATAGGACTCCAGCCAACGCTGAAGGCGCTTGGCCGTCCTGATATCCTTATGGCTGTAGCTTATGAAAGCATACTGCTTCTTTACAGATTCCTCCATATTCATATTATTCCTTCTCCTTAAGTCTGACTTTTCCGTGGCCGTCCACCATGATCAGGATGGCGGGGATGGCGCGGTTGAGCTTGCTGTCGTAGGGCTTGGCCCCGGGGTCCACCCTGTCGAGGTGGGCGAAGCTGCAGATGTTCGGGTGCACCCTGTCGGGACCGAACTTCAGAGCCTTCTTCCTGGCGTCAAACTCTGTGTCGATGCGGCCATATTCCATGGACCTGTAGCTTTCGCTATTCTTCAGCGCGGCCTTCTCCGCATCGTCTTTATGATACCAGCCCACCTCCTTGCGCCACGCCTCCAGGGACGGCAGCGCCGCCTGAAGGTCTTCGGCCATCCTGCAAAGCTCCGCGTCCTGCTCCCTGTCGGCCGGGCTGAACTCCATAAGCAGCTGCTGCATGTTCCAGCGGTTGTGCTCGCATTCGGCCAGAGACTCCCCGGCAGCGGCGATTGCACCGTCCAGCCAGTCCTCAAGCCCGGGCACCGCGAACAGATCGTCAGGCAGCCTGCCGCAGACGGAGCGCAGCTTCTGGTACATGGAATCCACGAAATATCTGTTGGACCACTGTTGGTACACGGTGCACTCCTTCCAGGCATCCCTGAGGTCCTTCCATGTGGACTTGTCCGCCATGTCCCTCCCGGCGGCTCCGGCATTCTTTCCGTCGAAAATATACACTCCGTTGACCAGCACGGACTTGATGTAGGACGAACGGTTGCGCATATATTCCCCGTAGGACATGCCGAAGGGGCGCAGCTTGGCGTAGCGTCCGTCGTTTCCGGGGGCTCCGTTGAGGTTGGCGACTATGTCCGAAGCCTCCTTCTGGTACACCCATATCTGCTGCACCTTGCGGTAGAGTTCGGAAGGCAGGTAGAGGGCCGCCGCTATCGCATGGCTGGTCCGGTTGAGGCATACGGCCACCGTCAGGCGCGCGTTCCTCTCCGAAGCGGCGACGCGCAGGTATTCCCTTACTGGAGCCGACTCTATCTCGCCCTTTATGAATTCGAAGTCAGTATCGATGAAGTTCCCGTCTTCGCCGAGGTGCTTCCAGCGGCAGTCGGGGGCGGCCATGGGGTCGGTCCATCCCCTGTCGGCCGTGAAGGCGCCGGCTCCGCAGACTGCGGCGTCGAGATAGCGGTGGCGCGCCAGCCCGAACAGGCTGCGGTAGCGACCCTTCATGAACTCCATCTCCCTGTCGGCGTCCGAGGCTATGAAGCTGATGCGCGTGCGCGCCTTGCGGAAATTGGGATAATGCGCCTGGAAGGCGGCCTCGATTCCCATGGCCACGCCCATCTTCGACATCCCGACGACTATGAAATGCACGAATTCCTCCGAATCGGAGGAGAGGCCGCCGAAACCGTCGAGCGGAGTATAGGACACGGCGCCCCCGGGGAAGGTGAGGTCGGCATAGCTCCCGTCCACCATGACCCTCTGCGCCCAGCACTCGTAGCGGTTGAAAGGGATGAACACCAGCCTGTCCCTGACCTCCCGGGGTATATCGGAGAACTGGAAGATGGAGAAGGTAGTCTGGTATTCGAACAGCACCTTGCATACCTTGCGGTGGGCTCCGGAATGCTTCGACAGTTCGGCGGCCAGAAGGTTGACGCACTTCATGTTGAGCGCATCGTGGGGACTCTCGCCCCCGTCATCCCCGGCATTCTCCCCGAGCACGTATATCTCGGTGGCCAGCTGAGGGTGCAGGGCGGCGATTTCCTCCGCCGAATCGCGGCGGGCGTTATAGATGACTACGCGGTCAAGCTCTCCGGCGGGCAGCTGGGACGCGAGCCTGTCCCTGAGCTCTTCGGGATTTCCGGCGGTCTGGAGCAGCACGTGGCGGTTCGCCCTCTCGCGCCTGAAATCGATGTCATCGGATTCCCCGGCCAGCAGGTTCCTGATGACCGACGCGACTATCTCGTTGGCGCCTATGACTATGGCGAAATCCTCCCCGGTCTGGCCGGCGGAATATCTTATCTTGCCGCCGTACCACTGCTCTCGGCGCTTGTCGAACCAGTTGATGAGGGTGGAGACCAGCAGGCCTGCGAGCAGGATGGTGCCGAAGACCGCCAGTACCGCCGTCCAGCCCCGCGCGGCGGCGTTCTGGGTCATGTGCTGGTTGCCCGGGTCGATGAAATGGTAGAAGACGGACCAGAATATTCCGAATTCTTCGGCGTTGTCGGCCGAGGGCAGCATCTGCTCGGGGCCCAGCCCGCAGAGCATCACCGCAAAGGTCATCGAGAAGGGAAGCAGCACCACGAGGCACACGACCCGGCGCAGAAAGCTGCCCTTGACGAGCATAAGGTCGAACTCGATGCGGCGCCGGAACCACATCGTCAGGGCGCCTCCGAGGTATGCAAGGCCGGCAACCCCCAGCACGGTGCACACTACAGCCTCGGCGGTACCGCCGGATCCGGCGAAGAAAAAGACGATCATCGCCGTCAGGCCTGCCAGGATGGCGGCATAGTCAAAGCTCTTCCAATGGTCCTTCATGGTGAAATCTTGTCAGAATCGGATTCGGTGACATTCAAAGATACGAATAAAATTCAGTATCTTTGCCCTAATGGGCGAATTGGATACAAATATCCAGTATCTCGGCGGAGTGGGGCCTAAAAGGGCCGAACTGCTGCGCCGGGAGCTCGGCATAGAGACCCTCTCCGACCTCATCCATCTCTATCCTTTCCGCTATGTGGACCGCAGCGGCATCACCCCGATAGCGGAGGCCCGCCCCGACCTTGCCTCGCTCCAGATCCGCGCCAGAGTCGTGAGCCGCACCCTCTACGGGCCCTCCGGAAGCATAGTGTCGCAGGACACCAACCCCATACATTTCAATGCCTGCAAGCGCATGTCGGTTATGGTCGAAGACGGAAGCGGCGCCATGGAGATCGTGTTCTTCAAGGGCATCAGATGGAACTACGGCCGCCTCGTTCCAGGCAGCAGCTTCATTTTCTTCGGGAAGCCGCAGGAGTTCAACGGACGTATCAACATGGTGCATCCCGAAGTGGACGTTCCCGCCGAAGGCCATGTAACCCAGTCGGCCCTCACCGGGGTCTACCCCAGCAGCGAGAAACTGAAGCTCGGAGGAATCACCGGGAAGGTCATGAACCGGCTCGAAGCCTCGGCGCTTTCGCTCTGCCTGCCGGAAATCAGGGAGACCCTGCCGGCCTACATACTCGAGCGCAAGCGGCTGATGCCGAGGAACACCGCGCTCTGGAACATCCATTTCCCGAAAAACCAGGAAGCCCTGCAACGCGCCTCCTACCGCCTCAAATACGAGGAGCTTTTCCTGCTGCAGCTCGCCCTGCTCAAGCAGAAGTACATACGCTCCCGCGCCTCGCACGGGCTCGTGATGCCAAAGGTCGGGCCGGACTTCCACAGCTGCTACAACGCCCTGCCCTACAGCCTCACCGGCGCACAGCAGCGCGTCATAAAGGAAATACGCGCAGACCTGACGAGCGGCATGCAGATGAACCGCCTGCTCCAGGGGGACGTGGGCTCCGGGAAGACCATGGTCGCCGTGCTGAGCTGCCTCATCGCCGCAGGCAACGGCTACCAGAGCTGCATCATGGCACCCACCGAAGTGCTCGCGCAGCAGCATTTCGCCAACATACGCAAATATCTGGCGCCCACCTCCGTCAGGGCCGCGCTGCTTACCGGCAGCACCGGACAGAAGGAGCGCCGCGAGATTCACGCCGGACTCGAGGACGGAAGCATAGGCATCATAGTGGGCACACACGCGCTGATCGAGGATGACGTCGTGTTCCGGAACCTCGGGCTCGCCGTAATCGACGAGCAGCACCGCTTCGGAGTCGACCAGCGCGCCCGGCTCTGGGCGAAGAACAGCACGCCACCGCACATACTCGTGATGACGGCGACGCCGATTCCGCGCACTCTGGCGATGACGCTCTACGGCGACCTCGACGTCTCCGTGATAGACGAAATGCCCCCCGGGCGCAAACCCGTGAAGACCGTCTGCATAGGACAGAACCGCAAGCCCGCGATGTTCAGATTCCTCCGCGAGGAAATCGCCAAGGGGCGGCAGGTGTTCATAGTGTACCCGCTGATCTACGAGAGCGACAAGCTCGACCTGCGCAATCTGCAGAACGGCTACGACGAAATCATGCGTGCGTTCCCGCTGCCCGACTACAAGGTGGCCATAGTGCACGGGCAGCAGGGCAACGAGGAGAAGCAGTTCAACATGGAGGCCTTCGCTGCAGGACGCGCCGACATCCTCGTGTCCACGACGGTCATAGAAGTCGGGGTCGACGTGCCGAACGCCTCGGTGATGGTGATAGAGAGCGCCCAGCGTTTCGGGCTCAGCCAGCTGCACCAGCTGCGCGGCCGCGTCGGAAGGGGCGCCGAAGAATCCTACTGCATACTCGTGAAGGACGTGAAGACCAGCCGCGAGGCGCAGCAGAGACTGAATCTGATGTGCGCGACCGAAGATGGCTTCGAAATTGCAGAGCAGGACATGCGCATGCGCGGGCCGGGCGACCTGGAAGGCACGCAGCAGAGCGGGCTTCCGGTTTCGCTGAAGCTGGCGTCGCTCGCCAGGGACGGGGGCCTGCTTTCAGAGGCCAGAAGGGACGCTCAGGGCGTGCTCGACGATGACCCTTCTCTGAGCTCTCCGGCAAACCTGCCGCTCGCCGAGGAGCTCAAGAAAGGGAAATACGAAATCAAAAACTACAGCACTATATCATGAAAAGAACAATCATCTGTTTATTGGGACTGATTTTGACCATGACATCATGCAACGACAAGCTGTCCGAAGGATACATCGGGCCTTCGGACATCAGTATCGCCGACGGGGTGATGACCCCGGAGACCCTGCTTGCCCTCGGAAGGATATCCGACCCGCAGCTGTCGCCTGACGGAAGCACAATACTCTACTCCGTCAGCTACACCTCGATAGAGCAGAACCGCAGCTGCGCCAACCTCTTCGTCTGCAACACGGACGGCAGCGACAGGCGCCAGCTCACCGCGTACGGGAAGAGCGTGAGCAACGCCCGCTGGTCAGCCGACGGCACCAGGATATACTTCCTCTATGACGGACAGATCCGGGAAGCTCCCTACAAGGACGGCAAGCTCGGAAAGATGAAGACCCTCAGCGACGTGCCCGCCGGTATCAGCGGTTTCGCGGTCTCTCCCGACGAAAGCCGGGTCATCTACATCAGCAGCATAAAGAACAGCGCGCTGGAGAGCCCGTCCGACAGCGACCCCGCCCTCGACAAGGCGCAGGCGTACGCCACCGAAGGCCTCATGTACCGCCACTGGGACCACTGGAGAACCGAGATACCGCGCAGCTACGTGGCTCCCTTCGGGTCAGCGGGAATCACTCCGGATAACTCGGTCGACATACTCGGGGAGGGCAATCTCTACGAACTGCCCCTCGAGCCCTACGGAGGAATCGAACAGCTGGACTGGGCGCCTGACAGCCGCCACATAGCATATTCCTGCAAGAAGCTCACCGGCATCGAGTACGCGTTCAGCACCAACAGCTGCATCTATGTCTACGACTGCGAAAGCGGCAACACCGTGGCTGTGACCACCAGCGGAGGCTACGACACCGACCCCGTATGGAGCGGGGACGGACACCATCTCGCCTGGATTTCAATGGAGCGCGACGGCTATGAAGCCGACAGGCAGCGCCTGATGCTCTGCGAGACCAGCCTTGACGGAGGCTTCACCGCAGGCGAGCCCTACGAGCTCAACCCCAACTTCGACAACGACATCGCCGGAATCGTATGGCACGGCGACGAAATCTTCTTCAGCTCACTGGTTTCAGAAGCCGTGCAGGCAATCTTCTGCGCCGACCTCAGCGGACAGATGCTCCGCGTCACGAAACCCGACTGGCACTTCGATTTCGACTCGCCTTTCGCGGTGCTCACCAGCGGCGATGAAGTCAGGCTGCTGACCTCTTACCAGAGTCTGCACTTCCCCACCGAGCTCGTGGCCGTGGACATCAGGGGGACGGGCACGTCCTACACCCAGATCACTTCCGAGAACGCCCATATCCTCGACCAGCTCGCCGACGTGAGCGAGGAGAGCGTGCTCGTGGAGACCGTGGACCACAAGCAGATGCAGTGCTGGATACTCTATCCGCCCCAGTTCGACAGCACCAAGGTCTACCCTGCGGTGGAAATAGTGCTAGGAGGCCCCCAGGGCACCAACTCCCAGGGCTGGAGCTACCGCTGGTGCTACAGGCTCATGGCCCAGCAGGGCTACGTGGTCATCATGCCCAACCGGCGCGGCACCACGGCTTTCGGACAGGAATGGAAGGAGCAGATTTCGGGCGACTATCCCGGCCTGAACATGCAGGACTACCTGAGCGCGGGCAAGTACCTCAAGAGCAAGCCCTATATCGGCAAGCTGGCCTGCGTGGGCGCATCCTACGGCGGATATTCGGCATACATGCTCGAAGGCATGGACGAAGGCCTGTTCGACTGCTTCATCGCCCACGCCGGCATCTTCGACGAGAAGCAGCTCTGGTTTACCACCGAGGAGATGTGGTTCGCCAACTGGGACAACGGAGGGCTGACGGAATATGCCTACCGCAAGGGTGAGACAGGGCCCGCAGGCGACGGTACGACCTTCGGCGGGATGCAGCAGGCCGGTGCGCCATACGCCACCACCGCCAAGGCCCGCAGGCACTATTCGAACTCCCCCTCATCGATGGTCACCAAATGGGACACCCCCATACTTTGCATCCACGGCATGATGGACTTCCGCATCCCCTATGAGCAGGGCATGGCGGCCTTCAACGCCGCACAGATGATGGGAGTTCCGTCCAAGCTGGTCATCTTCCCCGAGGAGAACCACTGGATACTCCAGCCGCAGAACTCCATCTACTGGCACCGTACCATCTACGACTGGCTTGACAGATGGCTGAAAGACTGACACCGGTGCGCTTCGCGCCGGACGGGCCGTCTAAAGGTTCCGCGCTGCGCGCAACGGCAGAAAACAATGAAATGCAAAACAATTACAATATGAAACTGGAAGAACAGATCCAAAAGGACATCATGGCCGCGATGAAGGCCCATGACCAGGTAAGACTGAATGCAGTACGTTCCATAAAGTCGGCGATACTGCTCGCCAAGACGTCGGAGGGCGCAAAGGACAGCCTCGAAGACGCCGACGTGATAAAGCTCATAATGAAACTGGCCAAGCAGCGCAAGGAATCGGCCGAACAGTACAAGGCCGCAGGCAGGCCCGAGCTCGCCGAAAACGAGCTGGCGGAAGCCGCAGTGCTCGAGGAATACCTTCCGAAGCAGCTCGGCGAAGAGGAACTGGAAGCGAGGCTCAAGGATATAATCGCGGCTCTGGGGGCCTCCTCCCCCGCCGACATGGGCAGGGTCATGGGAGCCGCCACGAAGCAGCTCGCAGGTCTGGCCGACGGACGTGCGATTTCCACCCTGGTAAAGAAACTTCTGGCATAGATGGTCAGAATCCAGGACATAGCGGCGGCCATCGAAAGGATTGCGCCGCTGCGTTTTCAGGACGATTTCGACAACTCCGGCCTCCAGGTCGGCTTCCCTGCGTCCGAAACCGGCAGGGTGCTGGTCTGCCTCGACGTGACGGAGGACGTGGTGAAGGAGGCTGCGGACAAGGGCTGTGGTCTCATAGTATCCCATCATCCTCTGCTCTTCAGGGCCCTCAGGCAGGTCAGCGACTCGACGTACCAGCAACGTTGCGCGGTTGAGGCCATACGCCGGGGCATAGGAATCTACTCGGCGCACACCAGCCTCGACAACGCGCCCGGCGGCGTAAACCACAGGATAGCTTCGCTGATAGGCCTGGAGAGCCTGCAGTGGCTTTCGCCCAAGCCTGACGGGGAATCCGGCTCAGGGCTTGTCGGGAATCTGCGCGAGCCTCTGAAGGACGACGGGTTCCTCAGCATGCTGAAGGACAGATTCGGAGTCAGCTGCCTGATGCACTCGCAGACCTCAGGCAGGACGGTCAGGCGCGTCGCCCTCTGCGGCGGTGCCGGTGCCTTCCTGCTTCCAGACGCCATAAGGGAGGGAGCGGACTGCTTCGTATGCGGAGAATTCCACTACCACGACTATTTCGAGAACAAGGGCGTGCTGCTCGCCGAGCTGGGCCATTACCAGAGCGAGCAGTTCACCATGGATCTGCTGGCAGACATGCTCGGCTCGGCCTTCCCCGGCCTTGAGGTCATAAAGACATCAATCGACACCAACCCCATCCGATACAGCAAATGAACAGCAAATACACGATGCACTTCAACGTGAAGTGCTATATGACTGACTACAACCACAACCTGCGCCCTGCAGCCTTCCTCGACTGCGCCCAGGACATCGCAACCGACGCAGCGGCGGAAATCAACCTCGGAGACCCCACTCTGCGGCCTCTCGGCTGCGTCTGGGTCGTCGCCAGGATGCACACGAAGTTCCTGCGTCCGGTTAAGTTCAACGAGAAGGTCTCCATGTCATCATGGCACAAGGGGATAAAGGGGGTGAACTTCCTGCGCGACTACCAGCTCTGCGGAGCGGACGGGGTCCCGGCCGTGAATTCTACCAGCTCATGGATAGTCATGGACATGAAGACGCGCATGCTCTCCAGGGACGCCTCTGTCTGGGAAATCCTGAACCGTGAGCCACAAAGTGCCGAAAGCGCCATCGAGGAGCCCAGCCCAAAGATAGTGATGCCGAAGGGCGGAGACATCAGGCTTATCGGCACCCATAAGGTGCAGTGGTCCGATGTGGACTTCAACAAGCACGCGAACAACGTGAAATACACTGTCTGGGCCATGGACGCCTTGCCCGAGGAACTGGTCTACAGCACCTGGCTGAAGGAACACTACATCAATTTCAACAAGGAGGTGCGCCCCGGCGAGACCGTCGAGCTCTACCATGCCGAAGCCGGCGGAGCCCACATAATCGAAGGGCGCGTCGGCGACCATCAGGCCTTCATCACGAAGTTGGTCTTCAGCGAATAGGACGTTTGGCGGAACAGACTTGCAGCGGGGCCTCCCGGCTGAGGCTCCGATCTGCCGTCATTTGCAGTGGCGGAGCTTGGCATACTTGAGCAGCAGCAGCTTCTCGCCATGTCCGTCGAAACGGATGCGGGCCTTCATGTCGGGATAGCGGCCGGATATTTCAAGAATCTCGCCGGCACCGAAACGTATGTGCTCGACACGTTCGCCCGCACGCAGTTCCGTCATCGGGACGGCCTTGAAGTCAGGGTCGATTACCGGAGGGACAGCAGGACGGGCTGACGGTGCGGCGGCTCCGGGACGTCCGGAAGGCGCGGACTTGAAATCCGTGCCGACATGCGGATCCGTACCGGCATGCGGACCGCGCCGCCCGTGTTTTTCGTAGGTGACCGCGCCTGACCTGCCGTAGCTGGCGGACGAGCCGTATGACGCGCCCTCGCGCGAGCCGCCGGCCCGGAAGCCGTCCAGCCTTCCGCCTGTGAACCTCGAACCGAAGCCTCCCCATTCGTGGGTTACCCCGCTGTTGTCGAAATCCCTCGCAGGCAGTGGGTTTTCGATATACGACTGGTCGATTTCCCGGATGAAGCGCGAAGGCGCGTTGGACTCATGCTTGCCGTTGCGCATCCTGGTCCCGGCGAACGACAGGGTGACCGCCTTCTTGGCACGGGTCATCGCCACATAGAACAGGCGCCGCTCCTCTTCCACATCGTTGGGCGACGAGGTCGCAGACATGCTGGGGAAGAGGTTCTCCTCCAAGCCGGCCACGAACACATAAGGGAACTCCAGCCCCTTGGCCGAATGCACCGTCATCAGCGCGACCTTGTTGTCGTCATTCTCTTCCGAATCCACGTCCACGCTGCTGAGCAGGGAGACGTTCTCCACATAGTCGTCAAGAGTGAACACGGGCATAGCCGCGCCGGGCTCCTGGAATTCGTCGGCATCCATGGCCTCCTCCTGCCTTTCCTCCACGAAGACAGCGGTCGAGTTCATGAGCTCGTCCAGATTCGCAATCCTGGCCAGTCCCTCGATGGAAGTGTCGGCCTTGTAGAAGGCGTAGAGCCCGCTCTCGTCGGCGATGCGCACCGCCATGTCGTGCGCATCGGTGAACGCTATCTGCGCGGACAGGCGGACAATCATCTCGCAGAAGGGCTTGACCTTCGGCACTTCCATGCCCGCGCGCAGGAACGGCAGGGACTTCTGCCTGGCGATGTCCTCCACGGCGTTCAGCGTGACTCCGCCTATGCCTCGGGCCGGCTTGTTCACCACCCGGCGGAAGGACTCGTTGTCATCGGGGTTGATGCAGAGCTTGAAATAGGACATCATGTCCTTGACTTCGGCGCGCTCGAAGAAAGAATTGCCCGAATAGATCATATAGGGGATGTTGCGGCGGCGGAGCTGCTCCTCGATTGCGCGCGACTGCGAATTCGTGCGGTAAAGAATCGCGAAATCCCGGTACTGGGCATGGTCGGAACGCACCCTGGCTATTATTTCCGAAACTATGCCCACAGCCTCGTCCTGCTCGGTATAGGCCTTCAGCAGGCGTATCTTCTCACCGGCCTCCCCCACCGCATAGCACTGCTTGGGTATGCGGCCCGCGTTGTGGGCTATCAGGGTGTTGGCCGCGTCCACGATTGTGGACGTGGAGCGGTAGTTCCTCTCCAGGCGGAATATGCGGCAGTCCGGATAGTCCTTGCGGAAGTTCAGTATGTTCTCGATCTTCGCGCCTCGGAAGGCGTAGATGGACTGGCTGTCGTCGCCTACCACGCAGATGTTCCTGTGGACGGCCGCCAGTTTCTTGAGAATCAGGTACTGGGCGTAGTTGGTGTCCTGGTACTCGTCCACCATTATGTAGAGGAAGTGCTCCGATATACGCTGCAACGCCTCCTTGTTGTCGCGCAGCAGGTAGTTCATGTTCAGCAGTATGTCATCGAAGTCCATAACCCCGGACTCCTTGAGCTTCCTCTGGTACAGCTCATAGAGGTCACAGAGGCGCGGCCGCCGGGAATGGTAGTCGGCGTTCAGCAGCTCGCGGCTGTTGCGGTATCCGCTGACGGTGATCAGGTTGTTCTTGGCCATGGAGATACGTGACAGCACCTCGCGCGGCTTGTATATCTTGTCATCCAGCTGAAGCTCCTTGATGCAGGCCTTCATCGCGCTCTGGGAATCGGAAGTGTCGTAGATTACGAAACGCTCCGGGTATCCAAGCGACCCGGCATATTCGCGCAGGAAGCGCACGAACACAGCATGGAAGGTGCCCATGACCAGCCGCCTGGCGCCCCGGCCGCCGACCATCGACGCTATCCTCTCCTTCATCTCCCCGGCCGCCTTCTTGGTGAAGGTCAGGGCCAGCATCCTGCCCGGATCGACCTCTTCCGCGAGCAGAAGCGCTATCCTGCTCGTCAGGACCCTGGTCTTTCCTGAGCCGGCCCCCGCAACTATAAGCACGGGGCCGTCGGTACAGCTGACGGCATTTCTCTGCTCTTCGTTCAGCCCCTCGAAAACTGCATTCACTTTCTCCTCCATAGGGGCACGAAATTACGAAAAAAATGGCTATCTTCGCAGCGCATTTTGCATATCCTAAAATTGTCATACTAAATGTCACAGAACATCGTTTTGAAAAAAGGTCTGAACATCCCCATCAGTGGAGAAGCAGAACTTCGTGTCTCAAAGGCGATTGCACCGGGCATTGTTGCGGTCAGGCCGACCGATTTCAAGGGTCTTCTTCCGAGGCTTCTGGTCAAGGAGGGAGACTCTGTGCTTTGTGGTTCTCCCGTCATTGCAGACAAAAAGAACCCTGACATCCTCCTCACCTCCCCTGTCAGCGGAACGGTGAAGGCGCTCGTCAGGGGCGAGAAGCGCAAGCTGCTGGCCGTCCTCATCGAAGCGGACGATGAACAGAAGTGCATCGACTTCGGAGTCAAGGACCCCAACAGCATGGACGCAGGACAGATCAGGACGGCTCTGCTTGAAAGCGGCCTCTGGCCGTGGCTCATCCAGCGCCCCTACGGCATCATCGCCGACCCTGCCGCAAGACCTTCCAACATCTTCGTTTCGGCCTTCGATTCCGCTCCCCTCGCCGCAGACACCGACTTCTGCTTCGGTTCCGAAGTGAAGGCGATCCAGGCCGGAATCAACGCGCTCGCAAAGCTCACCGACGGTGAGGTCCATGTCTCCTTCGACGCGGACGCACCCAATTCCGAGCTCCGCAGCCTGAACGGTATCCACGCCCATTACTTCAAGGGCAAGCATCCCGCAGGCAACGTCGGCGTGCAGATAAGCCACATCAGGCCCATCCGCAAGGGCGACACCGTATGGACCGCCTCCCTGCTCGGACTTGCCGCAATCGGAAAGCTGTTCACGAAGGGACGCTATGACCTGCGCCGCAAGGTTGCGGTCTGCGGCCCCATGGCCATCGAGCCTTCGTACGTGGAGACCCTCCCCGGCATGCCAATGAAAGAACTTGCAGGCTTCTTCGGAAGCAACGCGGCACAGGACCGCTTCATCAGCGGAAACGTGCTGACCGGAAGCAACGAGGGTGCCGACGGCTACCTCGGATTCTTCCACAACCAGATCACCCTGCTGCACGAGGGAACCGAAAGGGAGCTCCTCGGCTGGCTGCGCCCCCTGCGCTGGAAGCAGTTCAGCACCGACCACAGCTATTTCTCATGGCTCATGCCCAAGAGGAAATATGACATGGACACCAACCTCCACGGCGGAGTCCGCGCCTTCCTGATGAACGACGGCTACTATGCCAAGGTTCTCCCCATGGACATCTATCCCATCTACCTGACCAAGGCCTGCCTTGCCGGAGAAATCGAGAAGATGGAGCAGTTCGGCATCTATGAAGTTCTGCCGGAAGACCTCGCCCTCTGCGAGTTCGTCGACCCCAGCAAGAACAATATCCAGGAAATCATCGCTAACGGCATCGACCTGATGCTAAAGGAAATGGCTTAGAAGTATGAACAAGATTTTTGAAAAAGGAGGCAAACTGCACTGGCTGCACTCTACCGTGGACGCTTTTGAGACCTTTCTCCGCGTTCCCGGTACCGTGACCCGCAAGGGTTCTCATGTGCGCGATGCGATTGACCTCAAGAGAATTCTCATAATAGTGCTTATCGCCGCCGCTCCGGCAGCCCTGTTCGGAATGTGGAACGTGGGCTATCAGCACAGCCTCGCCATCGGCGACACCGGGCTCAACATCCTCGGAAACTTCTGGTACGGCTTCCTCAAGGTGCTTCCCCTCTACATAGTATCCTACGTTGTGGGTCTCGGCATCGAGTTCGCCGCCTGCCAGATACGCGGTGAGGAGGTCAGCGAGGGATTCCTCGTATCAGGCTTCTTCATCCCGCTCATCGTCCCCGTGGACATCCCGCTGTGGATGCTTGCGATTGCCGTAGCTTTCGCGGTAATCTTCGGCAAGGAAGTCTTCGGCGGCACCGGAATGAACATCTGGAACCCCGCGCTGCTCACGCGCGCCTTCCTGTTCTTCTCATACCCCAGCTACATGTCCGGCTCGGAGTGCTGGATAAGCTTCAGGAAGACCGATACCCTGGTTGACGGCTTCACCGGAGCCACTCCCCTCGCCCTCGATGGGGCTCCCGCCCAGTACGGTACAGGATTCTGGGATCTCTTCATCGGAACGGTTCCCGGCTCCGTGGGAGAGACTTCGGTAATCGCGATACTCATCGGTGCGGTCATCCTGATCTGGACCGGAGTCGCAAGCTGGAAAATTATGGCAGGCACCGTCATCGGAGCCCTTGCGGTAGGATTCATCGGCGACATCGCCGGAATCAGCAAGTTCCCCTGCTACATGCAGCTCCTCTACGGAGGATTCGCCTTCGGAGCAGTATTCATGGCGACGGATCCCGTCACCTCTGCCCAGACCGAATGCGGCAAATGGATCTACGGTATCCTGATCGGTGCGCTCTGCCTCATGGTAAGGCTGTTCAACCCCGGATACGTCGAGGGAATGATGCTCGCAATCCTGCTGGCGAACACCTTCGCACCGCTCATCGACCATCTCGTGATCAGCTCACACCTTTCACGCAAGGCCAAGAAACTTAAAGCAGCGTAAGCCATGAATACGAACAGTAACTCATATACTATAATCTATACGGCTATAGTAGTCGTCATAGTGGCTGCCGTGCTCGCTGTCGCCGCAATGGCCTTCAAGCCCATGCAGACAGCAAACATCAAGGCTGAGACCCTGTCCCAGATGATGGTGGCCGCCGGACTCGGAACAATGGACGAGTTCCAGGAGATAGGCAACGACAACGTGCTCGTGAGGTACTCCGAGAACATCGAGGAGGCCTTCACGGTCAACCTTGACGGCAGCAAGGTCGCAGACCTCAAGACCGACAAGGACAATATCGAACTCGTGGACAACTTCAAGCCCCAGGACGTAGCCATCAAGAACCAGGGAGACGCGACGCTTCCCGTCTACAGGTTCAAGTCCGGAGCTACGGTGATTCCCATCTACGGAGCCGGACTGTGGGGTCCCGTGTGGGGATACATAGCCCTTGACACGGACTACAGCACCATCCTCGGAGTATACTTCGACCACAGCGGCGAGACCCCGGGACTCGGCTCGAAAATCAAGGACGACCCCGAATTCCAGGCCCAGTTCATCGGCAAGTCATTCGACCTCGACAATGCTGCCAACCCCTTCGACATCCTCAAGGGCGGAGCCGCCGAGGGCAACGAGCATGCGGTTGACGCAATCAGCGGCTCGACCATGACCTGCCGCGGACTTGATGCCGGAATGGACCTCTGGATAGGAGCTTATGTCAATTATCTCAAGGCCGCTGCAGCCGAAACTGCAAGCGCGGAGGCCTCAACAGTAACGGAGGAATAAGCCATGAACAGCAAACTGAAAGAAACAATCATAAATCCCATATTCAGGGACAACCCGATTGCCGTGCTGATTCTCGGTATCTGCTCTTCGCTTGCAGTTACCGTACAGCTCAACGGAGCCTGCGTGATGGCAATTTCGGTGACCATAGTGACAGGTTTGTCCAGTCTCGTATGCTCCATCATCAGGAACACGATTCCCAACCGCGTGCGCATCATCGTGCAGCTCGTGGTGGTGGCAATGATGGTCAACCTCGTCGACCAGGTGCTGAAAGCCTACATGTACCCCGTAGAGAAGCAGCTCTCGGTCTATATCGGACTCATCATCACCAACTGTATAGTGATGGGCCGCATCGAGGCTTTCGCCCTCGGCAACAAGCCCATCCCCTCGCTGCTTGACGGTCTCGCCAACGGCGTAGGATACGGTCTCATACTTGTAATAGTCGCCTTCTTCCGCGAGCTTCTCGGAAGCGGCACCCTCTTCGGAATGCAGGTCCTCCCTGCCGGATACGAGCCCAACGGACTCGTGATCCTGCCTCCTTTCGCGCTGATTCTCCTCGGCTGCGTAATCTGGGTGCACAGGGCGGTGTTCAAGGACCTTCAGGAAAAATAACAGCGTAGCCCTATGGAATATCTTAGTTTGTTCGTAAAGTCAATCTTCATTGACAACATGATATTCTCATACTTCCTGGGTATGTGTTCATACCTGGCGGTATCGAAGAATGTCAAGACAGCCCATGGCCTCGGCCTCGCTGTGATTTTCGTGCTGGTTTTCACCCTGCCGATCAACTACCTGCTCAACAAGTACGTGCTGACCCCCGGAGCCCTCTCATGGCTCGGGCCCCAGTTCGCCGACGTTGACCTGAGCTTCCTCGCGCTTATCATATTCATCGCCGTGGTGGCAGCGTTCACCCAGCTCGTCGAAATGATAGTCGAGAGGTTCCTGCCCAGCCTCTATTCCTCACTCGGAATCTTCCTGCCCCTTATTGCGGTCAACTGCGCGATTCTCGGCGGTTCGCTCTTCATGCAGCAGAGGGATTTCGTGAACTGCGGCGAGTCCATCGTATACGCGCTCGGTTCAGGTGTGGGCTGGTATCTCGCCATCGTCTGCCTTGCGGCAATCCGCGAGAAGATGAGCTACTGCAACGTTCCCAAGCCCCTCAAGGGCATAGGCGTGACCTTCATCACGGTCGGTCTGATGGGCCTTGCATTCATGATTTTCATGGGAATTCAACTTTAGAAGAAGGAAAGAGATATGAGTGCAACAGTCATTTCAGCGATAGCGATAATCCTGATTGTAACATTGCTCCTCGTGGTGGCGCTCCTTGTCGTCAAGGACGCCGTAACCCCCAAGGGCACCATCAAGATAGACATCAACAACGGTAAGAAGGTTCTCGACGTGAACCCCGGCAACAGCCTGATGTCGACCCTCGCCAACGAGAAGATCTTCCTCCCCTCAGCCTGCGGCGGAAAGGCAAACTGCGGCCAGTGCAAGGTGCAGGTGTTCGAGGGCGGCGGAGAGATTCTCCCCACCGAGACCGGATTCTTCAACCGCAAGCAGATTAAGGAAGGCTGGCGTCTGGGATGCCAGGTCAAGGTGAAGAATGACCTCAAGATCCAGGTTGCCGAGTCCGCCCTGTCGGTCAAGAAGCTTGAATGCGAGGTCATCTCCAACAAGAACGTGGCCACCTTCATCAAGGAGTTCGTGGTCAAGCTCCCCGAAGGCGAGCACCTCGAGTTCAAGAGCGGTGAGTACATCCAGATAGACATCCCCGAGTACCACCTCAGCTTCAAGGATATCGAAGTCGAGCCCGAGTACAGGAAGGACTGGGACAAGTACGGGTTCTTCAATCTTGAAGGAAACAATCCCGAGCCTACCGTCAGGGCCTATTCAATGGCTTCCTATCCCGGAGAGAAGGGCATCATCAAGCTCAACGTGCGTATCGCCACCCCTCCTTTCGACCGCAGCGTGCCGAAGGAGCAGGGCCCCAAGCTCCTGCCCGTGAACCCCGGCGTAGGTTCGACCTACGTGTTCACCCGCAAGCCCGGCGACAAGGTGATGATCAGCGGCCCTTACGGCGAGTTCCTGCTGCCTGAGAACGATCCCGAGAACATCGAGTACATCTTCGTGGGCGGAGGCGCCGGAATGGCTCCTCTCCGCAGCCACATCATGCAGCTGTTCAAGACCCTGAAGACCGGACGCAAGGTAAGCTTCTTCTACGGAGCCCGCGCACTTGTGGAGGCCTTCTACCTCGAGGACTTCGCCGCGCTCGAGAAGGAGTTCCCGAACTTCAAGTTCCACCTCGCCCTCGACCGTCCCGACCCTGCAGCCGACGCCGCAGGTGTGAAGTACACTCCGGGATTCGTCCACAACGTGATGTACGAGACCTATCTCAAGAATCACGAGACTCCCGAGGACATCAAATACTTCATGTGCGGACCTCCGATGATGGTGGCTTCCGTGAACAATCTGCTCGATTCTCTCGGAGTTCCCACGGAGAACATCCTCTACGACAACTTCGGCGCATAGTTCCGCCGGACATACTATATGGAAAGACGGTCATCTGGCCGTCTTTCTTTTTTGTACAGAACGGCCGGAGGGGTTTTCTGTACCGCCGGGACGGAGCGGTACAGAACCCGCTTCCGGCAAATGATATCCAAGAAATAAGAAAGATAAATCTGTGCTAAGAAACAGAAAAAAGACGGAAATGTTTTTTATGAAACGCTCGGACTGTCGGCGCGAAGGTCTACCTTTGGGCCATGAGAAACTTCGAGAAACACCAAAGCCGGCATCCCAACTTCAACCGGTATCAGCCCAAGGACGCTCTGCCCCGGCGCCGGACCATTCTCTTAACCTTACTGCTTAGCTTGCTTGTTTCGTTGCCGGCTTTTTTAAGCATATCCTGCGGGAAGCAGCCATCTCCGGGCATCCCTGACGACGGCAGGGAGCCAGAGACTGTGGACTCCACCCTCACGGTGCTGAAGTTCAGCAGCCCGGCCGAATATCCGGTAACGTCCCTCCAGGTGCTCGTCTACAAGAGCGAAGGTACGAGAAGCCTGGAGAAGATGATTACATTCGAAGAGCTCCCGGATTCCGTGGGCATAATGACTACTGTCGGGGAGAAACTCGTAGCCGCCGTAGCCAACTCGCCGAAAGCGCTGAGTCCGGTAGCGCTTGACAGATACGACTCCCTCAAGGAGCTGGGCTACGAATTCGGCGACGAGGACTGCTCCTGCCCCGTGATGAGCGGACAATGCACGACCGTGTCCCAAAGCGGCGGAATAGCCTTGAAACCGCTGCTCTGCCAGGTTGTGGTCTCCTCGATAAGCAACACCATGGACGATTACGAACTGGTGGAGAGTCCGAGGGTCAGGCTTACGGGCATCAGCTGCTACGCCCCCGTCATGCAGGAAGAAGATTTCCTCCCTACCGAAATCGCCGAATACGGAGAATGGGCGGACCTGCCCTACGACATCGGCATGTTCACGCAGAATCCGGGCACTACGCTCTTCTGCTACCCGAACGAGAGCTCCGGTACCAGCCTGGGAGGGGTGAATACCGCGATAGAGCTGGAATGCTTCGTAATGGGCCAGCTCTGCAGCTTCACCGAAAACCTGCCTCCCTTCGGCAGGGGCTCGAAACTACTGGTCGACATCACGGTGGACGGCCCGTATTCCTGCCGGTTCCGGATAACGGAGGAAAAGGCCAGGCCGATTTAGAAAAGCGCGCAGAAAGGGAGATGGGGAAAATCATTGCAGACCTGTTCGGGGAAGAGCTGAAGACGGACGAAACGGCAACCGAATTAGATCTCAATTTCGCGTTACTGAAGCTGAAACACAGAATCAAGAGGAAATAATATGTGCCGGACGATGCTTTCTGAAATAAACTGGCTATCTTCGGAGGGAAAAGAACGCGAAAGAATCGGAATATGGCAACGGTTTCAGTCATCATCCCGGTGTACAATGCCGAAAACTTCCTGGCAAGGTGCCTGGACAGTCTCCGGGCCCAGAGCTTCAGCGACTGGGAGGCGATATGCGTCGATGACGGCAGCAAGGACGGAAGCGCCGCCATACTCGACGGATATGGGGAATCAGACCCGAGGTTCAGGATAATGCACAAGAGCAACGGAGGCGTCTCCCAGGCCCGCAATGACGCCCTGGAGCTGGCCTCCGGAGAATTCCTCATGTTCGTCGACAGCGACGACTTCCTCCATCCGCAGGCAATGGAAATCTGCGTGGCCGCCGCCATCAGGGACAAGTCCGACCTCGTCGCATTCACCTACGACAGAGGCTTCAGGACAAGGCTTGCGATAAGGCACTTCCTCGGGCTGGGCGACCCTTCCGCCTTCAGGTTCCGCCGCTACCGCCCGGAAACGGTGGAAAGCCGCTTCACCCGCGACATATTCGACTGGGTGACCGAACGCTCCGACGGGAAAGTCCCCGGGGGCCAGAAGCGCTGGGCGATAAAGCACTGCCAGCCATGGAGATGCCTCTACAGAAGCTCCGCAGTCAGACATATCAGGTTCATAAAAGGCATAATCTACGAAGATTTCCCCTGGTGGAGCGAGGTCCTGCTCAACATCGGCAGCGCCACCATCATCAACCTCCCCCTCTACTACTATTATCCGAACAAGACAAGCTACATAGCATCAGCGCAGCAGCAGTACAGGATACGCAGCCTGAAGACCGCCATCGCGGCCGCAACCGAACTTTACGGCCGGAAGGCCGGAAAGAGCCAGCTTGAGGCCTGGCAGGAAAGGTTCCTGGAGCCGTTCAGCGAAAAACTGGAAAAGAAAATCAGGCGCTTCGGCGATGCAGCTTCCCGGACAGGTACTTCAGATACCGGGCGGCCATGACAAGGGGGCTCGCAACCAGCAGCCTCTCCACATATTGCCGGCCATAGAGGCGCGAGGCATCCTCCACGACAGCCCGGCGGCAATCCTGCGGAACATGGTCCAGGACATATTTCAGAGCCGCTCCAAGACAGCCGCAGTGCCTGGTGAAGGATGACTTCTTCACGAAAGGGAACCCGGCCCTGAAAAGCCTCGCTGGCGCATTGTAGACCGACTTGCCCGAAAGTCTGAACAAGGCTCCGTAAGCCACCCCACGGGCGTCCAGCAATCCGGTCAGACCGTTCTCATAGCGTTCGCACACCGCTTCCTTGCTCTCCTCCACCCTTACCGAGCGCAGGAACACGTCGAACCACGGGCTACCGTACACTTCCCTGCCCAGCCCTATGAACCATGACTGGAGATGCGGGGCGTGGCCGTGAGGATGCACGGCGAGAGCGAACGCGGAGCGCCCCAGCCCCTCCATGCGCTCCAGATACGGGCCGAGCTCCATCAAAGGGCCGAAGACCGAATCGTTCACCAGATAGACATAATCGTATTCCGGGAGGTCCAGATTCTCCGCCGCCCAAATCCATGCGCGCTTGTAGGAGCCGAAATCGTATTCATGATGCGCCGCGCAGTCCGTATGGAGACAGAAATCGTCGAGTCGCGCCCTGTCCTCCTCCCCGAACGAGCAGTCCGATGCCAGAACCACGTCTCCGCAACTCGAAAGGGCGCGGAGATACAGTATCAGCGAGGGCCCGGCGACGCCGTCCCTGTCGAAAGCGGCAAAAAGGAAGAGTCTTCTCGGCATCACATCAAAGATACATCTTCATCATCACATCGGCAAAACTCCCGGGAACGGGATTCCTGGCGTCCGACGACTTGTATTCCGTCTTCTGGAAGGCGGCCGAGGAGACTATCCTCTCGAAGACATCCGCATCAAAGGGTCTGGATGCGTTCCCGAACCACAGTTCATGAGTAGGGTCCTGCACCAGTCTGGGCATGCTTCCGAACAATACGGCGGCCTTCGCGTTACACTCCACCACCTTCCTGAACAGCAGCTGGTGCACGAAATAGTCCACGGTGGAATCCTCGTGCCTCCAATAGACCGACATGGCCTCACGCCACGCCTTCAGCAGATATGCACCCCTGCGACCGCGTATGAAGCAGTTCTGTATGAACGAATACGAGCCCCTGAGGGTCTCCCCGGCCATATACACGAAGAAGTCCTGGTCAAGCATCCATTCCGGAAGCTCGGCGCCGATGAAATCGGTAGCATCCAGCCAGAAACCTCCGTAGGCATAGAGAAGCTCCACTCTGCACAGGTCGGCGAAATGCGCCGGACGGATAAGGCCCCGCCGCCATTTGTCGACCACATGCGAGGGCAGGTCTATCCAGTCGAACACGCTCCTCCCGTCGAGAATCACCAGTTCATGGGCCGAATTCGCCCTCATGCTACGCCAGCAGGCCTGCACGACAGGCGGCGCCTGGGACTCGCCCTGGAGCCACATGCTGAAAATCCTTTCCGGTCCCGGGCCGCCGCCCACAGCCATGTCCTCCGGGACATCACTGAACTCCGGGACATAGCGGTCAAGGTAATCGCAGACTGCCTGCGCCGTCACCGAACCGCGCACCCTGCGGCGCTGCGCGGAACTTCTCCACGGCCAGTTGAGGACATGCCCCTCCAGCACCACGCGCGCTCCGAGCCTAAACCTGGACAGCTCCATTTCCCAAACTGAACTTGAAGCCGAAAAGCATCATGAACTTCCTTCCGTCTTCGTCCCTCTCTATGCAGAACAGGAAGCGCAATGCCCGGCCTATGGTGTTATGGACGAACACGGACAGTGAGGACAGCATCCCGGCGCGGACGGTGTACATCTCATACCCTGCCGCCTGCACCATTATGCAGAGCAGACGCTCGTACACATGGGCAAGCGTACCCTGGGAATGGGAGGAAAAGTGCGTTCCCCACATCTCATCCGTCAGGCGGAGCCTCTGGATTCTGCCTAACACGGCCGCCCTGGCCATGAATATCGAGCCGGCGCAGAAATAGGCCTCCGAACGTCCGGACACAAGGCCTATCCTCTCCTTCTCCCGCCTCAACAGGACTCCGTTCTCCGGAAGACGGCTATGAAGGTCCTGCTTGAGCTCATAGCTGCATATTATGCCGGCCTTGGGCGTCTTTTCGAAACATTCCAGACAGGCCCTGAACTTGGCGGGACTTCCCAGAATGGCGTCCACGAGCAGGTCGCGCCAGCGGTAGTCCCTCATTCTCAAGCCGTTGATACGATAGCCGGGGGTGCTTCCCTTCGTATGCAGCTTGAGTATATAGTCATATCCGGCCAGGTCGGTCTTCTTTATGACCTTGATGAACGGCCAGATATCATAGCCTATGTTCTCGACCTTCATGAACTCCGCATCGGGGACAAAATCCCTTATGGTCCTGAAAGCCACGGCGTCATATTCGGTATAGGTCACGACCAGCTTCCAGTCGCAGCCGCAGATATTCCCGAGCTTTCGCACGAAATAATCCACCTGGTCGGGATAATACATGTGCAGTATCACCAGCAGCTTCTTCATAGGCACGCAATCATATTATGTTCTCGAACCTCTCCGGGATGCGCACGATTATCCTGAGCTCGAACATCGCCGGTTTGTTCAGGGCGTAGGGCGGACGCACAATGGTCTGGCATATCCTCGCAAAGCGCACCCAGGAGTCGAAAGGGCGCGCCCGCCTGGTGGAGACCAGGCGTATGGTGCGCGAACGTTTCTTCATGTGCTTGCCCCAGCCCTGGCTCAGGCGGTCCTTGTCGTTGAACCTGTCCTCGAGCCTCTTCTTGTCAAAATAACCGAAATGCAGCAGATAGAGGTCCTTACCGATATGGAAATTATGTCCCTTGACCCTATGGAAGCCCGAGCCCCAGCGGCATGGGACGGCGACTATCGAAGGTTTGGTGTAGCGCGTACCTATCTGGGCATAGCGGCGTTGCTGCAGGAAGGGCCTGTCGGAAGTGATGTCGCCCTCCTCCCCGAGCTTCTGTCCGAAATCCAGGCCGAGGGCTGACAGGGAGACATCTATCTTCTGTGCGGAAAGATACTCCGCAAGACTCATCCCCCGCGCCGGGTCTACGACAATGAATTCATCGGCGTCGACGCCTATCACCAGGTCATAGCCTCCGGCAAGCAGCTTCGCGGCCTGTTCCGACAGGAAGGACAGCCTGCCTTTCTCGGCCTGAACGACCTGGCTGCCTATCTTCTCGTGAAGGAAGGCGTTGGTTCCCTCGCAGAAAGGAGCTATCTTCTGGTCCGTCCCGTCGAAGAAGATGTAGAGATTCTCCTTTCCGAGCTGTCCTCCGTAGTATTCCACCCACTTCTCAAGGTAGAAGTCATCGTTCCTGACCATGGTCAGGGCTGCAATTCTTTTCATCATATATATCTTGCCGTAAAGGTCCCGCTGTTCTTCAAATCCTCGGGCGTACCCTCGAACACCACTTCCCCGCCCTTGTCGCCGGCGTCCGGCCCCAGGTCGATGACCCAGTCGGCCGAGCGTATCACATCGGGGTTGTGCTCGACGACGACCAGCGAGTGTCCCGCCTTCAGCAGGACATCGAAGGCACCGAGCAGTTTCTCCACATCGTAGAAATGCAGGCCGGTGGTCGGTTCGTCGAAGATAAACATTATTTTCTCAGGTTTTGAGGAATTCCTGCTTATCGACAGGAAAAATGCGAGCTTTATTCTCTGGCTCTCCCCTCCCGAAAGAGTGGAGCTGCTCTGTCCGAGCTTTATGTAGCCTAGCCCCACGTCCCTGAGAGGCTTCAGCTTCTCAGCCACGGAAAGCGATTCGGGTTCGCTGCCGGCGGCAAAGAACTCTATGGCCTCGTCCACGCTCATGTTCAGGATGTCATCCACGTTCTTCCCCCGGTAGCGCACCTCGAGGATTTCAGGCTTGAAGCGTCTGCCTCCGCATTCCTCGCAGACCATCTCCACGTCCGCCATGAACTGCATCTCTATCCTGACCACGCCCTCGCCCTGGCATTCGGGGCAGCGGCCGCCGTCGGTGTTGAACGAGAAGTAATTCGGGCCGAACCCGTTGATCTTGGCATATTGCTGGGCGGCAAGCAGCTTGCGTATGTCATCGTAGGCCTTGAGATAGGTGACGGCGTTGGAGCGGGAGCTGCGGCCTATGGGATTCTGGTCCACGTATTCCACCCTCGTGATTCTGTCAAGGTTGCCGCCGAGCCCCCTGAAGGTGCCGGGCATGTCACCGGAATCATGGATGTGCCGGTAAAGTGCCGGATACAGTATGTCCCCCACCAAAGATGACTTTCCCGAACCGGACACGCCGGTCACGACGGTAAGCGTCCCCAGCGGGAAACGGACGTCTATGTCCTTGAGATTGTGTTCCATCGCACCCTTGACGGTGATGGAATACTGCCAGCTGCGTTTCTCGCGGGTGCGGCGGCCCCGGCGTCCAGTGAGGTACTGCAATGTAAGCGACCTGTCCACATCGGATTCCGGAATCCTGTCCGCGAGCCTGCCCGACCATACTATCTCCCCGCCGCTCCGTCCGGCCAGCGGACCCATGTCAATCAGCAGGTCGGCGGCGCGCATGATTTCCTCATCGTGCTCGACAACCACCACGGTATTGCCTATGTCGCGCAGGCGGCGCAGCACCCCGATCAGCTTCTCGGTGTCTCGCGGATGCAGGCCGATGCTGGGCTCGTCGAGGATATACATAGAGCCGACAAGGCTCGACCCGAGCGCCGTGACCAGGTTGATACGCTGGCTCTCGCCGCCCGAGAGGGTGTTGCAGGCACGGTTGAGCGTCAGGTAGGACAGGCCTACATCGCGTATGCACTCCAGCCTGGAGACAATCTCTGATATGGGTTCGGAAGCCACCTCGCGCTCGCCGTCAGGCAGCCGGAGCTCCCTGAAGAACGCCAGGGCGGAATCTATGTTCATCGAAAGGACCTCATTGATGTTCTTCCCTCCGACCTTCACCCACAGGGCCTCCTTGCGCAGGCGGCTCCCACCGCATTCGTGACATTCCGCCCGCCCGCTGAAGCGGCTCAGCATGTACTTGAACTGTATCTTGTAGCGCTGGGTCTCCACCCAGTCGAAGAACTCCCTGATTCCGACGAAGCTGTCCGGGTCGTTTTCGACCGAATGCGTCTCCCATATCTTCTTGCGCACCTCTTCGGAAAGGTTGCAGTAGGGTTCGAATACGGGTATGCCGTAACGCGGCGCCACCCGGATCAGCTGGTCCTTGAACCAGCCCATCTTCTCGCCTCGCCAGCAGGCGATCGCCCCGTCGTAGATGCTCTTGCTCTTGTCCGGAATCACCAGATCCTCGCTGATACCTATGATCTTGCCGAGCCCGCCGCAGACCGGGCAGGCCCCAAGCGGGGAGTTGAAGCTGAAAAGGTATTCGTCAGGCTCGCGGAAAACTATCCCGTCCAGCTCGAAACGGCTGCAGAAACGTTTCAGTCCGCCGTCTTCGGCAGCAACCGCCATGTCGCCTCCGCCTTTGGAGAAAGCCGTAGCGACCGATGAAAGCAGGCGAGTGCGCGTGTCTGCGTCCATCTCCCCCGATTCCGGCATGCGAACGCGGTCGACAAGAAGCCATGCGTCCGCAGGATAGTCGCCGTCCCTCTGCAGCACATCATCTATGCGGACAGGGACGCCGTCGGCGTAGAGCCTGTTGAAGCCGTCCTCCTTGAGTCCGAGCATGAGTTCGACCTTGTCCTCGCGGCCGGGCCAGCCGAGGTCGGCCAGCACATAGCATGTTCCCGTGCATGAGGACAGCCAGGCCATCACGGAGTCGACCGTATCCTTGCGCACCTCGTTCCCGGACACAGGAGAAAAGGTATGGCCGACACGGGCGAACACCAGGCGCAGGTAATCATATATCTCGGTGGTGGTGGCAACCGTGGAGCGGGGGTTGCGCGTGGTGACCTTCTGCTCTATGGCGATAGCCGGCGGAATGCCGTCGATGGAATCCACATCCGGCTTGGTCATGCGCCCGAGGAACTGCCTTGCATACGACGACAGGCTTTCAGAAAAACGTCTCTGCCCCTCGGCGTAAAGGGTATCAAACACAAGGGAAGATTTGCCGGAGCCGGAAATTCCGGTCACCACGACAAACTTCCCTCTGGGTATGTCCAGCGACAGGTTCTTGAGATTGTTGACCCTGGCGCCTCTGATTTCTATGTTGTCTTCCACTAACGCTGTACTTCCTCGTGAGCGGCCTTCTTCGCGGGCTTTGCGGGAGCGGGGGCGTCATCTTCTTTGAGTCCGCTCCTGAAGCTCTTTATCCAGTCGCGGCCCCAGAGCACCCATACGCAGGACAGGACTCCGCCAAGGAAGATGAAGGCGATGAGGGTCATCATCTTCGAAGGCTTGCTGGGCTCAAGAGGCATGGTGGGAGGCGTAATCACGGCGTAGACGGGAGTCTCCATCTGCACCTTGGCCTTGGCCATCTGGAGCTGCTGGGCGCAGGTGGTGTAGAGGCTGTTGTTCAGTTCCATCTCACTGCGCAGGCGGTCCTGCTCAATCATCACGCTCTGGCGCACGACACCCTGGTTCGCGTCGACATACTGGGCGTATTTCTGCTGTGCGTCGTAATAGACCTCGCGCGCCTCGTCATAGAGCTGCTGGTAATATTCCAGGTCCTTGCGGGACTTTTCCGTGCGGTAGGCTGTCACGTATTCCTGAAGCTGTTCGATGAGGGCTTCGGAAAGCCTGGTCGCCACCCCGGGATCCTGGACGGTGACATCGGCCGAAATAACCGAGGTCTTGCTGTCCACCGAGATACTTATGGAATTCCTGAGGGCCTTGGCGATGTCCTCCTGCTCCTTCGTGAGAGCGGAGGGGTCAAGGTCGGCATAGCCTTCCACGGGCTCCGTCTTCTCCCGGAACAGCCCCATGAACCATCCGAGGGCCTTGAAAGGGGCCTGAATCACGTAGGACCACCAGGGAGACCTGGTATAGTTCTTCAGGTAGTCATAGAGGTCGGTGTTCACGGTCTCGTCCTTGTGCTCGAAGCTCACGGGCATGGAGAAGAGCTCGACGATGAAGGGATTCGAAGACACTATGTCAGGATAGAGATCCGGATACACGGCGTCCGAGGTGCTGACGTTGTTCGGGTTGATTCCCGCCAGCGAAGCCAGCGAGTTCAGGCTGCCGGACGACCTGTTCACGACCTCTGGGGCCATCCTTGAACTTACGGTATATTCCTTGGGGATGCTGAAGCCGACAACCAGCCCTACTACTGCAGCGACTCCGCACCACTTGAGTATGAGTTTCCAGTTCTTGAGCAGCTTGCGGAAAAGTTCCATCAAGTCTATCTCTTCATACTGCTCTTCCACGTATTTGTTCTCTTCCATATCAGACCGCTATAAGAAAAGGTTGGTGAGTACTGCAATCATTGAAGCCAGAGAGCTGGACGCGCTCGTGACGGAGGCTAACTCTCCGACGGACATCCTGCCGCGCTCGGGCTTGGCCGGAACCACGATCGTACAGCCGGGCTCCACTTTCGCGGAAAGCGAACCGCTGCGGGAGGCCGAGCCGTTCATATAGACTATGAACGCCTTCGAGCGCTTGGCGTTGACATTGTATCCGCCGGCGGCGTTCACATAATACTTGACGGACTTGCCTGGCTCGTAGATGACCGCGTTGGGGAACATGACCTCGCCTATCACGCGGACGGTTCCGGTATATTCGGGAATGGTGATCACGTCTCCTGTCTTGAGCACGATGTCATAGTCGGAACCGGGATTGGCGAGGGCCTTCTCGAGGTCGACCGCCACATTGTAGGATCTCGTGATCGTATCGATGCTCAGGCTGTCGCGGGAAGCGGCGATCTGCATCAGACGTCCGAGGGCTTGGCTGTCGCCGTTGTCGTTTGCACGTATGATTCTCGCGCCCTTGAGATATGCCTGATTCGTCACGCCTCCGGCCCTGGCGATCAGGTCGGAAATCCTTTCATCCTTTCTGAGCAGCTGGTATCCACCGGGGAAGGTGACGGCACCGCCGAGATTCACGTAAGTCTGGGAACGGTAGCCGGGCGACCTGCGCACGGAGACCACATCGTAAGGTTCGAGGATAAAGTCCTCACCGCCGTCCACGGCGAATCCGTCCCTTATAGGGAAGCTGAAGGTCTGTCCGAGGGTGTCGCTGGCCTCCATGCTGTCCGAATCCATTATGCGTCTGGCCACGTCCACACGTGCGGTGGAGGCGCCCTCAAGCAGTCCTCCGGCCTGCAGGATCAGATCCTCGATGGTCGTGTTGTCGGAGAATACGAACTCCCCGGGACGGGCCACCATTCCGTTGATGGTCAGGGTTCCCCTGTCTTCAAGTTCGTGGATTCCCGAGACCACGAGCACGTCGTTCTTCCTGAGCAGCACGTCCTCTGACGCCCCGGAAAGCACTCCGGCGAGATCCACTGACAGAGTCTCCACAGAAAGGTCCTCTTTCTCGCGTATCAGCACGGCCCTGGGCAGGAAGGCGTCCTCTTTGGGGCCGCCGGCGAAGCTGACAAGCTGCCTCACGGTCGCTATGTCCCCGCCAAGCTGGTACTGTCCGGGTCTGAACACATAGCCCCTGACCTCGACCATGTTGGAGAACCTGTCGAGCGAGGCGCCGACATCCACGGCATCGCCGTCCTCGAGCATGCAGGACGCATAGTCCTTGTCCTCAACGGTAAGTATCTCGCGCTCGTCGCCGCTCTGGCGCACGAGGCTCAGGTTGGCCCTGAAGGCGTCGCTCGCGAATCCGCCTGCATACTGCAGCAGGGTCTCCACGCTCTCGCCCTCCTTCATCTCATATTTCATCGGGCGCTTGACCTTGCCCGCAATCTCGACGAGACAGCCGTAGGTAGGAACCATGATGACATCGCCTTCCTGAAGCCTGATGTCGATGTCCGTCCGACCGTCCAGAAGGTACCCGTAGACATCGACGGAAGCGATCTCCTTGCCTGACCTCACGACCTTGATGTCGCGAAGGCTGCCGGTCGCAGTCACGCCTCCGGCCCTGTAGATGGCGTTGAACACGGTGGAGAAGGCTGAAAGCCTGTAGGTGCCGGGAGTGTTCACCTCTCCGAGCACGTTCACCTGTATAGTCCTGATCCTGCCGAGGGTCACGCTCACCGAAGACTTCGAGCCGTCAAGCCCTGAGAATTTGGTGGACAGAGCCTTGCGGATTCTGGTGGACGCCTCGTCTATGGTAAGTCCGCTGAGCTGGACAGGCCCGACGCGGCTGATGCTTATGCGGCCTTCGGGCGAGATGACCTGGTTGATCAGAGCCTCGTTGTCACCCCATATCTCAATTACGACCTCGTCCCCGGGGCCGAGCCTGTAGTTCTCGGGCGTGGCCGTATTCTCGTTGGGTTCGAAAGTCAGCGTCCTGCTGCGGAATATGTTGTGACCGAAAATGTCGCTGCCGGTTGAAGCCTCCGCTTCGGTGTATTCATACACTTCCTCGGCGCCGGAGTCTTCGGTCACGTTCTCGGTCCGAATTTCGGATCCGGCAGCCGCACGTGTCGAAAGCTTGCTGTCAATCAGCTGCCCCGTCACGGAAGCGGACTGCTCGCTCATCAGGGAATTCTTTATCCTCTCCGCCTGGGCGCGGGTAACGCCCTTTGCAAGAAGCTCCTTGCCGATTTCGGTCTCGCTCTTGCCCGACTGAAGCGCCGACTGGGCATATTGGATCACTTGGTCGTCTGACATCTGCGCGGCGGCGTTCAGGCTACCGAAGCACAGAAGTGCAGCAAACAGAACAATAATTCTTTTCATATCGGTTTTATAATGAACTGACAAAGATAGCAAGCAGTTTGTAATTATTCAAGAAAATCAGGTCGGCTCCCTGCCGGGAAGCAGGAAATAAAAAAATTTTCGGGACGGATATTGCAATTTCACAAATTATGCCTATATTTGCATCCGCTTTCAACGGAAAGCGACCAGCGCAAAGCAAAACTGGTGCGGTAGTTCAGCTGGTTAGAATGCCGGCCTGTCACGCCGGAGGTCGAGGGTTCGAGTCCCTTCCGCACCGCGAAACCCCTTGCAGAGTGTTCTGCGAGGGGTTTTCAGTTATCCGGAAATGCCGGGGTATAATTGACATTTTTGGTTGGTGAAACCTCTATAACTTGTTAAGATTCTGCAATATAAAGAAATTAGATGAAACGCGTTTCATCTAATGAGTGATAATCGAAAAATAAGGAGGTGCCAACGCTGCCCGGAATGCGGGCCGCATGATGCAATGTAATAGGGTGTGCGGAACGAGTCTCAGAGGTTCAAGTGCAGAAATTGCAAGTCTCTATTTTCGACCCGGAGGAAAGACGTCTCGAAATCGAATCGGTTTCCGTGGTTCAGTAAATGGGTTTCAGGAAGGATGACGATCGAGGAAATCTCAAGGGCCAGCGGCTACAGCAGCAGGCAGCTCCACCGGTGGTTCGATGAATACCTGGACGAATATCCGACATGGAATATAAAGACGACGGCTCCAGTTTATCTGCTTATTGACGGTACATATTATTCGGCCTAGTTGACATTTGGGGTGATGGAATCACTGCAATGTATTGATTTTAATATATTTGCAGAGATTATTACCGATATGTACAAAAAAATACTTTTTCTGTGGGTCTGCGAAAGTGGTCAGGAACGGCTTGAGAGGCCATATTCAGAGGTACAAATGCAAGGATTGCGGACGTCGCTTTGACGGAGGTCGGCGTCGTGACAAGGCGCAAGTGATTACGGATTATATCGAGGGCAAGCAGACACGGAAACAGCTAGCCGCAAAATACGGCGTGTCAGTCAGGACGATAGAGCGTGACCTGGAGGGGATGCGCTACGTCCAGAAAGTGTCAAAGGACAAGAGTGTCGTGATCCAGATGGATACGACCTACTGGGGCCGTAATTTCGGGCTGATGGTGATAAAGGACACCTACAGGAACAAGATCCTATGGCGCAAGTATGTCAGATGCGAGACGGTAGCGGACTACCTGGAGGGCGTGAACTGGCTCAAGGGGCATGGCTTCAGGATATACGGTGTGGTCATAGACGGCCTGCGCGGCTTGGCGGAAGCGCTGAGGACGTATCCGGTCCAGCACTGCCAGTTCCACCAGATGATGACTGTGAGGCACTATCTTA
>OHFP01000020.1_pt1 | contig 102373 bp, 88 predicted proteins | sample 1567591 | NCBI WGS metagenome assembly OHFP01 (sample SAMEA3879547, study PRJEB24766) | human gut metagenome | biome: human-associated habitat; feature: feces | place: USA | collected 1985/1987 | reverse complement strand
CGTCCATCGTGAAGCAGGTGCGCTCCCAGTCGCACGAGGCGCCCAGCTTGCGCAGCTGCTTGAGAATCACGCCGCCGTACTTCTCCTTCCACTCCCAGGCGTAGCGGAGGAACTCCTCGCGCGTGAGCGACGACTTCTCGATACCCTTTTCGCGGAGCATCGCCACGACCTTGGCCTCCGTGGCGATCGAGGCGTGGTCCATGCCGGGGACCCAGCAGGCGTTCTTGCCCGACATGCGGGCGCGGCGGATCAGTACATCCTGCAACGTGTTGTTGAGCATGTGTCCCATGTGCAGCATGCCGGTGACGTTGGGGGGCGGAATGACGATCGTATAAGGTTCTCTTTCATCGGGTTCCGAGTGGAAAAGCCGGTGCGAGATCCAGTAGTCGTACCATTTCGCCTCGATCTGCTGCGGCGTGTATTTGTCTGCGATTTGCATAGGACGTAGTGTTTTGCTTTTGGATTCAGGGTTGCAAAGTTATCAACAATCTGTCAAAGATAAAATAAAATCCGTGAAAAATCGTTACCTTTGCGACAATTATAGTATATAGGAAACATGAACAAGAAAGATAAGATCGAAACCGCCGAGCTCGACGACATGAACCTTGTCCCCGAGCTGCTCGACGGCAAACACCGTGTCATCCCCATCGTAACGGGCGGGGACGAGACCGTGGAGGAGGTCGAAGTCCCCGAAATCATACCCATCCTCACCCTGCGTTCGTCGGTGCTCTTCCCGGGCGCCATCACCCCCATCACGGTGGGCCGCGACAAGAGCATCTCGCTCGTCAGGGCCGTAAATGCCGAAGGCGGCATCCTGGGCGCCGTGCTGCAGCGCGAAAGCGAGGTCGAGGACCCCGCGCCGGACGACATGTACAAGGTCGGCACCGCGGCGCGCATCATCAAGATACTTGAAATGCCGAACGGCAACCTGACGGTGATACTCAACGGTCTGGAGAAGATCGAAATCCGCGAGTACGTCTCCGTGGAGCCCTACTTCAAGGCCCGCGTCACGGCGCTGCGCGACACGTCGCCCGACATGAAGAGCATCGAGTTCGAGGCCCTCGTGGATTCGATCCGCGACGTGGCGCTCGGCATCATCAACGTCTCGCCGTCGATGCCCAAGGAGGCGGCCTTCGCCATCAAGAACATCGACTCGAAGCGGGGCATCATCAACTTCATCTGCTCGAACATGGAGCTCACGGACGAGGACCGGCAGTCGCTGCTCGAGGCGCCGGGGCTGCTGGCCCGGGCGCGCAAGCTGCTCGAGATCCTGATCCGCGAGCAGCAGCTGGCCGAGCTCAAGAACCAGATTCAGGAGCGCGTCAAGCAGGAGATCGACAAGCAGCAGCGTGACTACTACCTCCAGCAGCAGATGCGCACGATCCAGGACGAGCTGGGCGACGGTGTCGATGCCGACATCGAGCGCATGCGCGAGCAGGCCAAAAAGAAGAACTGGCCCAAGGAGGTGGGCGAAACCTTCGAGAAGGAGTTGCAGAAGGTCGAGCGGCTGAACCCCGCCGTGGCCGAATACTCGGTGCAGATGACCTACCTGCAGCTGCTGCTCGAACTGCCGTGGAACGACGTGACGAAGGACAATCTCGACCTGAAGCGCGCCCGCGAGCAGCTCGACCACGACCACTTCGGGCTCGACGAGGTCAAGGACCGCATTCTGGAGCACCTGGCCGTCATCAAGCTCAAGGGTGACCTGAAATCCCCGATCCTCTGCCTCTACGGGCCTCCGGGCGTGGGCAAGACCTCGCTGGGCAAGTCCGTGGCCGCGGCGCTGGGCCGCAAGTTCGGCCGCATCTCGCTGGGCGGTCTGCACGACGAGTCGGAGATCCGCGGACACCGCCGCACCTACATCGGCGCCATGCCGGGCCGCATCATCCAGACCATCAAGCGGTGCGGCTCGTCGAACCCGGTCATCATCCTCGACGAGGTCGACAAGGTGACCGTCTCGAACCACGGCGATCCGTCGAGCGCCCTGCTCGAGGTGCTCGACCCGGAGCAGAACACCACCTTCCACGACAACTACATCGACATGGAGTACGACCTGTCGAAGGTGCTCTTCATCGCCACGGCCAACAACGTGGCCAATATCGCCCCGGCGCTGCGCGACCGCATGGAGATGATCAACATCCCGGGCTACCTGCTCGAGGAGAAGGTGCGCATCGCCCTGGACCACCTGCTGCCCAAGCAGCGCGAGGCCCACGGCATCCAGCCCGAGCAGCTGACCCTCACGCCGGAGGTCGTCGAGCAGATCATCTCCGGCTATACGCGCGAGGCGGGTGTCCGCTCGCTGGACAAGCACCTGGCGAAGATCGCCCGGGCGCGGGCGCGTCAGATCGCCTTCGAGGAGCCCTACGAGGCGGCCGTCACGGCGGCCGACCTGGAGAAGATCCTCGGCATGCCGAAGTTCCTCAAGGAGGAGTACGAGGTGGGCGGCATGACGGGCGTCGTCACGGGACTGGCCTGGACCGAGGTCGGCGGCGACATCCTCTACATCGAGTCGTGCCTGACGCCCGGCAAGGGCAAGGTGAGCCTGACGGGCAACCTGGGCGACGTGATGAAGGAGTCGGCGACGATCGCCCACGAGTGGGTCATGGCCCACTACCGCGAGCTGGGGATCGACCCCAAGCTCTTTGAGACGAACGACATCAACATCCACGTGCCCGAGGGCGCCATCCCGAAGGACGGCCCGTCGGCCGGCATCACGATGGTCACGTCCATTGTCTCGACCTACACGGGACGCAAGGTCAAAGAGCGCATCGCCATGACGGGCGAGACGACGCTGCGCGGCCGCGTCATGCCCGTGGGCGGTGTCAAGGAGAAGATCCTCGCCGCGAAGCGCGCCGGCATCACGGAGCTGATCCTCTCGGAGGAGAACCGCAAGGACATCGCCGAGATCAAGCCCGAGTACATCGAGGGGCTGACGTTCCACTACGTGCGCACGAACGACGAGGTGCTGAAACTGGCGCTGGAGTAACGCTCCGGGCCGCAAAAAGAGAGACCGATGAAATTCATAGCGATCATTCCGGCGCGTTACGCCTCGACGCGCTTCCCGGGCAAGCCGCTGGCGCGGCTGGGCGGCAGGACCGTCATCGAACGGGTCTACCGGCAGGTGGCGGACGTGCTGGACGATGCCGTCGTCGCAACGGACGATGAGCGCATCCGCGACGCCGTGCTGGCCTTCGGCGGCAAGGCCGAGATGACCTCGCCGGCGCACCGCAGCGGCACGGACCGCTGCTGGGAGGCCTACTGCCGGCAGGGGCGCGACTACGACGTCGTGGTCAACGTGCAGGGCGACGAGCCCTTCATCTGCGCCTCGCAGATCGAGACGGTGAAGCGCTGTTTCGACGACCCGGCGACCGACATCGCCACGCTCGTCAAGCCCTTCGCCGCGGCGGACGGGCTCGCGGCGCTCGAGAATCCCAACTCGCCGAAGGTGGTGCTCGATGCCGCGTCGCGTGCGCTCTACTTCTCGCGCTCGGTCATCCCCTACCTGCGGGGCGTGCCCCGCGAGGAGTGGCTCGCGCGCCATACCTTCTACAAGCACATCGGACTCTACGCCTTCCGCCGCGAGGTGCTGCGCGCCGTGACCGCGCTGCCGCAGTCGCCGCTCGAGCTGGCCGAGTCGCTCGAGCAGCTGCGCTGGCTCGAGAACGGCTACCGCATCGGCGTGGGCGTGACCGACGTCGAGACCGTCGGCATCGACACGCCCGACGACCTGCGACGGGCCGAGGAGTTCCTTCGCCATCATCCCGAATACAACCAATGACGACCATGAAATTCATTGCCGGACCCTGTGTCATCGAATCGGCCGAGCTGCTCGACGCCGTGGCCGAACGCCTCGTCGCGATCAACCGCGCGCTCGGCACGCAGATCATCTTCAAGGCCTCGTTCGACAAGGCCAACCGCACGTCGATCACGTCGTTCCGCGGCCCCGGGCTCGACAGGGGGCTGCAGATGCTTGCCGACGTGAGGGCGAAGTGGGGGCTGCGGCTGCTGACCGACATCCACGAGTCGTGGCAGGCCGCGCCCGTGGGCGAGGTGGTCGACGTCATCCAGATTCCGGCCTTCCTCTGCCGGCAGACCGACCTGCTCGTCGCCGCGGCGAAGACCGGCCGCACGGTCAACATCAAGAAGGCGCAGTTCCTCTCGGGGGCCGACATGCGCTACCCCTACGAGAAGGCCCGCGAGGCCGGTGCCGCGGAGGTGTGGCTCACCGAGCGGGGCAACATGTACGGCTACAACAACCTCGTGGTCGATTTCCGCAACATCCCCGACATGCTGCGCATCGCGCAGACGGTCGTGATGGACTGCACGCACTCGGTGCAGCGTCCCGGCGCCGCGGGCGGCAAGACGGGCGGCAACCGCGAGTTCGTCCCCGCGATGGCACTCGCCGCACGCGCTTTCGGGGCCAACGCCTTCTTCTTCGAGGTGCACCCCGATCCGGACCGTGCGTTGAGCGACGGCCCGAACATGCTGCGGCTGGATGATCTGGAGAACCTCATCAAAACCCTCATATCATGACCGAAACAAGCAAGGCGCAGATCCTCGCCGTGGCCCGCAAGGCCATGCACACCGAGATGCTGGCGCTCAAACACCTCGAAGAGACGCTCGGCGACAACTTCGTCGCCGCCGTGGAGCTGATTCTCGCCTGCCGCGGGAAGTGCATCGTCACGGGCATGGGCAAGTCGGGCCTCGTGGGCCGCAAGATCGCCGCGACGCTCGCTTCGACGGGTACGCCGAGCTTCTTCCTCCATCCGGGCGAGGCCTTCCACGGCGATCTGGGCATGATCTCGAAGGAGGATGTCATCCTGGCGCTCTCCTATTCGGGCGAGACGGACGAAATCCTGAAGATCGTCCCCTTCATCCACTCCAACGGCAACAAGCTCATCTCGATGACCGGGCATGCCGAGTCGGCGCTGGCCAAGAACTCGGACGTGCACCTCGACGTGGCGGTGCGCGAGGAGGCCTGCATCCTGCACCTGGCGCCGACCACGTCGACCACGGCGCAGATCGCCATGGGCGATGCGCTGGCCGTGTCGCTCATGCAGCTGCGCGGCTTCACGAGTGTCGACTTCGCGCGCCTGCATCCGGGCGGCAGCCTGGGCCGCCGCCTGCTGATGACCGTGGGCAACGTCATGCGTTCGCACGACCTGCCCGTCGTGGCGCCCGACTGCTCGGCTACGGACATGATCCACGCCATCTCGAAGGGGGGGCTGGGACTCATCGTCATCTGCGAGGGGGACCGCATCGAGGGCATCGTGACGGACGGTGACGTGCGCCGCGCCATGGAGCGCCGCCGGGCGGAGTTCTTCAACATCAAGGCCGCCGACATCGCCACGCCGCATCCGAAGACCATCGCGGCGAGCGCCAAGCTGATCGAGGCCGAGAAGATGATGACCAAAAACAAGGTCACCTCGCTGCTCGTCACGGACGAGGCGGGCAAGCTCGCGGGCGTCGTCCAGATCTACGACATCAAGCTCTGACGCGCGTGCGGGTGGTTGTACTTTACGGACCGGCAACGACTGCCGGTCCCTTTTTTTTGCCCCCTGCCGGCACCTCCGCGCACCCCTTTTGGCGGATAATCCCCGAATTTTGACGTTTTTTCCAAGTCCGGCCGGTGCGGTGTGTGTAATTTTGCATTATGAACCAACACACACTGACGATATGATGAAACCGAACTTCTGGAGATGGCCGCTGCTGGCGCTTGCGACGCTGTGCATCGCCTGCGGCGGTGACGACGAACCCGTCACGCCGGGCAAGGACGATAATGAAGAGGAGAACGAGGTCGAACAGCCGGCCGAGCCGCCCGTCCTCGAAACCGACATCTATACGGCCGCACCCGCCGGAACGGGGGCCTGCCGCGATACCTACCTCACGCTGGAGTTCAAGACGACGCCCTCCCTCGGCACCTCGGGACTGATCCGCATCCTTGCGGCCGACGGTGCGGAGGTCGACCGCATCGACATGGCCGATGTGGCGGCCGTGGCGGACGGCGTGCCGCAGCTGGTCGCCACGTCGCCCTTTACGACGGCGATGGATGCCCTCGGCAGCCCGACGCTGGGCCGCTACCGCATCGTCCACTACAGGCCCGTGCGCATCGACGGCAACCGGGTCACGATCAAGCCCCATTCGGGCGTGCTGGAGTACGAGGCGACCTATACGGTCGTGATCGACGCCGACGCCCTTGTCGCCGAGGGCTTCGAGGGTGTGGCCGGCGGCGAGTGGAGCTTCACGACCAAGTCGGCCCCCGCGTCGCGCTCGTCGGTGAGCGTCGGCGAGTCGGGATGCGACTTCCGCACCGTGCAGGGGGCGCTGGACTACGCCTATGAGTGCGGCCGCGACCAGGCCGTTACGATCGACATCCGCAACGGCGTCTACGAGGAGCCCCTCTACCTGCGCAACAAGAACAACCTGACGCTGCGCGGCGAGAGCCGCGAGGGGACGGTCATCTGCTTCGACAACTGCGAGCTCTACGCCTCGGGCGTGGGCAGCGGCGTCGCGACGCGCCCCGAGTGGGGTGCCGAGGTCGGCAAGTCGGGCGGTCGGGCCGTTCTGCTCGTCGAGAACTGCGACATGCTGCGCTTCGAGAACCTCACGCTCGAAAACACCCACGGCTCGGGCAGCCAGGCCGAGGCGATCTACAACAACGACAACAACGGCACGGGCCGCCTGGTCTTCGTCGGCTGCAACCTGCTCGGCGCGCAGGATACGCTCAACCTGAAGGGCTATGGCTGGTTCTACGACTGCCTGGTGGCCGGTGACGTCGACTTCATCTGGGGTTCGCCCGCCACGGTGCTCTTCGAGGCGTGCGAAATCCGCTCGGTCAACGGCGGCTACCTCGTGCAGGCCCGCTGCCTGGAGCGCTCGGCCAAGGGCTTCGTCTTCCTCGGCTGCGACCTGACCGAGGCCGACGGCAGCAACGGCAACGCTGTCTACTTCGCCCGTTCGAGCGGCAGCGCCGACTACTACGACAACGTCGTCTTCGTCGACTGCACCGTCGGCGAGCACCTTTCGTCGCAGGGGTGGTACTCCAGCCCGGTTCCCAACCCTTCGGCCGCAACAGCTACGGCCGGATGGCGCGAGTACGGCCTTGTGCGCAACGGCGCACCCTTTGCCTCGACGTCGGCCTACTGCCATGCCTTGACGGCGGACGAGGCGGCAGCGTATGCCGACCGCACGACGATCTTCCGCTCCTGCCCCAAGGGTACGGAGTGGCTCGTGGAGTAGCCTCACCGGCGACTCCCTTTCGCAAGCCCCATCAAACCTTTGTATTTATATAAAAAGTGCCCCTGCCGCATGAACTGCGGCAGGGTTTTTTGTCCGGAGGACCGTCCGGAGCGCTCCGGCGGTTCTCCCGGGTGGGGCGGTCTCCCAGTCGGGTCCTACGCGCCGCGGATGCGTGGTCGGATCGTCTTCTCCTGAAGAGGCCGGGTATCGCCGCCGCGGATGCGTGGTAGGATCGTCTTCTCCTGAAGGAGCCGGGCTTGCGGGCCGGTTCCCGGACTGGTTTGAAGACCGGTTCGCGGACTGGTTTGAAGTCCGGTTTTCGGGCCGTTTCGGGACGGGTTTGCGGCGGACCGCAGCGGGCATCCGTTGCGTCCGTTGTGCCCGGGTGGCGCGTCAGTCCCCCTCCTCGAGATGGAAAACCGCCTCGACGGCCTTGCCGAAACAGCGGGCGATCTTCAGCGCCAGCACCGTCGAGGGGACGAACTTTCCGCTCTCGATGGCGTTGATCGTCTGGCGGCTCACCCCGACGGCGTCGGCCAGTTGCTGTTGTGTCATGCGCACCTCGGCGCGGGCGACACGGAGGCTATTCTTCATGCGGGACCTCCTTTCTCAACCGCCACAGCATGGTCCGTTCGATCACCAGAAAGAGCACGGGCAGCAACGCCAGGTTGAAGATCATGAAGTAGAGGTAGGCCACTTCGTAGAGCAGCAGGGTGCTGACGACGGCAATGCCGGTCGTCAGGTAGAGCGCGGCGAGCAGCGCGTTGAGGCGGATGCGGCCGATGAGCTCGTCCTCCACGCGCTCGCGCGAGCAGCAGATGAAGAGCACCCCGAGGAGGATGCCCACGAGGACAATGTTGTTCCAGATGCGCGCGGCGCTCTCCGAATAGGGACCGCTCCGCAGGAACGAAGGGAAGCCGTTGAAGCCGTCGACGGCCATCAGCAGGCCGAGCAGCAGGGTCGGCAGAAACAGCACCCACCCGATCTTCTTGAAGGCGTGGGGCAGCAGCAGGTTTTTGTTCATGGCAAATCTTCTTTAGTCGGTTCATGCAGACAGTCGGAGGTGCGCACTGCTCCCGTCTGCTGCTGCAAATGTAAAACAAACTTTACAAAATTGCAAGTATACACGACAAAAAAAATAGTCCGGATGAAAAAAATCGGGGGAGCGTTCAGCGAATGCTCCCCCGAAGTCGTGCGGCGGTCGGACCGCTCCGCTACTCTTCGTATTGCGTGATCGGACCCGTGAAATCGGCCCGGATGGCGTGGCCGTTCATCTCCTGCGCCTCAACGGTCACGCGGTAGGTGCCGTCGGCGTTGTCGACGATCGTGGCGCTGCCCGAATTGATCGACGCGTTCGGCACGTAGGCCCCCATTTCGTAGTAGATGCTGCCGTGGTGCCATCCGTCGGCATCCTTCCATCCTTTGACGACGGTGTTGGGTGCGAGCGATCCGTCGATGCGGTAGGTGCCGGCCATCGAGCCGGGGAACGGGGCGTCGGGCTGCTTCTGAATGTAGAGACCGAGGCGGGTTTCCATCAGTCCGTAGGAGTCCTCGGCCCGCAGGGCGAGGAAGTAGGTGAGGGCCTGATCGGTGAAGGCGTTGTCATCGAGTGCGGGCTCGAAATAGGCCTCGGTGCACGTTACCGAGACGTCGCCCGTCAGGTCCGAGAAGGGCTTTCCGACCATCGGGTCGGCGACCTCGTATTCATAATTCTCCGCAGTGACGTCCGTCGTGATGCAGCCGCTCTCGTATCCGAAGGCGAAGGCGACGTAGGAGCCGGCGCCGTAGGTGGCGAACATGTCGTAGAAGTCCTTCTCCCGGGTGCCCGAGAAGGTCAGCAGGTGCATGATGTTCCTGTTCTGCTCGACGAAGGCGGCAGCCAGTTCGTCGAGGCTTTCATAGGCGTCGACCGTGCTCTTCGGGAAGATGTAGAAGGTGTAGGTGTCGTCGTTCGAGGGCTCGACCCGGACGGTCGTCTTGTCGGTCATCGTGATGCGGAAGGTGTTGGCCGACGGCGAGACGGCATCGGTCACATAACGCTCCGAGAGGTTGACATCGGTCGTGATCGTTCCCGTCTCATCGAGTCCGAAGGCGATGCAGTAGAGCGGCGTCTGGGCGTCGTATCCGTCGTAGGTCATGGTCTCGGCGCCCGTCGAGATCTGGGAGGCATAGAACTCCTCGAACGAGTTGTATCCGTAGTCGGCGTACTGGGTCTTCAGCATCGTGACGGCGGTAGCGGCAGCGGCGGCGGGGTCGGAACCGTATTTATCGTTCAGGGTCGACTCTTCGATCGGGGCCCAGTAGAAGTTGCCCGTGCCGTTTTTCGGCGTGATGCGGACGGTGATCGATCCGGAGCTCTTTCCTGTCAGCTCGAACGTGAAGTCCGGCGTATGATCGGGCGGCGTGTCCGGACCGGTGTCCGACTCCGAATCATTGCATCCGCACAGCGCTCCCACACAACAGAGGCTTATTCCCAAACGAAGGAGAAGTTTTTTCATGGGCGATAAATTTTAATTTTAATAATAAGGTGGATTGGTTTTCCCTGCCAGATAGAGAAAAAATCGGTTGATGCAACCGCTGCCCCGAAAAATTCTGCATTCGGAGGTCGGGACGGTCATCCGCCCGGCCGAGACGGCCGGTCGGTGTATCGCGACGACGGGGTGCGGCCCGGCGTGGGACGGGTGTGGTCTTGCGTGGGACGGGTGTGGTCTTACGCGGAGCAGGTGCGGCCCCGGTGTGGGACGGGTGCGGCCCCGCATGTGGAGGGGCCGGCATGGCGGTGCGGCGAGGTGCGGTCCTGCGGTGCGGCAGGTGCGGTCCTGCGGCGCGGCTGGTGCGGCGGCTGCGGCGCGGCTCGGTGTGGCGGCTGCGGTGCGGTGGTGCGGTCCTGCGGCCGGTCAGCCTCGCACGTAGTGGGGCATGGCGTCGGGAAGCTCCATCGAAAACTCGACAAGGCCGCGTACGACGCCCCCTTCGCGCCAGGCGGTCTGGTAGATGAGCTTGTGCACGCCCCGCTTCTCGATCGTGTAGACGTTGCGCCCGCCCGTCTCGATCAGGCGGCGGATGATCTCCCGCGAGCGTTCGTTGTGGCAGGGGAGGAGCGAGCGGCCCCGCACGTCGCCGTTCACGGCGATCGAGCGGGCATTCTGGTAGAGGACCGTCCCTTCGGTGTCGCAGCGCGTGACGGCGCAGTCGAGCTCGTCGCACCAGTCGGGCAGATCGTGTCGTGTCGGATCGGAAGGTGTCATGTCGTTTGGGTTTTGCGGGTTGAAACAGGGGGTCGGTCCGGGGCGTTGCGGGTGGCGTCGCACGGCGGCTGCCGCGCAGCACCCTCCGCCGCTCCGGTCGGCGGTTACTGCTGGATGCGCACCAGCTGCTCGCGGTAGGCGTTCAGGATGCGCGACTTGGAGATGAAGCCCAGGTAGTGGTTCTGCTTGTCGACGACGGGCAGCATCCACGTGTGGCTGTCCTCGAACTTCGGGAGGATGCTCTGGATCGACTCGTGTTCGAGGATGCGGTCGGGCGGCTGGATCATGTAGTCCGAGATCGGCTGTCCGTACTTCTCGCGCTTGAACATGTCCTTGCGCAGGTCGTCCAGCTGCACGATGCCGATCAGCCGGCCGAAGTTGTCGATCACGGGGAAGATGTTGCGGTGTGCCGTCGAGATGATGTGGATGATGTCGCCCAGCGTGAAGTTCTCGCGGATGCGCAGGAAGTCGGTCTCCATCAGGTCCTCGAGCTTCAGGAAGACGAAGACCGACTGGTCCTTGTCGTGGGTCAGCAGCTCGCCCTTCTCGCGCAGCTTCTTGGTGTAGATCGAGTCGGGGTCGAGGTAGTAGTTCACGGCGAAGGAGATGCAGGCGGTGATCATCAGCGGGATGAAGAGCCCGTAGCCGCTCGAGAGTTCGGCGATCAGGAAGATCGACGTCAGCGGCGCGTTCATCACGCCGGCCATCACGCCGGCCATGCCCACGAGGGTGAACGACGCGACGGGGACGCTCCAGTGGAAGAGGGCGTTGCAGACGAGCGCCATCGACGCGCCCGTGAAGGCGCCGACGAAGAGCGACGGGGCGAACGTACCGCCCACGCCGCCCGCGGCGTTGGTCGAGGCCATGGCGATGACCTTGAAGAACATCGTGGCGATGACGAAGAGGATCACCACCCAGTCGATGTGGCGGAAGCGGTAGAAGAGCGAACTGTCGAAGAGCTGCTGCGCGTCGCCGTGCATGAGCGACGTGAAGCCCTCGTAGCCTTCGCCGTAGAGGGGCGGGAAGATGAAGATCAGGATGCCCAGCACCGTGCCGCCGACGATCCACTTCTTGTATTGCCGGTCGAAGCGGCCGAAGAAGTTGACCACGCGCGCGTTCATCGTGGTGAAGTACCAGGCCATCAGTCCGCAGCAGACGCCCAGCAGGATGAAGAGCGGAATCTGCCACAGCTCGAAGGCGTCCTCGGGGGCGAGCGTCACGGCGAGGATCGGGTCGAAGCCCCGCAGCATGAAGGCCATCGTCGTGGCGGTGATCGAGGAGATGAGCAGCGGGATGACCGACCCGGCCGTGATGTCGAGCATGAGAATCTCCAGCACGAAGACCACGCCCGTGATCGGGGCCTTGAAGATCGCCGCGAGTGCTGCGCCGGCGCCGCAGCAGAGCATCAGCGTCGTGTGCTTGTAGTTGAGGCGGGCGAGCCGTCCGATGTTCGAGCCGATGGCGGCGCCCGTCAGCACGATCGGGGCCTCGGGACCCACCGAACCGCCGAATCCGATGGTCGTGGCGCCGCCGACGATCGAGGTCCAGCAGTTGTGCGGGGCGATGCGCGAGTTGCGGCTCGACATGGCGTAGAGCACGCGCGTCACCCCTTCGGAGATGTTGTCGCGCACGATGTAGCGGACGAAGAGCGACGCGAGGATGATGCCCACGACCGGGTAGATCAGGTAGAGGAAGTGGGCGCTGTCGACGGGAAACCAGCGCGTCAGTCCGTTCTTGATGGCGTAGAGCAGCACCTCGAAGAAGTAGGTGCCCAGTCCGGCGAGCACGCCGACTACCACGGCCAGAAGCATCATCATCTGGCTGTTCGACAGACGCCGTGTCAGGTGCAGGAACAGGGCGTAGAGCCGGTCGGCACGCGGGAGTTTCATCGTCTGCGGTGGCGTGTCGGTTACTGGCGTGCGGCGTAGTGGCGGGCCTGCTCAGCGATCAGCTCCTTGTCCTCGAAGTAGTTGATGCGCATGGCGTTGCGTACCTCCGCAAGGGTCGCCGCAGCGGCTTCGCGGGCTTTGGCCGAGCCCGCTTCGAGCACCTGGTAGACCTCCTCGATGCGCCCCTCGTAGTAGTGGCGGCGTTCGCGGATCGGGTCGAGCACCTCGTTCAGCACGGCGATGAGCAGCCGCTTGACCTTCACGTCGCCCAGGCCGCCGCGGCGGTAATGGGCCTTCAGTTCGTCGAGCGAGGCGTAGTCGGGGGCGTATTTGGCCAGCTGCTCCGGCGTGCAGAAGGCGTCGAGGTAGGTGAAGACCGTGTTGCCTTCGATCTTGCCCGGGTCGTCGACGCGCAGGTGGTCCGGATCGGTATACATGCTCATGACCTTCTTCTTCACCTCGTCGGCCGTATCCGAGAGGTAGATGCAGTTACCCAGCGACTTCGACATCTTGGCCTTGCCGTCGGTGCCCGGCAGACGCAGGCAGACGGAGTTCTCGGGCAGCAGGATCTGCGGCTCGACGAGCGTCGGCCCGTAGACGGCGTTGAACTTGTGGACGATCTCGCGCGTCTGCTCGATCATCGGCTCCTGGTCCTCGCCCGCCGGGACGGTCGTCGCCTTGAAGGCCGTGATGTCCGACGCCTGGCTGATGGGGTAGGTGAAGAAGCCCACGGGGATGCCCTGGCGCTGCGTCGTGTCGCCCTCGGCCGCCCCCTCGGCAAAGCCGCGCAGCTGAATTTCGGCCTTGACCGTCGGGTTGCGCTGCAGGCGCTGCACGGTCACGAGGTTCATGTAGTAGAAGGCCAGCTCGCACAGCTCGGGCACCTGCGACTGGATGAAGAGCGTCGAACGTGCGGGGTCGAGCCCGGCCGAGAGGTAGTCGAGGGCCACCTCGATGATGTTCTGCCGGATCTTTTCGGGGTTGTCGGCGTTGTCCGTGAGGGCCTGTGCGTCGGCAATCATGATGAATATCTTGTCGTACTGGCCCGAGTTCTGCAGCTCGACGCGGCGGCGCAGCGAACCCACGTAGTGTCCCAGGTGGAGGCGGCCCGTCGGGCGGTCGCCGGTGAGGATGATCTTTTCCATGTGCGGCTTGGTTGTATTGTCCATGTGAATGTTGTCCTGTTGATCGGCAAATATAGTACAAATTACATAAACTTACGAAAAACCCGCCGCGGTTGCGGAAAAAGTTGCCGATTATCGGTATTTTTTATATTTTAGTCCGCCAAAATAGTTACCTTTTATGACGATCATCCAACTTGAATACCTGTTGGCCGTGGCCAACTGCGGCAGCTTTTCGATGGCCGCCGAGCACTGCTTCGTGACGCAGCCTTCGCTGAGCATGCAGGTCAAGGCCCTCGAGGAGGAGCTGGGCGTGGTGCTGCTCGACCGCTCGAAGAAACCCGTGATTCCGACCGAGGCGGGAGCCGTGGTGCTCGAGCGTGCCCGCGAGACGCTCAAGGCCTACAACTGCATCCGCGAGGCGGTGGCCGAACTCAAGGGCGAGACGGCCGGCAAGCTGCGGCTGGGTGTCATCCCGACGATCGCGCCCTACCTGCTGCACAAGTTCATCCCGGCCTTCGTCCGCGACTTCCCGAAGGTCGAGCTGGAGATTTCGGAGATGATTACCTCGGAGATCGTCACGGCGCTCAAGCGCGACCGCATCGACGCGGCGCTCGTGGCCAGCGGCACGTGCGGCGAGGGCATTCAGGAGCAGGAGCTCTTCAACGACCGCTTCTTCGCCTACGTCTCGCCCGAGAATCCGCTCTACGAGCGGCAGAACATCCGCATCGAGGAGATCGACCTGAAGGACCTCGTGATCCTGAGCGCCGGCAACTGCATGCGCGACCAGATCATCGAGCTGTGCCAGGCCAAGCGCGAGATGCCGTCGCACTTCTCCTTCGAGTCGGGGTCGCTCGACACGCTCATGCGCATCGTCGATTGCACGGCCTGCCTGACGATCATCCCCGAGATGGCCATCGAGTTCATCCCGGCCGAGCGGCGCGACCGCGTGAAGACCCTCGCCAAGGGGGCCACCTCGCGCAAGATCGCCGTGGCCGTGCGCCGCACCTATGTCAAGGGGTCGATCATCCGGGCCCTCACCGATACGATCATGGCGCATGCCGCGCCCGGCAAGTCGTGAGCGGCGGACGGGTGGGGCGGCGAACGGATGGCAAGTCGGAAGCGCCCGGCGGCACGGGCGGGAACGGCCCGTTGAACGGGCCGGCCGGTTATGGCTGTCCGAATTGGAACGGGCGTGCGCGGCGTGCGCGCGTCGGACGGGGTTCCGGGTGCGGAACGCCGTTTTTTTGTCGCGTTCGGGGCGGCGGAAGCTATTTCTTGGCGTGTAATTTTCAAATCTTAATTCTATTTCGTACCTTTGCAAGGTTATAGGCACATATTGATATTGAAAGGAATTTATGAACAAACTGATCGAAACGATCGTCAGCGCGATTGAAGATAAAAAGGGAAAGAACATCGTATCGCTGGACCTTTCGGGATTCGACGGCGCCATTTGTTCGCAGTTCGTGGTCTGCAATGCGGACTCCACGACGCAGGTGGCCGCCATTGCCGCGGGCATCGAGGAGAAGGTGCTCGAAGAGCTCGGCGAGAAGGTCTGGCGCATCGAAGGGCAGCAGAACGCCCTGTGGATCGCCATGGACTACGTGGATGTCGTGGTGCACATCTTCCAGACCGAGCTGCGCAGCTTCTACCGCCTGGAGGAGCTGTGGGCCGATGCTCCCATGCAACATTACGAATACGAAGAATAGAAGGAGACAATGACAACAAAAGGAAACAGCAATAAACCCCGGGTGAACATGCCGCGGCCCTCGTTCATGTGGGTCTACGGCATCCTCGGGGCCCTGATTATCGGCTGGGCACTCTTTGGCCAGTCGGACGACACGCCCCTGCCAAGCGACTGGTCGACCGTTGGACAGATGGTCGAGGCCGGCGAGGTGGAGAAGATCGAGATCTTCAACCGCGATCAGGCGCGGGTCTACCTTACGAAGGAGGCCGTCGAGAAATACCGCACCGACCCCGATGACAAGCGCTTTCACCGCATGCCCGCCCGGGGCGTGCAGCTGGTCTTCACCATCGGCTCGGTGGATTCGTTCCGTGAGGACCTCAGGGATGCCGAGCAGCAGTCGGGACAGCAGGTCCCGGTGGTTTACGAGAACAAGACCAACGACTGGACCAACATTCTTGTCAACCTGCTGCCGTGGGTGCTTATCATCGGCGTGTGGATCTTCCTCATGCGGTCGATGGCGCGCGGTGCCGGCGGCGGCGCGGGCGGCGGCATCATGAACGTGGGCAAGGCCAAGGCGCAGGTCTTCGACAAGGACAACTCCAAGCGGGTGACCTTCAAGGATGTGGCCGGTCTGGAGGAGGCCAAGGTCGAGATCATGGAGATCGTCGACTTCCTCAAGAAGGCGGACAAGTACCGCGAACTGGGCGCCAAGATCCCGAAGGGGGCGCTGCTCGTCGGCCCTCCGGGTACGGGCAAGACGCTGCTGGCGAAGGCCGTGGCGGGCGAGGCGAACGTGCCGTTCCTCTCGATCTCGGGCTCGGACTTCGTCGAGATGTTCGTGGGCGTGGGCGCCTCGCGCGTGCGCGACCTCTTCGAGCAGGCCAAGCAGAAGGCCCCCTGCATCGTCTTCATCGACGAGATCGACGCCATCGGCCGCGCGCGCGGCAAGAATGCGGGCTTCTCCGGCAACGACGAACGCGAAAATACGCTCAACCAGCTCCTCACGGAGATGGACGGCTTCCAGACCAATACGGGTGTCATCGTGCTGGCGGCGACGAACCGCGCCGACATCCTCGACAAGGCGCTCATGCGTGCGGGCCGCTTCGACCGGCAGATCGAGGTGGGGCTGCCCGACGTCAAGGAGCGCGAGGAGATCTTCGAGGTGCACCTGCGGCCGCTGAAGCTCGATCCGGAGCTCGACCGCTCGTTCCTGGCGCGCCAGACCCCCGGCTTCTCGGGCGCCGACATCGCCAACGTCTGCAACGAGGCGGCGCTCATCGCCGCGCGCCACAACAAGAAGTTCATCTCGAAGGAGGACTTCCTCGCGGCCATCGACCGCATCGTCGGCGGCCTGGAGCGCAAGAACAAGATCATCTCCGACGAGGAGAAGCGCGTGATCGCCTACCACGAGGCGGGTCACGCCACGGTGAGCTGGATTCTCGAGAATGCCAACCCGCTCATCAAGGTGACGATCATCCCGCGCGGCAAGGCGCTCGGCGCCGCCTGGTACCTGCCCGAGGAGCGGCAGATCACCACGCGCGAGCAGATCATGGACGAACTGGCCGCCACGCTCGGCGGGCGCGTCTCGGAGCAGCTGACCTTCGGCGAGGTTTCGACCGGGGCGCTCAACGACCTGGAGCGCGTCACGAAGCAGGCTTACGCAATGGTCGCCTACTACGGCATGAGCGACGCGATCGGCACGATCTCGTACTACGACTCGACGGGCCAGAGCGACATGTCCTTCACGAAGCCCTATTCGGAACTGACGGCGCAGCAGATCGACGCCGAGGCCAAGGCGCTCATTGCCAAGGCCTACGCCATGGCCGAGAAGGTGCTGCGCGAGCATGCCGACGGACTGAAGCAGCTGGCCGAACTGCTGCTCGAACGCGAGGTGGTCTTCACCGAGGATGTCGAGCGCATCTTCGGCAAGCGCAAGAAGGATATCGAGCGCGAGCGCCGCGAGGCGGCGGCCCGTGCCGCCGGAAAGGAGGCACCGGAGCTGGCTTCGGCGAAGTCCGATCCGGCCGCCGCAACGACTTCGGCGGACGAAGCACGGACCTCTTCCGCAAAGGCCGGTGACACCTCCGTGACGGCCGCAGCCCCCGCCGCACCCGCTGCCGATGCAACTTCCGCGAAGACCGGCGCAGCTGCCGCGTCCGGCAAATCCGCCGCGAAGGCCGGTGATGCCGCTGCTGCCGCACCTGCCGCTCCCGCTGCCGATACGCCCGCTGCGGCGGATGGCCCGGCGAAGGACTCCCGTCCGGGCGGTGACCGATAAGACCGACAACCGACTAACCTCAATGCCTGAAAATGACTGACAAGATGAAGAATCTCGCGGTCCGCACGTTGAGCGGAATCGTACTTGCCGCGGTGGTCCTCGGGGCCGTCGCCTGGTCGCCGTGGAGCTTCGGCGCGCTGCTGCTGCTGCTGCTCGTCGGCGGCATGCACGAATTCTACGCGCTGGCCGAGGCGCGGGGCGACCGCCCGCAGCGCCTGATCGGCATGGTGACGGGCGCGGTGCTCTTTGCCGTCAACTTCGCCTTCCTTTCGGGAAGTGCCGGAGCGGCGGGCGGGCTCCGGCCGCTGCTGGCCGCCGGGATGGCCTTCCTGCTGCTGTTGCTGCCGCTGATGCTCGTCTGCGAGCTCTACCGCCGGGGCGAGAACCCCGCGGCGAATGTCGGCGTGACGCTGCTGGGCATCTGCTACGTGGCCCTGCCGCTGACGCTCATGGCCTACATCCCCTTCGTGGGGCGTTATGCGTGGAATCCGTGGACGATGCTCTTCTTCGTCTTCATCATCTGGGCCAACGACGTCTTCGCCTACCTCGTGGGCATGGCCTTCGGACGGCACCGCCTCTTCGAGCGGCTCTCGCCCAAGAAGTCGTGGGAGGGGTTCTTCGGCGGCGTGGCCGGAGCCCTCGTCATGGGATACGTCGCCTCGCGCTGCATGGGCGAAGCGTGGTGGGTCTGGATCGGCCTGGCGCTCGTCGCCGCGGTGACGGGCGTGCTGGGCGATCTGGTGGAGTCGATGTTCAAGCGCGCGGCCGGCGTCAAGGACTCCGGGACGATCATCCCGGGCCACGGCGGCATCCTGGACCGTTTCGACGCCATGCTGCTCGCGGCTCCCTTCGTGGTCGTCTACCTCTGGTTTGTTCTGTGAGTTGAAACCGAAACCTTCGTCGTGTTATGAGAATCAATAAGGAAGGATACAAAATCATCTTTTTTTCGGGTGTCGTCTGCCTGCTGATCTGGTGGGGCTTCTACCGCCTGCTGGTCACCGATGCCGCCAATCTGCTGATGTGGGGCGGTACGGTGTTCCTCTTGCTCTTCTGGTTCTTCATCGTGGCCTTCTTCCGCGAGCCGCGCCGCGTGCGCATCCACGACGCCGATCTGGTCTTCGCGCCGTGCGACGGCCGCGTGGTCGTCACGGAGGTCGTCATGGAGAACGAGTACCTCAAGCAGGAGATGCTCCAGATTTCGATCTTCATGTCCATCACGAACGTCCACATGAACTGGGTTCCCGTGGGCGGCAGGGTGGAGTATTTCAAATACCATCCGGGCCGCTTCCTCGTGGCATGGCACCCCAAGTCCTCGACCGAGAACGAACGCACGACGACCGTCGTGCGCATGGAGTCGGGGCAGCCGGTGCTCTTTCGTCAGATCGCCGGGCTCATCGCCCGCCGCATCGTCTCCTACATGAAGCCGGGCGAGCCCGTGGAGCAGAACAGCGTCTGCGGCTTCATCAAGTTCGGCTCGCGCGTCGACGTGCTCGTGCCGAAGGAGAGCGAGCTGCTGGTCGAGATCGGCGACCCGACCGTCGGATCGCAGACGCCCATCGCCCGTCTGCGCAAGGAGATCGAATAGCTCGTGGCAATGAAAACGACACCCCAGACCTTCCTGAAGTTCATCGCGGGGACGGCCATCGCCGCGGCCGTGCTCTTCCTGATCTGGTACTTCTCGTCGATCGTCGTCTACATCCTCGTCTCGGCCGTGCTGGCCGTCATGGGCCGGCCGCTGGTCAACCGCCTTGCGGCGCTGCATGTGCGCGGGTGGCGCGTGCCGCGCTGGCTTGCGGCGCTGGTGACGCTCGTGGTGATCTGGGCCGTCTTCGCGCTCTGCTGCTCGCTCTTCGTGCCGTTGGTCTTCAACAAGATCAACCAGTTCTCGACCGTCGACTTCGCCTCGGTCGTCAACAGCATCGGCGAACCCATCGCCCGCATGCAGCGGGACCTTCAGAACCTCTTTGCCCTCTCGGAGAGCAGCTTCTCGCTCTCGGACGAGCTGGTGGCCATGTTCCGTCAGGTGGTCGACATGGAGTCGGTCAACCGGCTCTTCTCGTCGGTTGTCGGCGTCGTGCTTTCGTCGGTGATCGCCCTCTTCTCCATCTCGTTCATCACCTTCTTCTTCCTCAAGGACGACGGCCTGTTCTATGCCATGGTCACGGCCGTCTTCCCCGAACGCTACCACGACAACATCACGCGGGCGCTCGATTCGGTCACGGTGCTGCTGTCGCGCTACTTCACGGGCATTCTCTCCGAGAGCCTGATGCTCATGGTGGCCGTCACGCTGGTGATGATGGCCTTCGGCATGAAGGCCGCCGACGCCTCGTTTATCGGGCTGGTTATGGGCGTGATGAACGTCGTACCCTATGCCGGGCCGCTCATCGGCGGCATCTTCTCGGTCTTCGTGGGGATCATCACCCCGATCGAGGGAATGTCGGTCGGCCATACGGCCTTCGTTATTGCCGGGTCGCTGCTGATCCTGAAGGGGCTCGACGATTTCGTCATCCAACCCACGCTCTATTCCGAGCGGGTCAAGGCCCACCCGCTGGAGGTCTTCCTGGTGATCCTCATCGCCGGATCGCTGGCCGGCATCCTCGGCATGCTGCTGGCCATCCCCTCCTATACGGTCATCCGCGTCTTTGCCAAGGAGTTCTTCTCGCAATTCACGCTGGTGCGCAAACTCACCGAAAAGATCTGATGGAACATTTCGCCGGAGAGCACACCGCCGGGCTGCCCGTGCGTGACGGCTGCGACGCTGCGGGGGCAGCGGACGCCGCGCCCCGTTATGCGGCAGCCGGAGTTTCCGCGGCGGATGGCCGCGAAACGGGGCGTGCAGCTGTCTCTGCGACTGCACATTCCGCGGCGGAGACGGGCTTTGTTGAAAAACCGCCTGCCGGTGCGGCTTCCGAGGCGGGAGTTGCCTCCGCGGAGAATATGCCTGCCGGTGCGGCGCCCGTGGCGGAGATCCGGGGCGTGGTCGAGCACGGGCGGCGCCTGGGGCGCGAGCTGGGCTTTCCGACGGCCAACCTGGCCGTCGACGAGGCGCTTGCGGCCGAGGACGGGGTCTACGCCTCGCTGGTCGAGGTCGGTGGCGTGCGCTACCGCGCCATGTCGAACCTGGGCCGCAACCCGTCGGTCGGCGGGCAGCCGCGCCACCTCGAAACCCACCTCTTCGGCTTCGAGGGGTCGCTGTACGGACGCGAGGTGCGTGTCGTCCTGCTGCGCAAGGTGCGTGACGAGCGCCGCTTCGATACGGTCGAGGAGCTGCGTGCGCAGATCGCGCGCGACAAGGAGCAGATCCTGAATCTGAAAATGAATCTCAAATAATAGAAGTAAAGCTATGTTTCTGGATTTGACACTGCCCTACAAGGTCGCCGACATGTCGCTGGCCGAGTGGGGGCGCAAGGAGATTGAAATTTCCGAGCACGAGATGCCCGGTCTGATGGCCGTGCGCCGCAAGTACGGCCCGAAAAAACCCCTCAAGGGGGTGCGCGTGATGGGCTCGCTGCACATGACCATCCAGACGGCCGTCCTCATCGAGACGCTCGTCGAGCTGGGTGCCGACGTGCGCTGGTGCTCGTGCAACATCTTTTCGACGCAGGACCACGCCGCCGCGGCCATCGCCGCCACCGGAGTGCCGGTCTTCGCATGGAAGGGCGAGACGCTGCCCGAATACTGGTGGTGCACGGCCATGGCGATGTCGTTCCCGGGCGGCAAGGGCCCGCAGCTGATCGTCGACGACGGCGGCGATGCCACGCTGCTGATCCACAAGGGCTACAAGGCCGAGAACGACGCCTCGACGCTCGACTGCGAACCCTCGTCCTACGAGGAGGAGGTGATCCTCTCGACGCTCCGACAGATACTGGCCGAGGACGGTGACAAGTGGCACCGCACGGTGGCCGAGTGGCGCGGCGTGAGCGAGGAGACCACGACGGGCGTACACCGCCTCTACCAGATGCAGGCGGCGGGCGAGCTGCTCGTCCCGGCAATCAACGTCAACGATTCGTGCACGAAGTCGAAGTTCGACAACCTCTACGGCTGCCGCGAATCGCTGGCCGACGGCATCAAGCGGGCCACGGACGTGATGATCGCCGGCAAGGTGGTCGTCGTCTGCGGCTACGGCGACGTCGGCAAGGGGTGCGCACGCTCGATGCGCTCCTACGGCGCGCGGGTCATCGTCACGGAGATCGACCCGATCTGCGCCCTGCAGGCCGCCATGGAGGGCTTCGAGGTCAAGACTGTCGAGAGCGCGCTTGCCGAGGGCAACATCTACGTCACCTGCACGGGTAACTGCGACATCATCACGCTCGAGCACATGCAGCGGATGCGCGACCAGGCGATTGTCTGCAACATCGGCCACTTCGACAACGAAATCCAGATGGCGCGGCTCGAGAAGTCCGATGCCGTGAAGACGAACATCAAGCCGCAGGTCGACAAGTACACCTTCCCCGACGGACACGCGATCTTCGTGCTGGCCGAGGGGCGTCTGGTGAACCTCGGCTGCGCCACGGGCCACCCGTCGTTCGTCATGTCGAACTCCTTTACGAACCAGTGCCTGGCTCAGATGGAGCTGTGGCAGGAGTCGCTCGAAGTGGGCGTCTACCGCCTGCCGAAGCACCTCGACGAGGAGGTGGCGCGGCTGCATCTGGACAACCTCGGCGTCGAGCTCACGCACCTAACGCAGAAGCAGGCCGACTACATCGGCGTGCCGGTCGACGGACCCTACAAGGCCGAACACTACCGTTATTGATTATAATGCGGACTAATAAGTATAGATGCCGACACTGGTGTCATTGCTTTTTTAATCGCCGTTACAGTATGCTGTAGCGGTGATTTTTTTTGTCTGTCATGGCGCTGTTTTTGATGTGGATGTATTTGTTTATTTGTCTTTTTTGTATATATTTGTATTCACATATTTTCCAGAAAACTCTTCCGGCGTGCCTATATCATGCGAAGGCGGCGTCCGGAAGAAAATCGTATTCAACGTGGCGCATTTATGAAATGGACCCGGAAATACGAGGCTTTGCGCCTGATCCTTGCCGTGCTCGTCTGTGCGGCAATCCCCGCTGTGAGCATGGCCGAATCCGACGGCAATCCGGTCGAAAAATTCCCCCCCCCTTGTGCAGACTCGCTGCAATGTGATGACAATCAGGTGATAGCGGAGACATTCGCCCTCTATTACTGGCGCGACCGCATCGACCTGGACGAAACCTACCTCGACAACGGCTGGCAGATGGCCCGCATCCGCGACTACCTGGCCCGCTCGCCGCGCATCGACAGCATCACGATCTTCGCCTACGCCTCGCCCGAAGGCGCCTATCGCCGCAACGTGTGGCTCTCGGAGCAGCGGGCCAAAGCGGCGAAGGAATACCTGCTGGCGCATCGTCCCGACAGCTCGGCGCTCGATCCCGAGGATATTCTGCTGCGCCCGATGCATGAGAACTGGGCAGGTCTCGAAGCCGAGCTGCAGGCCAACTACCACCGCCACGACCGCGAAAAGGTCCTTTCCATCCTGCGGGCTTCGGTGGGCAACGACACGAAAAAGTGGCGTCTTGAGCAGCTCGACGGCGGCTATACCTATAAATATATTATCCGGCGGCACATGCCGCGTCTGCGTCTGGCTACGTGGATCTGCGTCTGGCGGGCTCCCGAACCGGACCTGATCGCTCCGCAGCCCCGCTTCACGACCCCGTTCCGGGGCGAGACGCTGACGGCCCTCCCGCTGCCCGAGCCGGGCAAGCGCACGATCCTCGCGCTGAAGACCAACCTGCTTTACGATGCCGCCGCGGCGATCAACTTTGCCGTCGAGGTCCCCTTCAACGAGCGTTTCTCGCTCCTCTACGAGCACCACTGCCCGTGGTGGCTGAGCGACAACAACAAATACTGCCTGCAGCTGCTCTCCTTCGGCGGGGAGTTCCGCTGGTGGTTCGCCCCGAAGACGCGTCCCGCAAGCGAGCGGCGCGTGCAGCGCGACGCCCTCATGGGCCAGTTCGTCGGCCTGTACGGCATGGGCGGCAAGTTCGACCTGCAGTTCGACCGCACGGGCTGCTACCAGGGCGAGTTTTTCAGCGTGGGCCTGACCTACGGTTACGCCATGCCCCTGAGCAAGCGGCTGAACATCGAATTTTCAGTCTCGGCAGGCTACGCGCGCATCCCGCACCGCCACTACAACCCCACGGACGACTACGAACTGCTGATCCGCGACCGGGCGAAGTCGGGCACGTGGCACTATTTCGGCCCCACGAAGGTCGAGGTGTCGCTCGTCCTGCCGCTGCTCGTCAACAAGAAGAAAGGAGGTCTGCGATGAAACGTCTTGTCTCCCTCCTGCTTCCGCTGCTGCTCTGTACGCTCTTTGCGGGCTGCGAGCGCCGTCCGCTGGTCGATGTGGGCAATACGCATTATGTGCGCGTCTATCTCGACGAGGAGCTGAAAAACGTGACGACGGGATTCTATGATTCTTCGCTCGAGAAACCCGAGTACAAGACCCCGAACATGCTGCGTGTCGTACTTTATGATGCGACGAGTGGGAAGGTGGCGGCCGAGCGCTACCTCCGCAACCGGGGAACGGATGCCCGCGGCGACTATTTTGACGGCTACATCGTAGCACCTCAAGGTAGCTACCGGTTGCTGGCCTACAATTTCGGAACCGAGTCGACACTTATCCGCAACGACCATCTCTATCATGGCGCAGAAGCCTATACGAATGAAATCTCCGATGCCTTGCGGAGCCGGCTCTCCGGGCGGGCTTCGCTCGAGGAGGAGCACATCGTCTATGTCCCGGACCACCTGCTTGCAGACCGGAACGATTTGCTGACTACAGCCTATACAATGGATATCGATACGCTGCGCAATGCTTCCGGTGACCACTTTACGGCCGGCAGTCTCGTCCTGTCGTATTATCTTCAGGTCCGGGTGAAGGGGATTGAGTGGATATCTTCGGCTGTGGGCCTGCTGACCGGTATGGCGGGATCGGCAATGCTGCACAGCGGAGACATCAACGGGGAGAATCCCGTGACGATCTATTTCGAGATGCAACGCGGTCCGTCGTCGGAAGACAACGAAGGATTCATCTATACGACGTTCCATACGTTCGGAAAGCTGCCGGATCAGAGCAATGAACTCTACCTCACATTCGATGTCCGGACTTCGGACGGACGTGCATTGACCGTGACACTCGATATCACCGACAAATTCTCCGAACCGGATGCCATCGATCATCAGTGGATTCAGCTTGACGAAGTGCTCAACATTCCCGAACCGCCCGAAGGCTCCGGCGGAGGCGGTTTTGTCCCGGGTGTTGACGACTGGGAAGACATCGAGACAGATATCATCATCTGATGCACTCAATAAACTATTAATTCACTCTTTCAACCTATTTTATTATGAAAAAAACATTGCTATTTGCAGTTGCGGCGAGTGTAGCACTTGCCGGCTGTGTGAAGAATGATCCGGCAAACGGCGGGGCCGTTGCGTCGGACGCGAAGATCAGCTTCGATGCTCCTGCCGTAGGGGCTGTAACCCGAGCCGTTGCCGGGGAAATTGTGAATCCGTATAATAAGGCGGAACATTTTACCGTATATGCCCTCCATTTTGCGGATGAATATACGTCGTTTAACGATGGCGCGTTTTATATGGCTAGTGTAGAGACAGCCTATGATCCAGCTGGTAATTGCTGGAATTCGGAATCAGTAACTGGTGGAAAGACCTATTACTGGCCAAAAAACGGTTCGTTGACTTTCCAGGCTTATTCTCCGTCGGATGCGCGTACTGATTGTATGGTAGGATGGATGGAAACCGGATTTACGTTTGGTAATTTCACTGTTGCCGCTGTTGGTCAGCAGTATGATCTGATGTTCAGTAATCGTTCGTATAACCGCACAAGTTCTATGAACCAAAGTAGTGATAATACGTATAATGGTGTGGATATTACTTTCAAACATGCATTATCGTCGATTGTCTTCAAGGTAGGAACGGATGCGGATTATGCAGGAGCCGATCTGGATTTCAAAGTTAAGAAAATAGAAATTCGGGGTGTGAACAATAAGGGTAACTTCAATGAAAACTTGACGGATGGTAACAACGAAAACACGCGTAATCCTGAGTGGACCGATCAGACTGGAGCGGTAAATTACATCGCTTTCGAAGGATCGTTTGCTGTCCCCGAAAATGGAACGGATCGTGTAGAGCCGACTGGCGCTGCTGACCTGATTCTGCTTCCGCAGCTGATACCTGATGGAGCTATGGTTGTAGTGGAATATACGATAGAAACGATGACATCGGGTGAGATTACGCAGACTGCAACGTTTGATCTCAAACCCAACACGGATAATAATACATGGACTTTGGGCAAGCGTTATACCTATAATATTATCTTCGGTGGTATGGAGAAAATCTATTTTGCTCCCGTTGTCGAGGATTGGGATGATGTTGAGTCTAATGTCGATTTTGAAATTTAATTAGTTTTTCGTCCGCGGGAGCGACAAATCCCGCAACAAAGTCTGTGAAGGGGTGATACCCTTCACAGGCACTAAACAGAATGATCATGGACAGGCGTCTCTTTCGGATACTTTTTGCAGCGGTGGCTGCGGTTGCGGTCTCGGGCTGCGTGAACGAGGAGCACGATCGACACGATCCCGTCGTGACGCTCGCGTTCGATCCCGTCATGCAGGTGCATGTCCGCTCGTCCGAGGCGTCCGAAACCGATGCAGATGCACTTTCCGTCGGTGTTTGTGCCTGGAAACTTGTTGAGGGGCAGGCATGGAGCGCAGACCGGGGCGTTGCCGAAGTATTCCTTCCGGCCTCCCGCCTTGTCCATGACGGACATTTCTGGCATACCCAGCCCCATGTCGACTGGCCGTCGGCGGGAAATACGCTTACCTGCATCGGCTTTGCTCCTTTCGGGGCCGTCGCGGTCTGCGACCAGACACGTGGTGTCGTTTTCGAAGGGGTCGATGCTACGACCGATCCCGGCGACCTGCGATATACCGAGCCGCAGGCCGATCGTGTGAAATTGCACAATGGCGGCGTGGTCAATCTCCCGCTGCTGCCGGCACTTTGTCAGGTCGAATTCCGTGTCCGAAGCAAGGGTGAAACCGAGACGACGTTTTTCGTGCGCCGCATTGTGCTCGACGCGATCAACTGTCGCGGTTCCTTCCAGTCCTTGCCCTCCCCCGCATGGGAGTTGTCGGGTGACCCCGGGGCTCTACCGCTCTTCGAGGGAGAGTTTCAATTGACGGATGTCCCGCAGAGCATCGTGGCGGCCCGGCGCGTCATTCCTCAACCGCTCCACAGTACCCTTACGGTCGATTATGAATATCTGACACCGACGGGAAGCCGGATTCAGCAGTCGGAGACGGTAGGCCCTCTGGAAAAAATGCTTTATCCCGGGTATAGCTATACCTTTACGCTGGCTGTGGGGCACGATGGCGTGGAGGTGCTTCCGGAGAACCCGGCACAAAACAGCGAATCACAGAAAGTCTCATGATACGAATGATGAAATATGCGCCGTTGCTGATGCTGTTTGCGGCAGGGAGTTGCGGCAAACAGCACACGACGGAGATACCCCGGGTTCCCGAATCCGGGACCGTGCCCATCGTGTGGAGTGTCGATATGGAGAAAAACGGCGTTGCCAGCCGTTCGCTCATCGGCTCCCAAACCGACATGGGCGATATTTCGATCGAACAGGCCTGCACGCCGGTCGGAAACGGCGGGGAAGGCGAGGCGATCGGTATTTGGGCGGACTATACGTATAGGGATGCCGACGGTATGCAGAAGACCGTGAAAAACCTTTTCGAGGGAACGCGCCTGATCTATGCCGACAAGGTGAACGGAAATCCCTATGACGACTGGAATTACGCGGGCACGGATCTCTACTGGTTTGTTGGCGGAAAGTACAAGTTCCGCGGCTATTTCCCGCAGAAACTCGAAGATCAGGTACTCACGACCTCCGATGCCACGACCTTTGCCATGACCTACTCGACCTCGGACTATCAGGAGGACCTGCTCGTCGCCTACAACGAAGTCGATACGACCAATCCGCAGGTCGATCTGTCGCAGCCCGTGACGCTGAATTTCAAGCATGCGCTGGCTGCCGTGCGTTTCCGTGTGGAAGCGAGCTTCGACAATACCGATTATCTGACTTCGTGTTATCTTCAGAATGCCGATACAAAGGATTTCGCGTCGATCGGCATTCTGGTGTACGGTACCGAGACGGTCTCGGACGATTTTTTCTGGAGCATGGGCTACAATCCGCCCGCGACGGAACGTATCTATTACTGGAACAACAGCGGTGTCGAATTTTCAACGGATACGCAGGCCGGGACTGTCAAACAGGCTCTCGCCTATACGCAGACCGGCACGACGTCCGGCGAGCAGTTCACGCGCAACGACGGCTGGCTGCTGATCCTGCCGCAGGCCTCGTCCGGGAATCTGCAATTCTGCTTCACCACGCGCAATGCCGAAGAGGGCATTTACCGGGTCTCCATTCCGAAGGGAACGGAGTATGACGATAGCGGGGCGGTGATTTCCGAGGAGTACCAGCCCGGTAAACGCTATACCTATACGGTTCGGATTACCGAAGCCGATGTGGAACTGACGATCACGGCAGCCGACTGGAACGTGCGCGACTCCTCTTACGACATCGAATTGTGATATAATTAATCCGAAGGAATCATGCATAAGATATCCATATTTCTGATAACTCTCCTGCTGTCGTTGCTTGCCGGCGGATGCAGCAAGGCCGATCTTCGGGACGAAGGCAACCGGACGGAGCCCGAGGTGCGTGAACCGGCCACTCTTGTGCTGACGGCGGACCTCTCGGCGCTTGTCGCCTCGACCGGGACCCGTGCGTCCAAGGCCGATGTGAACCTGATCGACCACATATCCCTGTTCCTGATCGATTACAACGAAAACCGGCTCGTGGCCTACCGCAACATCTTCGATCCCAACAATCCGGCCTATCCGCAGATAGCCAACGATGCGGACGGGTCGAACGGCTTTGTCAACGATGCCGGGCAGGTCGATCTGACGTTGAGCCAGAGCCGCGTCGTGCGCGTGACGTTCGATTACAACGCCCCCAAGCACGGCGATGTCGAGAAACTCGCGCGGGGCAATTACGTCCTGCTTGCCGTGGCCAACTATTCCGAGTCGGATACCTTCGGCAACACGGGGGTTGCGGCACGGGTCCAGTCGCTGGTTGCGGATTTCGATCCGAACTCCGGCATCGAAAACTTCAATCCGGGCCGTGCGGATTTTTACAATCTCCAGTTGCGCATTCCCGAGATCGAAGGAGCTCCCTTCCCGTATCTGCGTCCGAGCGATGTGCTGATTCCGCAGAGCTGCTCGGAGAACATCAATCTGGTGGCCGGCGTCAACAGAACGTCGGTCAAGCTGGAATATACGAGTGCCCGCATCCGGATCGGCGTGCGTAACTACAGCGACGTCGACCTGTCGATTTCGGACCTGACGTTCAGCGACAACTTTACGCAGTCGACCTGCTATCTCTTCTCGCGGCTCGATAGTGACGGGAATTATGCGCTCGCGACCGATTATCACGGCAAGGGCGCCCCGCTCGCCACGCACGAAAATGCGGTTACGCCGTTTGTTCCGGGGCAGCGCATCACGAAGGAGATGGGTGTGAAGACGATTTTCGACGGCCTGATCTACGAGAGCCGCGATCCGGACAACAACTATGTCTACACGTTGGACATAACTTCGGATGTCATCAATTCGTATTACTACGAAGCGAAGAACGGAGGGGCGCGCATACACAACCTTTCGGAGATAGACTCTCAAGGCCCCTTTTTCCTGATCCGGCGCCGCGGAGAGGACAACAATGAGGTGAATTCGTACCTTTATGTGGAGAACGACAAGGTATATGCCTCTCCCGACTACGACTATACGCCGCAGCAGGTGCTGGACAACTGCAGGAAGGAACGCTATTACAACTATGTGTGGGAGCTCGTAAAGAGCGGTTCGGGCTACTATATCCGCAACGTGGAGACCGAAGACTACATAGAGAAAATCCGGACCAACAATACAAGCGAAGAATCGGCCCGGCTGCAGATGGTCGGGTGGGAGGAGTATCGGACTGCGGCCGATACCTTCACTGCGAAACTTGCCGATCGTAACAACGGATATTTCCTGTTCCGATCCAACAGCTTTCAGAGCAGCAGTGCCTATCTCAATGTCCGTGACAACAACGTCGTCGGATGGAACGGCACCGGTCCGTGGTCGCAGTTCGTGCTGTTCCCTGTTGAACAAATAAAAGACAACACCCTGCGGGAAGCTATCGTTCTCCGCACAATCGATTCGGAGACGGGCGTAGCGAGCGATGTCCACGAGATCCGGCGCAACGACTTCATCCGGGTGCAGGTCGGCGTGACCTACAATCCCTACCGGGGTAATTTCGACTTCGTCGTCGAAGACTGGACGCCCGGCGGCGGCGAGATAACCTTCAACTGATAACCGGCAAGCTATGAAACGACTGATATACTGCTTTAGTCTCTGCGGACTGCTCCTGTCGGGGTGCATCAAGGACCCCGATCTGAGGCAGGTGCAGCCCGGCGAGGGCGACGTGTGGGTAAACCTCGATTTCGGCCATACCGATTTCGATGAGGTGCAGATTACGACGCGCTCGACGCTCGGACAGGTGGCCGAGTCGCGTGTCTCGAATCTCTATGTGTTTTTTTTCGATCAGAACGGGAATCGTGTTGCCGGCCATTTCTTTGACAACAGCAACAAACGGGATTCGCATAGTAGCGTGATTTCGGCCAATGTGAACTGTTGGATGGTCGACAATCAGTTGAGCAGCACGGAGCCCAAAACTACCGGTACCATCCGGATGAAGGTTCCGCAACTTACCGGAGGTGAGATTTGTATCGTGGCCAATCTCGATACCGATATTTTCAGCATCTCGTCCGAAATGTTCGGTTTCATCCAGACCCGCGACGAACTGATGGAGATGGTCGGTACGTTGAACCACGATACGACGGACCGAACCGGCCGTTTCCCCATGACAGGAGATGTGACCGGGATCACCGTCAGTCAGACCGGCATTACGTCGTCAACGGGCGATGCCGTCTCTGTCTCGCTGTTCCGCGTCGACGCCAAAATCGAGGTCCGGGTCCGTGCAGCGGTCGGCAATGAATCCTCAGTCACGACGACGGACGGCGAGACCGTGCAGCGCATCAAAAGTTTCACGCCCGAATCGTGGCAGGTGATAAATCTTCCGCGCGGCAGTTATCTTTTCGAGCGAGATGCCGGAACGGAGAATCATGATGCCGATGCAGGCCTTTTCAACAGTTATGACGTGGCTTTCGAGAGCCAGACATTGAAGACTTTCACCTATGTCAACAGCAGTGGACAGTCCGTTCAGGTAGAGGATGGCGCGGAGCATGGTTTTTCGTTCTACATGTACGAGAACCGGCCTGCGGCGAAGAAGTCCGTAGGTAACGACTACCACTTGCGTGACCGGCGGATCAAGGATGCAGCCGGTGTCTACGATACGACAAACGGATTGTGGGAATATGCCCCGGAAACGGCAACCTATCTGATTGTCAAGGGGCAGGTGGCCATGGATGTCGATGTGGGTGTGGGTGCCCCGGCTCAGACGCTCAATGCGGATGTGGTCTACTACATTCATCTGGGGGATATCCGTACCAGCAAGGATGATTACAGCGTGAATCGCAATACGCATTACATCTATACGATTACGATCAAGGGCGTGGAGAACATCCAGGTCGAGGTCTCGACCAACGTGGAGAACGAATCGGGCGCAACCGGACATGTCTACATCGCCAAGGAGTCGGTCTATACGTTCGATGCGCACTACGGGCAGCGGGTCTTTGTCTTCGATCAGGAAAACATCACGCCGGAGGATGTCACCTGGTATGTCAAGACCCCCTTCGGCCGCGAAGGCATGCCCGAGCGGGTCAACGGCGTGGAGATTCCCAACGGTCTCGACTATAAGTGGGTGTGGTTCCGCGTGAACGAGATCGACACCAGTACGGGTCAGTACAGCAAGAGAAACCGGTCGTACCATCCCGATGAGGTGATGGATGTGCTGGAGTTCTGCCAGTACATCCGCGAGCAGAAGACGCGCTACGACCGGGGGCAGACGAACGATTTTCGTGAGGAGGTGGACCCCGAGCTCCGGCAGCAGTACCCCGACCGGCCGGATATTTACCGCCGCCACCGGATCTACGTGACCATCTTCGTCGACGAGTTCTATTACGACCGCGACCCCATCTCGGGGGAGGTGCGTCCCACGTTGTGGAAGGAGTTTGTCAATCAGGACAACCGCATGATGCACATCCTGTGCGATACGCAGTTCAGTGCCGACGGCGACAGCTCGGCGACGGGCAGCGTCGTGACGATCCGCCAGCGGTCTATCCAGTCCGTTTACGATGTCACCCGTTCCGACCTGAACACGGCCTGGGGTTGTGAGGTGATCGACGAGTCGGAAGGAACTCTCTGGTTTTACAACCGCAACGAAAGATATTCGGACGGGGCAGTCTATCGTCCCAATTACGGCAACAATTCCCGATCGAACGGCTTGTACAATACGGCGCGGTTGTGGCAGTTGACGGACGGCTACGGTGGGTTCAATTACAGGTATTGGACCGATTACCTCGATTATGACCGGGAGAATGATTATAACCTGATCTTTCTCAGGGACGAGGACGACCTGGCGACAGCCCGTTACACCTGCCTCATGCGCAATCGCGACAACAACGGAAACGGCCTGATCGACCCCTCGGAGGTACGGTGGTACATTGCGTCGATCCAGCAGTTGACGGCCCTTTATGTCGGTGACGGCGGAATTCATGAGGATGCGTGGCTGTATGATCGGTACAATAATTACGGGGTGAACGAAACGAATGCGAACGGGGCCGTGCTGTGGCGTCTGCATGTGGTCAGCAGCACCCTGTGGGGCAAGGATGGCAACTACAGCAATTATCCCACGATGTTGTGGGCGGAGGAGGGTCTGTCGACGAGTGCCTACCAGCAATATACCACCAAGCCGGGCCGCTATACCGTGCGCTGCGTGCGTAATCTCGGTATGGACCCGGCAACCGAGCAGGAGGCTGTCGCCAATCTGAACAATGCCGACAAAATGCCCGATTTCTCCGTTGTTTTCGAGACCGTGAATGAAACCAACGACAAGAATTCGGTGTATCGGTTTAATCTCACCCGGATCAATAAAAAATCGATCCGCAGTATTGACGTTTCAGGCGAGTTGGACCCCAGTGACGAATATTCACCCAACTCCCGGACCTATTCGGCGTTTGAAACGGGGCCCCGGGTCACCTATTCGGGAGACTATCCCACGCTGAAAACGATGCTCGAGAATGACGGGACGCCTTGTCCTTCGGGGTATCGGGTGCCCAATATCCGGGAGGCCAGCCTCATGTCGAATTACATCACTTCGGAGGTGAACGCCAACTGGTGGTCCGGGTTATATACGTTTGTCGGTTCGTATTATTCTTTTGGTACATATGGGAGGAACTTCGAGTTCGAGCCCTCCTGGTACTGCAGGGACGGTCATGTTACGATTTCCAGACCCGATGAGGCATCCGTAATCCGCTGTGTGCGCGACATAGAGATCGAGTAATCCTGCAATGACCTTTAAAGCGGGGCCGTCGTCGATGCGGCCCCGCTTTTTTTACGGGTAATCCCTGCGGCCGATATGTCCGGACGCTCCTGCGCACGGTTTCGGAACTCCGGACTGTCGCAACCTCCTTTTCTCTCTGCCGTGCAGCGGACTGCAGGTGACGCGATGATGGCATTGCCAAGGTGGGGGCTCTGCGGTCCGATGCAGCGGACGGGTATGGATGGCAAAAGGACGGGCTGCCGGTATACCGGCAGCCCGTCCTTTCGTGTATCCCGGGCAGCCCGTGAGGGGCTGCTCTTCGGGATGATGTGTTGCAGGGATCAATATCCGAAGATCTCCTCCTGCGAGAGGGTCTTGATCGGACCGAGCGTCTTGAGGTAGTTCAGGTCGAGGTCCTTGATGTCGCCCAGAATGGCGTAGACGTAGGGACGATCCTTGACCCACTTCTCCTGTGCGGCCTTCACGTCTTCGAGCGTCATCGTCTGGACCTTCTCGAAGATCTGCTTGTCACGATCTTCGGTCAGCCCCATGTCGCGCAGCGAGATGTAGGACCAGAGCACCTGGTCGCGCACGGTACGCTCGGTGCGCAGGCGTGAGATGAGCGACTCCTTGGCGATCTGGAAGGCAGCCTCCGACTCGGGCATGTTGTTGATGATCTCGTCGAAAGCCTCGATGGCCTGCTGCATCTTGTCGTTCTGCGTGGCGATGAAGGCCATGTAGCTGTAGCTGCCGTCGGCAAACGACGGCGTCGAGAGCCATGCCGACGCGGAGTAGGCCAGACCGCGCGCCTCGCGCATCTCCTGGAAGACAACGGCGTTCATGCTGCCGCCGAAATACTCGTTGTAGAGCGTGATGACGGGATCGGCCGCGAGGTCGAACTTCTCGCCGCGGTTGGAATACTGGAGGTAGTAGAGCTGCTTGGCGTCGTACTGGGCCAGCAGCACCTCGTTCTTGTCGGTCAGGAGCGGCCGGGCAAACTTCTTCTCCAGCGGTGCGAGCTCACCCTCGACCTTGTGGTATGCGGCGAGCGTCGACTGCAGCTCCTTCTGCGGCTGCGGGCCGTAGTAGAGCACCTCGTGCTGCTTGCCCATGAGCGAGCGCACCTTTGCGAGCAGCTGCTCGGAGGTCAGCGCCTTCAGGGCGTCGTTCGACAGCGTCGTGCGGGCGATGAACTCCGGACCGTACATCATGTAGCGCTGCAGGGCGCCGAAGTTGCGGCCCTGGCTGAGCTTGCCGTCGGCGCGGCTCTTCATGGTGTCCTCCTTCATGTTGGCGAGGATCGCCTCGTCGGGCTGTGCTCCGACGAGCAGCCCCTCGACGATCTCCATCGCCTTGGGCATGTTCTCGCTCAGGCCCGAGATCGTGATCCACGACTGGTTGGCGCCGGCCTGCATCGAGAACGAGCAGGCGATGTCGTACATCTCCGAGGCGATCTGCTCGGCGCTCATCTCCGCGGTGCCGAGGTAGCTCACGTAGTCGAAGGCCATGCCCAGCTCGGGATCGTTCTCCGTGCCGGTATTGAAGACGTAGATCAGCGTGAAGATGTCGTTCATCTCGTTCTGCTTGTAGAGCACGTGTACGCCCGGCATGGCGTCGAACTGCGACATGTCGGTCGCGTAGTTCACGAAGACGGGCTCGATGGGCTTCACGGTGCTCTGCTGGATCGAGGTCAGGAAGTCGCTCTGCTTGTCGCGGTTCGTGACGATCGGGGTGATCTTCGGAGCGGCGATCTTCTGCACGCTCTTGTCCTCGCCCTCACGCTTGTAGACGATGGCGTAGCTCTGCTCGCCCAGGTACTTGTTGGCCCAGTCGACGACATCCTGCTTCGTGATCTTGGCCATGCGGTCGAGCTGGTGCACCTCGTCGGCCCAGTCGGTGCCGTAGATGAACGAGTAGGCGAAGGCGAGGGCGCGGCTGTTGTTGTCCTCGGTCTGCCGCATGAGCTGCATCTTGTAGTTGTTGACCGTTGCCTGGATGAGCTTCTCGTCGAAGTCGCCCGCGCGCAGCTTGGCCACCTCCGCGAGCAGCAGGTCGCGCACCTCGTCGAGCGTCTGCCCGGCCTTCGGGCGGCCTGCGACGATGAACTGTCCGTAGTCGGGCTGCGCCGAGGCGTAGCCGTAGGCCATCAGGACCTTCTGCTGCTGCACGAGGTCGAGGTCGATCAGACCGGCCTGTCCGTTATAGATGATGCTGCCCACGATGTTGGCCACGTCCCATGACTTGTCCGTGGCGCCCGGCAGACGCCAGCCCAGCGTGACGTTCTCGGCCTCCAGACCGTAGACCTCGCGCACGATGGGCTCGGTGATCGGGGCTTCGGGCTCGAACTCCAGCTTCGGCAGGTTCTCGTTGGGCTGCATGTCGCCGAAGTACTTGTCGATCGTGGCGATCATCTCGTCGGGATCGAAGTCACCGGCCACGCACACGGCCATGTTGTTGGGCACGTAGTAGGTCTTGTGGTAGTTCTTGACGTTGGTGATCGAGGGGTTCTTCAGGTGCTCCTGCGTACCCAGCACGGTCTGCGTGCCGTAGGGGTGGTGCGGGAAGAGCGCGGCGTCCATCGTCTCCCAGACCTTGCGGCTGTCCTGCGTGAGCGACATGTTCTTCTCCTCGTAGATGGTCTCCAGCTCGGTGTGGAAGCCGCGGATCACGGGGTTCCGGAAGCGGTCGGCCTGGATTTTGGCCCAGTTCTCGATCTGGTTCGAGGGGATGTCCTCGACGTAGACGGTCATGTCCTGCGACGTAAAGGCGTTCGTGCCGTTGGCGCCGATGGCCGACATGAGTTTGTCGTACTCGTTCGGAATGGCGAGTTTCGACGCCTCGTAGCTGATCGAGTCGATGCGGTGGTAGATCGCCGCGCGCTCGACCTCGTCCTCCGTCTGGCGGTAGACCTCGAACAGCTGCTCGATCTCGTCGAGCATGGGCTTCTCGGCGGCATAGTCCGAAGTGCCGTAGTTGGGCGTGCCCTTGAACATCAGGTGCTCGAAGTAGTGGGCCAGACCGGTCGTCTCGGCGGGGTCGTTCTTGCCGCCGACCTTCACGGCGATGGCCGTCTGCAGACGCGGCGCCTCCTTGTTGACGCTCATGTAGACCTTCAGGCCGTTGGGCAGGGTGTAGATGCGGGTCTTCATCGGATCACCCTTGACCGTTTCGTACTTGTACTTGCTACAAGCCGTGGCGAGCATCGACAGCACGACGACCGCCAGAATCAGAAACCGTTTCATGTTCATACGCGATGGGTATTGAGTTAGAAAATCGTTGCAAGCCAGTCCCGCACGACGGGATAGGTGTCGGTGGCGACATGGATGAACATGCCGACCGAGGCGGCGAGCTTGAGCCCCGTACCGACGATGAACGAGAGGAACGAGCCGAAGCCGATGAGCAGGGCCTTGGCCGGGTCGCTCTTGTCGTGGAGCAGTTCGCCCAGCACGGCGCCCATGAAGGGGCCGAGGATGACGCCGAAGGGCGGGAAGAGGAAGAAACCCGCGATGACGCCGACGGTGGCGCCGATGGCTCCGGCCTTCGAGCCGCCGAAGCGGCGGGTCATCCAGGCGGGCAGGAAGTAGTCGGCGGCGCAAACCGCGACGGAGACGGCCAGCCAGATCCACACGGCCGGGGTCGATATGTGCGAGTAGGAGGTGAAGTAGGCGCACAGCAGTCCGGCGTAGCTCATGACCGTACCGGGCAGCACCGGAATGATGCAGCCGGCCGTGCCGATGATCGAGAAGAGAAAGGCTGCGACGGAAAGCGTGATGTCCATCTCGTGTCGTTTAAGTTCAGGTGATCGGGCCGGAGGGGGCGTCCCGGCGGCCGTCGGGGGTGTGGCCGGGCTCCTGCAGCGGAATCGCCAATCGCAAATATAACGATTAAAAACAGAAAATCTCCCCGGAAAGGGAGATTTTCTGTTAAAAATAGGTATTTCGACCGCCTCGCCGTGGTTGCGGGGCCTCGATTTCGGGTCCGGTGCGGCCCGTGTGGCTGTGGGACCGTGCCCCGGTGCTGCCTGACCCGGCGGTTCGTCGCCGTGCTCCGGTGCAGCCTGACCGGCCGGTTCGTCGCCGTGCCCCGGTGCTGCCTGACCCGCGGCTTGTTGCTGTCGAGCCCCGGTGCCGCCTGACCCGGCGGCTTGTTGTTGTGCCCCGGCGCTACTTGACCAGCCGGTTCGTCGCCGTGTCGGGGAAGACGATCCAGGGGCGGAACTGCTTGGCCTGCTCGAAGTCCATCAGGGCGTAGGAGGCGATGATGACCACGTCGCCCACCTGCACCTTGCGTGCGGCGGCGCCGTTCAGGCAGATGCAGCCGCTGTTGCGCTCGCCCTTGATCGTGTAGGTCTCGAAGCGCTCGCCGTTGTTGATATCCATGATCTGGACCTTCTCGCCCTCGACGATGTTGGCGGCCTCGAGCAGCGCCTCGTCGATGGTGATGCTACCCACGTAATTCAGGTCGGCCTGCGTGACCGTCACGCGGTGGATCTTCGATTTGATTACTTCAATCTGGAATTTCATTATCGGATGCGGATGTTGTCGATTAAACGGATGTCGCCCGCCTGCACGGCGATGCAGCCCTGGATGCGGGGGGCGTCGTTCCACGTCGTGACCTCCTGCATGGTGCGGGCGTCGACCGACTGGTAGTAGATCACCTTGAGCAGCGGGTTGCGCTCGACCTCTTCGGTGACCCAGCGCTTGAGCTCGGCGGGCGTGAGGCGGTGCGAAGCCTCGACGGCGGCGCGCAGCGTGGCGTAGATGTGGGGTGCGGCGGCGCGGTGCGGGGCATCGAGCAGCGTATTGCGCGACGAGAGGGCCAGCCCGTCCTCGCCGCGGACGATCGGGCACTCGACGATTTCGATGGGAAGGCCGAGCTGCTCGACCATGGCGCGGATCACGGCAATCTGCTGGAAGTCCTTTTCGCCGAAGTAGGCGCGGCGGGGCCGCACGATGTCGAACAGGCGGCTGACGACCTGCGCCACGCCGTTGAAGTGTCCGGGGCGCGTGGCGCCCTCCATGACCTTGTCAATGAGTCCGAAGTCGAACTGCCGCGTATCGGGCTCGGGGTAAATCTCCTCGACGGAGGGCATGAGCACGAAGTCGGCTCCGGCCTCTTCGAGCACGCGGGCATCGGCCTCCGGCGTGCGCGGATAGTGTTTCAGATCGTTCTTGTCGTTGAACTGCGTGGGGTTGACGAAGACGCTCACGACGACCGTGGCATTCTCCTTGCGTGCGCGCTCCACGAGGGAACGGTGTCCTGCATGCAGGGCGCCCATTGTCGGGACGAAACCGATTCCCGACGGCTCCACCCCGTCCAGACGGGCGCGGAGTTCCTTGACGCTTGTAAATACTTCCATCTCTTTTCGATCGGGTTGTGCGGGGGCAAAGGTAGAAAAGATAATTAAGAATGAAAAATTAAAAATTAAAAAAGCTGCCGGGCACGGAATTTTCACTGCTTTTTTTGCTATCTTCGTGCGGATTAACCCAGACAGTACCGTTATGAAAAGTACCATTCTTATGACATTTCCCCTTTTGACCCTTGCGTCGTGCGGCAATGCCCCGCACGAGGAGCAGGCTCCGTGGATCGTCGACCGCTTCGACGACATCAAGGTCATCCGTTACGAGGTTCCGGGCTTCGAGGCGCTGCCGCTCGAGCAGAAGGAGCTGATCTACTACCTTTCGGAGGCGGCGAAGTGCGGACGCGACATTCTCTACGACCAGAACTGCGCCGTGAACCTGCCCGTGCGCCGCACGCTGGAGGCGATCTATGAAAACTATGCGGGCGACCGCACGACGGAGGAGTGGAAGGCCCTCGAGAAGTATCTCAAGAAGGTATGGTTCGCCAACGGCATCCACCACCACTATTCCAACGACAAGTTCGTGCCGGAGTTCTCCGAGGCCTATTTCCGCGAGGTGGCGACGTCGCTGCCCGCCGCTCTGCCCGGTGATCTGCAGCCGATGTTCGAGCTGGTCTGCGAGGCGATCTTCAACCCCGACCTCTATCCGACGCGGCTCAACCAGACGGCGGGCGAGGACCTGCTCTGGACCTCGTCGAGCAACTACTACCGCAACGTGCGGCAGGCCGAGGCCGAGAAGTTCTACGCCGACATGGCGGCCGCCGATGCGGGCAATCCCGAGCCGGTTTCCTACGGTCTGAACTCGCAGCTGGTCAAGGAGGAGAAGACGGGCCGCATCTACGAGCGCGTGTGGAAGGTCGGCGGCATGTACTCGCCGGCCATCGAGCGCATCGTCTACTGGCTCGAGAAGGCGCAGGCCGTGGCTGCCGAGCCGCAGAAGTCGACCATCGGCGCCCTGATCGAGTACTACCGCACGGGCGACCTGAAGCGCTTCGACGAGTACAACATCGACTGGGTGAAGGATACCGTCTCGAACGTCGACTTCGTCAACGGCTTCATCGAGGACTACGGCGATCCGCTGGGCCGCAAGGCGTCGTGGGAGGCCATCGTCAACTTCATGGACAAGGAGGCCTGCCACCGCACGGAGGTGATCTCCGAGAATGCCCAGTGGTTCGAGGACCACTCGCCCGTCGATCCGGCCTACCGCAAGGAGCGGGTCAAGGGGGTCTCGGCCAAGGTCATCACCGTGGCGATGCTGGGCGGCGACTGCTACCCTTCGACGCCCATCGGCATCAACCTGCCCAATGCCGACTGGATCCGCAAGGAGTACGGCTCGAAGTCCGTGACGATCGACAACATCACCTATGCCTACGACATGGCGGCCCACGGCAACGGCTTCAACGAGGAGTTCGTGCTGCGCGCCGAGGACCGCGAGCGGATGGATCGCTACGGCAAGCTGGCCGACGACCTGCATACCGATCTGCACGAGTGTCTGGGCCACGGCTCGGGCCAGCTGGCTCCCGGTGTGAAGGGCGGCGAGCTGCGCAGCTACGGCTCGACGCTCGAGGAGACGCGCGCCGACCTGTTCGGCCTCTACTACCTGGGTGACCCGAAGATGGTCGAGCTGGGGCTCGTGCCGTCGTTCGACGTGGCCAAGGCCGGCTATGCGAAGTACATTCTCAACGGCATGATGACGCAGCTGGCGCGCATCGAGCCGGGCAAGAACGTCGAGGAGTCGCACATGCGCAACCGCAAGCTCATCTGCGAGTGGTGCTACGAGCGCGGCAAGGCCGACAACGTCATCGAGTGGGTCGAGCAGGACGGCAAGCGCTATGTCGTGGTCAACGACTTCGAGAAGCTGCGCGCGCTCTTCGGAGAGATGCTCCGCGAGGTGCAGCGCATCAAGTCCGAGGGGGACTACGAGGCGGGCCGCGAGCTGGTCGAGAAGTATGCCGTTACGGTCGATCCGGCACTCCATGCCGAGGTGCGCGACCGCTACTATGCGCTCGGCATCGAGCCTTACGGCGGCTTTGTCAATCCCGAGTACGAACTCGTCGAGCAGGACGGCCGCGTCGTCGACGTGAAGATCTCCTATCCGGCCAACTACGTGCAGCAGATGCTCCGCTACTCGAAGGAGTATTCGTTCCTGCCGAACGTCAACTGATCCCGGCCGCACGCGGTGTGGCTGAACGAAGTGCGCCCGATGTCGTCGGGCGCACTTTTTTGTGGCGGCCGGGCTGCGGGCCTGTTTTGGGCCGGCCGGGGCACGCGGTGTTTGTGGCGGCCGGAGTGCGGCCGGTCTTGCGCCGGCCGAAGAAAAAGGGACACTCCGTGCGGAGTATCCCTTCGTCCAATTCGGCCCGGAGTCCGGGTCGCGGGAACCTTATTCGGCGACCTCTTCAAACTGGTCCTTGCCGACGCCGCAGACGGGGCATACCCAGTCATCGGGAATCTCTTCAAATGCGGTTCCGGGGGCGATGCCTCCTTCGGGATCGCCCAGCGCCGGATCGTAGATCCAGTCGCAAACGGTGCAACGGTACTTTTTCATTTTTTTGCTTGTTTGGAATTTGATTGATAGAAATTTGGAGGGGTCAAACCCCTGATTTTTCAGTTTTCGGATCTTTTGTCGCTCTTTCTGCAACGTGAATGCGTATGGATGTTTGCGGAGCAAAATGCGTGCCTGTCAGTTTTCCTGCACCCGGGGCTCCCTGGCAGGAGCGGTTTCGTCGGCGCCCGTCCCTTCGGCGTCCGGGGCGCTCTCATCGTTCGGGTCGTCGTCCTCCTCTTCGGGCCGGTTGCCGCCGGGCGGGGTCAGCTGCGCCACCAGCTTGTCGGCCTCGGTGCAGGAGACGTAGAGCCGCTCCTCGTAGATGTCGGTGATCTCGACAAAGTTTTTCCACTCGGAGGCGTAGAGCCGCACGCGGTCGAAGCGGCGCAGGTCGATGAAGTGGCCGTAGTAGCCGAAGAATCCGCAGCCCCCGAAAAGGGGGAGCATCCACCGCATGCGGCGCTTCTCGACGCGGCGCACCGAGGCGATCTCCTCGCGGCGGATTTCGGTGATGTCGAGCAGGCAGCGGATTTCGACCTTCTCGTCGGTGACGACGATGCGGCGGGGGATCGACAGCGCCATCAGCGCCACGAGCGCCACGACGAACGAGGTGAACCACGCCGAGAGGTAGCCCCCCTCGTAGAGGTGGTACAGCAGCCAGCCCAGCAGGACGAAGACCACCAGGTGGAACAGCGTCCAGTAGATCGTGCGGCGTCCGAAGTGGTATTTATAGACGGTCTGCATCGGCATCGGTCTCCCCGTTCTCTTCGCGGGCCGCAAGCAGCGCCTCGGCCACGATGAAATCCTCGGGGGTGGTGAGTTTCAGGTTGGTGCGTTCGCCCGCAACGAGCCGCACGGCATGGCCCGCGCGCTCGACGACCGACGCATCGTCGGTGAAGGCTGCGTCGTAGGGCGCTTCGTAGACCGTGCGGAGCAGGTCGGCACGGAAGATCTGCGGGGTCTGCACGATGCGCAGCCGTCGCCGGTCGATGATGTGCGAGGGGGTCTGCGTGTCTTCCGCGGCAGCGCCCGGGGTGTTGGGTCCGTCGGTCTCGCGGAACGAATCGACGGGCTCCACGACGGGAATGGCGGCACCCGAGGCGGCGGCTGCCTCCGCCACGCGGCGGATCATTTCGACGCCGGCCAGGGGCCGCACGCCGTCCTGCACGGCGATGAGCTCCGTCTCCGGGGGCAGGGCCATCAGGCCGTTGCGGACCGAGTGGAAGCGTTCGGCGCCCCCTTCGGCCACCGTGTGGGCGGCGACGTCGAAGCGGGCCGCAAGGTCGCGCCAGAAGGCGGCGTACTCCGCCGGGAGGATCGCGACGATCCGGGCGCCGGGCAGCGCCTCGGCGAAACGGTTGATCGTGCGGGCCAGTACGGGCTGCCCGCCCAGCAGGCGGAACTGCTTGGGCAGCTGTCCGCCGCAGCGGCGGCCGCTGCCGCCTGCCACGATAAGCACTCCGGTACGTTCCATGTGTCGGGTCGTTTCTGCCTATTTGCTGCCCTCCTCTTCGCCGGCCTTCTCCGCCGGGGCTGCGGCCGTTGCCGGGGCGGGCAGCGGCAGCGAGTCGAGCTGCGTGATGCGTTCCTCGTCCTTCACCTCGCCGTTGAGCTCGGCCATGATGCGGTCGCGCACATACTCGAAGGCCGCGCGGTTCTCCTTCGCGATCGGCTCGGCGGGCTCCTGAGGAATCTTCAGCGGGTCGATCGGCGTGCCGTTGCGCCAGACGCGGTAGTCGAGGTGGGGCCCCGTCGAGGCGCCCGTCGATCCGACGTAGCCGATCAGCTGGCCCTGCGTGACGCGCGTCCCCTTGTTGATGCCCTTGGCGTAGCCGCTCAAGTGGAGGTAGCCCGTCATGAGGTTGCCCGGGTGCTTGATCTTGAGCGTGTTGCCGCCACCGCCGCCCCAGCCCTTGAAGATCACCACGCCGTCGGCCACGGCATGTACGGGTGTGCCCTTCGGCGCGGCGTAGTCGACTCCCGTGTGGGGTCGGTAGACCTTGTAGATGGGGTGCTTGCGCGCATAGGTGAAGCGCGAGCTGATGCGCGAATACTTCAGCGGCGCCTTGAGCATCTGCTTGCGCAGGCTCGCACCGTCGGCCTCCCAGTATTGCAGCTTGCCGTTCTGGCGGAACGGGATGGCATAGTACTCCTTGCCGCTCTGGGCGAACTTGGCGCCCCAGATGCGGCCGATGCCTGCGGGGATCGTGTCGTCGATGAAGCGCTCGTCGTAGATTACGGTGAAGTTGTCGCCCTTCTGGATGCCGAAGAAGTCGACCGTCCACTGGTAGATGTCCTCCAGCTCGGCCGCCAGCGCATAGGGCAGCTCCTGCTCCATGATCGCGCCCCAGAGCGAGGAGTTGATCGTCGCGCTCTTCTTCGTGCGGCGCATCGTGTAGGGCTTCGTGTCGCGACGGATCGAGACCGAGTCGTCGTGGAAGCCGAAGACCACGTAGTCGGTGAGTGAGACCTCGTAGGCGAGGTAGTCCAGGTGCGAGGCGTAGAGCGAGTCCTCGTGGATGAAGACCGTGTATTTCTGTCCGGCGCGGATGTTGCGCAGCGGGAAGACCTCCTTCGCTGCACGGTCCAGCCGGTCGATCGCCTGGGCCGTGACGCCGTAGGAGCCGAGAATCGCGCCCAGCGTCTCGCCGCGGCCTATCTCGCCGCTCTCGGTGCGGTAGTCGTCGGCATTGATGCCGTAGAGGAGGTTCTGCGGTTCGGCCGCCTCGTCGCTTTCGGCGGTCGTCGTGCCGCCGCGGTTGCAGGCACCCGCCGCTGCGAGCAGCAGGATGCATATCGTTGTTCTGATGTGTTTCATAGTGCACGACAAAGTTAATAAAAAAACGCAGCAATCGCAGCCTTTTCCCCGCGAAGCGCCTCACATCGGCGGCGAATCGCCCGTTTTTTGTGCTTTTTGTCGGACGAAAAGGCCTCTGCGGCGAAGTTTTGGGCCGATCGCTTTGCCGTCCCGAGATTTATTGCTACCTTTGAAAATCGAGCATTCAACCGGAAAAGAGAGATGTGGAAGTGTCTGCTTGCGCCTGCTGCGCTCCTCTACAAGGCGGGGGTGACGTTGCGTCACCGCCTCTTCGACTGGGGCGTTCTCAAGAGCGAGCGCTTCGATATCCCGATCATCTGCATCGGCAACATCACCGTCGGCGGCACGGGCAAGACCCCCATGGCCGAGATGATCATCGCCTACATGTCGCAGATGCACCGCGTGGCGCTGCTCTCGCGCGGATACGGACGCCGCACGAAGGGCTATCTGGAGGTGCAGTGCAACTCGCACTACCGCATGGTGGGTGACGAGCCGCTGCAGATCAAGCTCAAGTTCCCCGACATCGTGGTCGCCGTCTGCGAGAAGCGGGCCGACGGCATCCGCCGCATCCGCGCCGACCACCCCGACGTGGACCTCATCATCATGGACGACGGCTTCCAGCACCGCTACGTGGAGCCGAAGATCAACATCGTGATGATCGATGCTACGCGCCCCGTGCAGCACGACAAGATGCTGCCGCAGGGCACCCTGCGTGACCTTCCCGAGCAGCTGCACCGGGCGCACTACTTCATCGTGACGAAGTGCCCCGAGCGCATGGCGCCGATCGACCGCCGCATCCTGCGCAAGGTGCTGATCCAGGTCGCCTACCAGCGGGTCTACTTCACGCGTTTCGAGAGCTTCATGCCCCAGGCGCTCTATGCCGACGAGGCGAGCAGCGAGCCGCTCCGGCACGGGGCGCCCGTCATCGCCCTCTCGGGCATCGGCAATCCGCGCCCCTTCCTGCAGACGCTGCACGCGCGTTACGACGTGGTCGAGGAGGTGACGCTCGACGACCACCACGTCTACAAGGTGCGCGACATGCACGCCCTTACGGAGCGGCTGGCGAAGCATCCCGGCGCGGTGATCGTGACGACCGAGAAGGATGCCGTCAAGATGACCAACCGTGCAAAGGTGCCCGCCGAGGTGCGGCGCGCCCTGTACTACCTACCGATCAATATTTCATTCATAGAGGATTCGGCAACGGATTTTCTGCAAAAATTAGAAGAAGATGTTAGAGGAAATTAAGAAGACGGCCGCCTGGATCAAGGCGCAGACACACGACTTCACGCCCGAAGTGGGCATCATTCTCGGCACGGGCCTCGGCGACTTCGCCGACCGCATCGAGACCGAATACGCCCTCGACTACAAGTCGATTCCGGGCTTTCCCGTCTCGACGGTCGAGGGTCACAAGGGCCGCCTGATCTTCGGCCGCGTCGAGGGGCACAAGGTCGTGGCCATGCAGGGCCGCTTCCACTACTACGAGGGCTACGGCATGCAGCAGGTGACCTTCCCCGTGCGGGTGATGCAGCAGCTGGGCATCAAGTATCTTTTCGTGTCGAACGCCTCGGGCGGCATCAACACCTCGTTCCGCGTGGGCGACCTGATGGTCATCACGGACCACATCAACCTGATGCCCAATCCGCTCATCGGCCCCAACATGGCCGAGCTGGGGCCCCGCTTCCCGGACATGCACAACTGCTACGACAGGGAGCTCATCGCCCGCGCCACGCGCATCGCCGAGGAGGAGGGCATCAAGCTCCAGTACGGCGTCTACGTCGGCGGTACGGGCCCAACCTTCGAGACGCAGGCCGAGTACCGTTACTTCAAGGCCATCGGCGGCGATGCCGCGGGCATGTCGACCGTGCCGGAGGTGATCGTGGCGCGCCACATGTCGATCCCCGTCTTCGGTGTCTCGGTCATCACGAACTGCGGCCTTTCGGACGAGGTGGGTGACCACGAGGACGTGCAGCGTCAGGGCAAGAAGGCCGGCGTGCGCATGCAGCGACTGTTTGAACGGATGATCAAGGAGCTTTAGCGATATGGTAAACAAGGTGATTCTGGTGGGCAACGTGGGCATCGACCCCGAGGTCCGCACAACCGAGAGCGGCGTGAAGGTGGCCCGCGTGCGTCTGGCAACGACCGAACGGCTGTTCGACCGGGCGTCGAACGAGACGAAGGAGCATACCGAGTGGCATACGATCACGCTGTGGCGCGGTCTGGCCGACGTGGTGGACCGCTACGTGCGCAAGGGTACGCAGCTCTACATCGAGGGGCGCCTGCGCACGCGCGAGTGGATGGACAAGGACAACAACAAGCGCTATACGACCGAGATTCTGGCCGACACGATGAATCTGCTGGGCCGCCGGCAGGACAATCCCGCCTCTGCGGACGGCGCCTCGTCGGGTGGCTACGGCTCGCAGGGCGCGCAGTCGGGATACGGATCGTCGGCCCAGACCTCCTATGGACGCCCGGCCGCACAGGGCGGTTACCAGCAGCCCGCCTCCCAGGGCGGCTATCAGCAGCCGGCGGCCGCGCCGCAGCCCGCAGCTCCGGCCATGCCGGCGGACGATCCGGACGATCTGCCCTTCTGACGGTTCCCGCGACCCGGGTCGCGGAATGCGGCTTCGGGCCGATGAAGAAAGACGCCTCTGTTCCCTGCGGAACGGAGGCGTCTTTCTTTTACCTTTCACCTTTCACCTTTTACCTTTTACTTTTCACTTTTTCCCTTATCTTCAGCCGCTCCCACAGCCATTGCGGGATCAGCCGCCAGAGGAGGACCAGCAGGGCGTAGCGGCGGTCGATGACCACGCGGCGACGTTCGCTGCGCAGTGCCCGCAGAATGTGTGCGGCAACCTTGTCGACCGGCATGAGCATCGGGTAGTGCGCCTCGCGGTTGAGCAGCGGCGTGGCGACGAAGCCCGGACGGATCTCCGTGAAGCGGATGTCGCACCCCTCCATGTGGGCGAGCTGTGCGAGGGAGTCGATGTAGGTGCCCTGCATGCGCTTGCTTGCCGAGTAGGCCGGGGCGAAGCCGAGGCCGCGGATGCCGGCGATAGAGCTGATGACGGCCAGGTGTCCCCCTCCGTGGGCCCGGAAGTAGCCGTAGGCTGCCGTTACCATGCGCACGAAGCCTTCGCCGTTGGTGCGCAGCGTGGCTATCTCGATGTCGGCCCGCAGCTCGGTGTTGCGGTGTCCGATTCCCGAAGAGTGGAGGTAGATGTCCATGCCCCCGAGCTTGGCGATGAGCCGGGCGAGGTGTTCGGGGGCGTCGTCGCGGGTGATGTCCAGCGGCTCGGTGACGACCTGCTCGGGAGCGAGGGCCTTCAGGTCGGCAAGGGCCTCTTCCCGGCGCCCGGCGGCTCCGACTTTCCACCCCTCGCGGAGGCAGAGCCGTGCCACTTCAAGCCCGATGCCCGAGGTGGCGCCTACGATGACGATGCGTTTCATGGCGGTCCGTAGTTTGGTTTTCTAACCTAAATATAGGCAATTTTATCGGAATATACAAATCCGCTCCCTCTTTCCTGTTGCCGCTCCGCCGCTCCGATCCCCCTTCTCCGCGCCGTCCCGATGCGTTGCCGGCTGTGTGTCTGTCTCTTCGCACGGTCCCCGCATCTGTCTCCCTGCACGGTCTCCGCGTCTGTCTCCCCGCATCTGTCTCCCTGCACGGTCTCCGCGTCTGTCCGCGGCACGAAAAAAGGAGCCCGCAAAGGCTCCTTTTCGTTATGGTCTGTCGCGGTGTGCCCGAGGTCCTCTGGATCGTCCGCCGCTGTGCCGCCCGTCTTACTTCACCTCTTCCGGGGTGCACTGCACGCACTCGATGCCGACGCGGCGCAGCAGGTCGAGCCCCTCCTCGGAGCGGTACTCCTCCCAGTAGACCACGCGCTTGATGCCCGCCTGGATGATGAGTTTCGAGCACTCGATGCAGGGGGCGGCGGTGATGTAGAGGGTCGAACCGTCGCAGTTGTTGGCCGACTTGGCAACCTTCGTGATGGCATTCGCCTCGGCGTGCAGCACGTAGGCCTTGGTGTGGCCCGTTTCGTCCTCGCAGATGTTCTCGAAGCCCGACGGCGTGCCGTTATAGCCGTCCGAGATAATCATCTTGTCCTTGACGATCAGCGCCCCGACCTTGCGGCGCACGCAGTAGGAGTTCTCCGCCCAGATGCGGGCCATGCGCAGGTAGCGCATGTCCAGCTGCCGTTGTTTCTCTTCCTGATAGCCCACGGGAAAAAGTGAAAGGTGAAAAGTGAAAGGTAAAAGGTGAAAAGTCAAAAGTGAAAGGGTAGCGGGTTTCGGCCGCAGCCGGAAAGCGGGAGGTGAAAGGTAGCGCGGGAGTTTTCATCTCGGGTCGCCCCCTCGCTCGCTTTGCCTTTCACCCCTCCTTGCCGGATGACGGCTCGGGTCAGAGACCCTTGCCGTGGCAGTTCTTGTACTTCTTGCCCGATCCGCACGGACAGGGATCGTTGCGCCCGATCTTCTTTTCGACGTGGATGGGCATGGGTTTCTGCTTCTCGCCCTGTCCGGCCTGTGCCGCAGCCTGCATGCGCGAGGCCTGCAGCTTGTTGACGTCGACCTTGGCGCGCTCCTGCTGCCGGCGCTGCTGCTGCACCGCCTCGGCGTTCTGGTCGCGTACGGGGATGTAGGCCTTGTTCAGAATCGCCAGCACCTCGCGGTTGATCTTGATGAGCATCTTCGAGAAGAGCCCGAATGACTCGAACTTGTAGATCAGCAGCGGGTCCTTCTGCTCGTAGGTGGCGTTCTGCACGCTCTGGCGCAGGTCGTCCATCTCGCGCAGGTGCTCGCGCCAGGCGTCGTCGATCGTCGTGAACATCACCACCTTCGAGAAGACCTTGTAGATCTCGGCGCCGTCCGTCTCCTGGCACTTGCGCAGGTTCACCGGCACGTTGTACCCAAGGTGTCCGTCCGTGAGCGGGAAGAAGATGTTCGAGTCGAGCTGGTCCTTGCGGTCCTCGTAGATGCGCTGCATGACCGGACGCACCGTGTCGGCCACGGCCTTGGCGCGGCGGGCGTAGGTGTCGCGCAGGTCCTTGACGATCAGCTCGACCAGCTCCGCGGGTTTGGCTGCCGTGTAGGTCGCCTCGTCGAAGGTCGGCTCGACGGCCACCTCGCGGATCAGCTCGAAGCGGAACTCCTCGAAGTCGACGCCGCGCGTCGTCTCGACGAAGTTCTCGGCGAAGTCGTACATGATGTTGTTCAGGTCGATCTCGATCCGTTCGCCGTAGAGGGCGTGGCGGCGGCGCGTGTAGATCACCTCGCGCTGCGAGTTCATCACGTCGTCGTATTCGAGCAGGCGCTTGCGGATGCCGAAGTTGTTCTCCTCGACCTTCTTCTGGGCGCGCTCGATGGCCCGCGTCATCATGCCGGCCTGGATCACCTCGCCCTCCTTCAGGCCCATGCGGTCCATCATCGAGGCGATGCGGCCCGAGCCGAACAGACGCAGCAGGTCATCCTCGAGCGAAACGAAGAACTGCGACGATCCCGGGTCGCCCTGACGTCCGGCACGGCCGCGCAGCTGGCGGTCGACGCGGCGGCTCTCGTGACGCTCCGTACCGATGATCGCCAGACCGCCCGCAGCCTTGACCTCAGGCGTGAGCTTGATGTCGGTACCACGGCCGGCCATGTTCGTGGCGATGGTCACCTGTCCCGAACGTCCGGCCTCGGCCACGATCTGGGCCTCCAGCTGGTGCTGCTTGGCGTTCAGGACATTATGCTTGATGCCGCGCAGCTTGAGCATGCGGCTCAACAGCTCGGAAATCTCGACCGAGGTCGTACCGACCAGCACCGGACGCCCCTCCTTGACCAGCCGCACGATCTCCTCGATGACGGCATTGTACTTCTCGCGCTTGGTCTTGTAGACGAGGTCCTGGCGGTCGTCGCGGATCACGGGACGGTTCGTCGGGATCACCACGACGTCGAGTTTGTAGATGCTCCAGAACTCCGATGCCTCCGTCTCGGCCGTACCGGTCATGCCGGCCAGCTTGTGGTACATGCGGAAGTAGTTCTGCAGCGTGATCGTGGCGAAGGTCTGCGTCGCGGCCTCGACCTTGACGTGCTCCTTGGCCTCGATGGCCTGGTGCAGACCGTCCGAGTAGCGGCGTCCCTCGAGGATACGGCCCGTCTGCTCGTCGACGATCTTCACCTTGTTGTCCATCACGACGTACTCGATGTCCTTCTCGAACATCGCATAGGCCTTCAGCAGCTGGTGCACCGTGTGCACGCGCTCGGACTTGATGGCGTAGTCGTTGATCACCTCGTCGCGCTTCTTTGCCCGCTCCTCGGGCGAGAGGCCGCTCTTTTCGAGCTCGGCGACCTCGGCGCCGATGTCGGGCAGCACGAAGAAGCCGTCCTCGTTGAAGTATTTCGAGAGCACCTCGTGCCCCTTGTCGGTCAGCTCGACCGAGTTGAGCTTCTCGTCGATGACGAAGTAGAGGTCGTCGGTGATCTCGGGCATGCGGCGGTTGTTGTCCTGCATGTAGATGTTCTCGGTCTTCTGCATCAGGGCCTTGACACCCGTCTCCGAGAGGTATTTGATCAGCGGCTTGTACTTCGGCAGACCCTTGTGCGTGCGGTAGAGCTTCACGCCGCCCTCCTCGGTCTTGCCCTCGGAGATGAGCTGCCGCGCCTCGGCGAGCAGCGACGTGACGAGGTTCTTCTGCAGGTTGTAGAGGTGCTCGATGGCCGGGCGGTACTGCTCGAAGAGCTGGTCGTCGCCCTTGGGCACGGGGCCCGAGATGATGAGCGGCGTGCGGGCGTCGTCGATAAGCACCGAGTCGACCTCGTCGACGATGGCGAAGTGGTGCTTGCGCTGCACGAGGTCCTTGGGCGACGATGCCATGTTGTCGCGCAGGTAGTCGAAGCCGTACTCGTTGTTCGTACCGAAGGTGATGTCGGCCAGGTAGGCCTGGCGGCGCGCCTCGGAGTTGGGCTGCGTGTCGTCGATGCAGGCGACCGACAGTCCGTGGAACTCATACATCGGGCCCATCCACTCGGAGTCACGCTTGGCCAGGTAGTTGTTCACCGTGACCATGTGCACGCCCTTGCGGGCCAGGGCGTTGAGGAACACGGGCAGCGTGGCGACGAGCGTCTTGCCCTCACCCGTGGCCATCTCGGCGATCTTGCCCTTGTGGAGCACGACGCCGCCGAAGAGCTGCACGTCGTAGTGGATCATGTCCCACTTCACGTCGTTGCCGCCCGCGAGCCAGTGCGTGGCGTAGACGGCCTTGTCGCCCTCGATGGTGACAAAGTCCTTCGTGGCCGCGAGGTTGCGGTCGAAGTCGTTGGCCGTGACGACGACCGTCTCGTTCTGTGCGAAGCGGCGCGCCGTGTCCTTCATGATGGCGAAGGCCTCGGGCAGCAGTTTGTCGAGCTTCTGCTCGATCTTCTCGTCGATGCGCTTCGTCGTCTCGTCGATCTCCTTCGAGACCTTCTCCTTCTCGTCGAGCGACGTCTCGGGCTTCTCCAGCGTGGCCTTCAGTTCGACGATGCGGGCCTCGTCCGGTGCGATGAAGTCGGCGATCTGCCGCTTCAGGGCTTCGCTCCGGGCGCGCAGCTCGTCGTTCGAGAGGGCCTCGATAGTGGGGTATATGGCCTTGATCTTCTGGAGATAAGGCTCGATCTCCTTGCGGTCCTTGTCGGCTTTCGAGCCGAAGAAGAACTTGATTAATCCTGCTAATACGTCCATATTGTGGTTTTGTTATTTGCGTGTTTGGGTGGTAAATCCTACAAAAGTAATGATTTTCCGGTAAAAACGCAAGAAGAGGGGCCGCTTATGTCCTTCCGTCGGCGATTTTCTGCAAAATGCGCCGCCCGACGGGACACTCCGCGCAGCGTTCCGCCGCGCAGTACTCCGTGGCGAGCTGCAGCAGGGCCTGCGACTCGAAGGCGTTGCGGGGTGCGGCGCCCGCCGCGGCCCACAGGCGCATGTAGCGGTTCTCCTCGGCGGGCAGGCGTTCGAGCAGCGTGAGGGCGCTGTCGCGCAGCGCCTCGCGGCCCGTGCGGCTGCCGTAGGCGAACTGCAGCACGCAGACGAGGTTGATGCCGATGATGTTGGCCTTGAAGCGGCCGATGCGTTTGGGGGATTCGTCGCGCTCGGCACCCGGCGTGTGGTGCGTGCGCCAGTAGGGTGAGGCCTCGACGCAGAAGAGCTGCCGGATATCCTCCTCCGAGCGGCAGGCCATGGCGCGTTCCATGATGAATTCGTCCTGCGAGAAGAACTCCGCGGCCTGCGCGATGCGCAGCACGGGGTGGTTCGCCGGGCGGATGTTTGCCAGCTGCCACGCTCCGGCCTCCATCGCCGTGATTTCGTATTTGGCGGCGAGGTAGACGAACGAGCGCTTCAGATCGAGCGTGTAGGTGTCGTGCGGGTAGAGGTCGAGCAGCCCCGAGGTGCCCAGCAGCAGCGCTTCGACGGCGTGCGGCACCAGCCGCTCGCGCAGCACCGTCTTGTAGGGCACGCGGCGCGCCAGTTCGAGAAAGGCCTGCTGGTTCTGCCGGTCGCCCAGCGTGCGGAAATAGAGCAGGTAGAAGGTCTGGTTCCAGTTTTCGTCGGCCTCGCGGCGCAGCGCCTCGACGGTGCGCATCTTGCGGCCGAGGCGGTCGAAGAGCAGCGACGTGCAGATCTCGCTGCGCTGCAGCGGGTTCTGTGCCGCGAGGTATCCGCCGCACGAGCACGTGGCGGCACCTGCCCTGAGGCGGTCGAGCAGCTTGCGTGCGGAGTCTCTCTCCATCGTCAGAGCATGTTGAGCTCCAGCAGCGCCTCCTCGGACATCATGCTCTTGTCCCAGACGGGATCGAACGTGAGGATGACGTTCACGGCCTTCACCCCCTTGACCTTGGCCACCTGCTGGTTGACGTCCTCGACGAGCATGTCGGCCATCGGGCAGTTGGGCGCGGTGAGCGTCATGCGGATGTTGGCCGTGCCGTCGGGCGTGTAGTCTATTTCGTAGATGAGTCCCAGGTCGTAGACGTTGACCGGGATCTCGGGATCGTAGATGTTTTTCAGGGTCGCTACGATCTCCTTTTCGACCTGCAGTATCTCTTCGGGTGTCATGTTGCCGTTCATTCGTGTTTCTGTTCCTTTTCTTTGGCCTCGAAGGCCAGCGCGTAGAGGCGCATCTGCTTGATCATGGCGACCAGTCCGTTGGCCCGCGTGGGCGAGAGGTTGGCCGCCAGGCCGATGGCGTCGATGAAGTAAAGTTCCGTGGAGAGGATCTCCTGCGGCGTGCGTCCGTTCAGCACGCGGATCAGCAGCGAGATGATGCCCTTGGTGATGATGGCGTCGCTGTCGGCCGAGTAGTAGACACGGCCCCCTTCGAGGCGGGCGTCGACCCACACGCGCGACTGGCAGCCCTGGATGACGTACTGCTCGGTGCGGTGCTCCGGCGCGATGGCCGGCAGCTGGTCGCTCAGCGAGATCAGGTAGTCGTACTTGTCGAGCCAGTCGTCGAAGATAGAGAACTCGTTGATGATCTCCTCCTGTACCTTGTCCTTTTCCATATCGTTTCGTTCGTTGATCCGTTATCCGTTTATTCCGCCGCCGCCTCGGGGAGCACCTCCCCGTCGGAGGCCGTCGGGGCGTCGATGCCCGCCAGGCGGGCGAGCGTCGGGGCGACGGCCGTCATGCCGACCTGCCGCCGCACGCGCTGCGCCGCGATGCCCTTGCCGTAGAAGATCAGCGGCACGTGCGTGTCGTAGCCGTACATCGACCCGGAGGCCGAGACCACGCCGTCGCGCTCCTCGATCCACCCCGGCATGAGGTTGAGCACCACGTCGCCCGAGCGGCGCGGGTAAAAGCCGTTCTGCATCAGACGGGCGTAGCCGCTGCCGAAGTAGCTCGTGCGCATGGCCGTCGAGGAGAGCGCATGCGACACGCCGTCGAACTGCATGGCGAAGGTCGCCACCTCGTTCTGCACCTCCGAGAGGTCGAGCCCCCGTTCGTAGATGAGGTTGTGGTTGAGCCACAGCGAGCGCTCCTCGTAGCCGAGCACCCAGTTGCCCATGCCGTAGCGGACGTTCAGGAAGCCGTTGACGATCACCTCGAACTGCCTGGCGTTGAAGCGCTCGGCGGGCGTGGGGCCCGCATCGAACGAGGGGCTGGAGCCGTGGTCCGAGGTGAGGACCACGACGGCGTCGCCGTCGCGCACCTGCGCGAAGAGGTAGGTCAGGAAGTCGGCCAGATCGCGATCCAGCCGGTAGTACATGTCCTCGACCTCGACCGACTCGGGTCCGTAGGTCTCCATGATGCGGCGCGCGGGGTCGAGGCAGACGGTCAGCAGGTCGGGCACCTCGTCCGTCCCGAGGCGGTACTGTGCGATGGCCTGCTTGGCGAAGGCGAGCAGGGCGCTGTTGCCCGCGGGCGTGCAGCGCAGCCGCTCCAGGTCGTCGGCCGGGTGCAGGCGCCCCTTGCCCGCCTCGTCCTTCTCGCGGCGGTTGCGGGCCGCAAGGGTGATGTCCCAGTGGCGCGTGTTGCGGTAGCGGGCGCGGTCGAGCAGCGTGCGCCACTCCTCCGCAAGGAAGGAGAGGTTGTAGTGCTCGCGGTTGCTGCGCCCGATCCAGTCGGGCAGCTCCTCCGCATAGTAGGGCGACGTGGCCCAGTTGCAGCGCCCGGTGTCGAGCCAGAAGGCGTTGCCGCCCTTCCCGGCCAGGAGGATGGCCGATTCGGCCTCGGCGGCGACGGTCACCGTGCGGCTTTCGGGGCATTGCGCGCGCAGCGTCTCGGCCAGCGTCGGGGCGATGAGGTGGTAGGCGCCGGGGCCGCGCTTGCCTTCGGTCAGGAAGACCGTCTCGTTCGAGGTGTAGTCCCGCCATGTCGGGCCGATGACGCCGTGCATTGAGGGCATGGCGCCCGTTGCGAGCGTTGCGAGCGAGACGGACGTCGTGGTCTGCATGCAGTCGTAGCGGGCGTCGGCATAGCATGTGCCGCCCTCGGCCAGGCGCTTCAGCCCGCCGTCGCCGAAATTCGCGGCGTAGCGCTCCAGGTCGCCGGCCCGCATCGAGCCGACGACGATCTGCACGATCAGCCGCGGCCGGGCCGCAGCCGTCGTGAGCGCCGCGGCAGCCAGCAGGAGCAGGATGATTCTCTTCTTCATGGTGCGTATAAACGGACGGCAAATTTACGAATTAATTTCGATACATTGTCTGAAATATTCCGCCTCGGCATGAAAATCCACCCCGGGCAGGGCGGCGATGCGCTCCAGCATGCGGCGGCAGAAGTCGCGGTGCGCCGCCGAGTGCGGATCGCGGGGGCGGTGTGCGGCCGCCGCGGCGATCGCCTCGACCTCGGGCAGCAGGGCCTGCGCCTCGGGGGTGAGCGCCGCGGCGGAGAACTTCTCCCAGATGTAGGCGACGGCCTGCGGTGAGGGATGCACCAGGTCGTCGGCGTAGAAGCGGTAGTCGCGCAGGTCGTCCGTCAGAATCTCGTAGGCCGGGAAGTAGCTCACGCCCGCATAGCGCTCCGTGAGCTGCTCGGCGGCGAGCCGCAGCGTTGCCTTGCTTGCGGCATTGCCCGCCAGGCCGTCGCCGAGGTGCCGCACGGGGCTGACCGTGAGGATGATCTCCCGCCCGGCGAGCGGCCCCTCGATCGCCGCGGCAAGGGCTTCGGTGACCTCTTCGACCGTCAGGCGCCGCCGCGTGAACTCCGCGGCGGGCTGGCGGTGGCAGTTGGCAACCACCTCTCCGCCGCGCTCGTAGATCCATGCCGTGCCGAGCGTCAGCACCACGCGGTCGGCCGCGTCGAGCGCTTCGGCACCCGCCCGTCGGGCGGCATTCATCCGTTGCAGCGCCTCGTCGGCCGTCGGGGCGGCGAAGTCGCCGTGGAAGCCGAAGTGGAACCACCGCCCGCCGTCGCAGTGCAGCTCCTCGCGGTGGACCGGCGTCGGGAAGCTGCGCAGCGCCGCGACGATCGAGAGCGGGTTGAAGAGGATGCCCGTGGGGTTGACCGTGACGCGGAACTTCGCACGGGCGAGACGGGCGCCGATCTGTTCGGCGAAGCACGAGCCGAGGGCGAGCGTGCGGTGTTCGTAGCCGATGCGGGTGTGCAGGGGCGCGATGTCGATTTCGGTGCGGAATTTCATACGGCAAAATTAGAAAATTCTTATCTTTACGGCATGATCCTGAAAGCAAACTGCAAAATAAATCTCGGGCTGGACATCCTGCGCCGCCGTGCGGACGGATACCACGACCTCGAGACGGTGATGTTCCCCGTCCGGGAGCTCTTTGACGAGGTGGAAGTGACGCGCACGGGTGCCGCCGGCGCGGAGTTCGTGCAGCAGGGCCTTGCGGTCGACTGTCCTGCGGAGCAGAACATCTGCCTGAAGGCCTTTGCGCTGCTGCGCGACCGCTGCGGTGTGGACGGCGTCCGCATCCGCCTCGACAAGCGCGTTCCGTTCGGTGCGGGGCTCGGGGGCGGCTCGGCCGACGGTACGGCGGTGATCGTGGCCCTCGACCGGCTCTTCGACCTGCGGCTTTCGGAGCGGGAGCTCATCGACTGTGCCGCGGCGCTGGGCAGCGACACGGCCTTCTTCGTGCGCAACACGCCGCAGCTCTGCACGGGGCGCGGCGAGGTGATGACGCCCTGTGCGGTCGACCTGCGGGGACTGACGCTCGTGGTGGTGAAGCCCGCCGAGGGGGTCTCGACGCGCGAAGCCTATGCCGGCGTGCGGCCCCGGGTGCCCGACGTGCCGCTTGCCGAGCGGCTGCGGCTTCCCGTGCGGCAGTGGCAGGGCGTCGTGACCAACGACTTCGAGGAGTCGGTCTTTGCAACGCACCCCGCGATCCGCGACGTGCGCGACCGGCTGCTGCGTGCCGGGGCGCTCTATGCCTCGATGTCGGGCAGCGGCTCGGCCGTCTTCGGACTCTTTGAAAATCCCGACCCGGCCTTTGTGCTCCGCGACGGGGAGTTCCTCCACCAGGAGACGATCCGGTAGGGAAGAGGGCTCCGTGATGTTTGCATGAAAAAGGCGGCAACCCGACGGTGCCGCCTTTTTGGTATCGCTCTGTCTGCCAGCTAAACGGGTTGGAGAATACCCCTCCCCTCTGCCTTTCGGCAGGACTTATTTGGCCGGTACGGGAATCTTGGCTATGCGGGCCTCGTGGCGGCCCCCCTCGAACGAGGCGCTGAAGAAGGCTTCGAGCATCCCGACCGCTTCGTCGTTGGTGATGAAGCGGGCCGGGAAGACGATGACGTTGGCGTTGTTGTGGCGGCGGATGAGCGAGGCCACCTCGGGGTCCCAGCACAGCCCGGCGCGGATGCCCTGGTGCTTGTTGAGCGTCATGGCCATGCCCTCGCCCGAGCCGCAGAGCCCGATGCCGAACTCCACCTCGCCCTGCTCGACGGCCTCGGCCAGCGGGTGTGCGTAGTCGGGGTAGTCGACGCTCTCGGGCGAGTGCGTGCCGAAGTCGAGCACCTCATAGCCCATGGCGCCGAGGTAGCCCACCAGAAACTCCTTCATTTCGTAGCCCGCGTGGTCGCAGGCGATTCCGATCTTTTTCATCGTATGCGTTTTATAGTGTATTTTGTCTCCGTTGTGTCGGGCGGGGTCTGCGGTCGGCTGCGGATTCCGCCCTCCTCTGACAAAGATACGCAAAAATCGCGACGGTATTGTGTCCGGGCCCGGAATTTGTACTACTTTTGTGCCGTGAAACCCCTTTTTGCCACCCTGGGCTGCGTGGCCTTCGTGCTGGGCATTGTCGGCATCTTCGTGCCGCTGCTGCCCACGACCCCCTTTCTGCTGCTTGCCGCGGCACTCTGGGTGCGCTCCTCGCCGCGCCTCTACGCGTGGCTGCTCGCCCATCCGCGGTTGGGCCCCTACATCCGCAACTTCCGCGAAAAGCGGGCCATCCCACTGCGGGCCAAGGTCGTCTCCGTCACGCTGCTGTGGGCCACGATGCTCTACTGCGCCTTCGCGCTGCTCGGCGCCTGGTGGTGGGCGCAGGTCGGCATGGTGCTCCTCGCCGCGGGCATCACGTGGCACATCCTCTCGTTCGCCACGCTGCGCGGCTGACGGCGGCGGGGCAAACCGTCTTGGAAATCTATGGATAAAAAACCGGACCGACTGGCCAGTCGGTCCGGTTTTTTTGCCGGTGTAGCGTCGCGGCGGCTATTTCGCGGCGCGCTTGCGGTCGACCTCGTGGAGCAGGATCTTCCGCAGCCGCATGGCGTGGGGCGTCACCTCGACGTACTCGTCCTCCTTGATGTATTCGAGCGCCTCCTCGAGCGTGAAGACCTTCGGCGGCGTGATGACGGCCTTGTCGTCCGAGCCCGAGGCACGCATGTTGGTCAGCTGCTTGGCCTTGGTGACGTTCACCGTGATGTCGTTCTGGCGCGTGTGCTCGCCGATGACCTGACCCTCGTAGACCTGGTCCATCGGGCTGATGAAGAAGCGTCCGCGGTCCTGGAGCTTGTCGATCGAGTAGGCGTAGGCCGTGCCGGTCTCGCCGGAGATGATCGAGCCGTTGGTGCGCATCTCGATCTCGCCGACCCACGGCTCGAAATCCTTCAGACGGTGCGTCATGATCGCCTCGCCGGCCGTGGCCGTGAGCATGTTCGAGCGCAGTCCGATGATGCCGCGCGAGGGGATCGTGAACTCCAGCCGCACGCGGTCGCCGTTCGACTCCATGTTCGTGAGCGTGCCCTTGCGGCGCGTCGTCATCTCGATGACCGTGCCGGAGTACTCCTCGGGGCAGTCGACGGTCATCTCCTCGATCGGCTCGCACTTCTTGCCGTCGATCTCCTTGACGATGACGCGGGGCTGTCCGACCTGCAGCTCGTAGCCTTCGCGGCGCATCGTCTCGATGAGCACCGAGAGGTGCAGCACGCCGCGGCCGAAGACGTTGAACGAGTCGGCCGAGGGGCCCGGCGTCACGCGCAGCGCGAGGTTCTTCTCCAGCTCGCGGTCCAGGCGCTCCTTGATGTGGCGCGAGGTGACGTACTTGCCGTCCTTGCCGAAGAAGGGCGAGTTGTTGATCGTGAAGAGCATCGACATCGTCGGCTCGTCGATGGCGATCGGCGGCAGCGGCTCGGGGTTGTCGTAGTCGCAGATCGTGTCGCCGATCTCGAATCCCTCGATGCCCATGATGGCGCAGATCTCGCCGCAGGGCACCTCGTCGACCTTCTTCTTGCCGAGCCCCTCGAAGACCATCAGGTCCCTGATCTTGGTCTTCTGCATCGTCACGCCGTCGCGCTTGGCCAGCGTGACGTTCTGTCCGGCGCGCAGCGTGCCGCGCGTGAGCTTGCCCACGGCGATACGGCCCGTGTAGGAGGAGTATTCGAGCGACGTGATGAGCATCTGCGGCGTGCCCTCGACCTGGGCCGGCTCGGGAATCTCGTCGATGATCGTGTCGAGCAGCGGGACGATCGAGTCGGTGCGCTCGTTCCACTTGTGGGACATCCATCCCTGCTTGGCCGAGCCGTAGATGGTCTTGTAGTCGAGCTGGTCCTCGGTGGCGTTGAGCGAGAACATCAGGTCGAAGACCTGCTCGTTGACCACCTCGGGACGGCAGTTGGGTTTGTCGACCTTGTTGATGACGACGATGGGCTTCTTCCCGAGCGCCAGGGCCTTCTGCAGCACGAAGCGCGTCTGGGGCATCGTGCCCTCGAAGGCGTCGACGAGCAGCAGCACGCCGTCGCACATGTTCAGCACGCGCTCGACCTCGCCGCCGAAGTCGGCGTGGCCCGGGGTGTCGATGATGTTGATCTTGTAATCCTTGTAGATGACCGAGACGTTCTTCGAGAGGATCGTGATGCCCCGTTCGCGTTCGAGGTCGTTGTTGTCGAGAATGAGTTCGCCGGCGGGCTTGTTGTCGCGCAGGACATGGCCTGCCAGAATCATCTTGTCTACGAGTGTGGTCTTACCGTGGTCCACATGGGCAATAATGGCGATATTGCGCAGTTTTTGCATAGAACAGAATCGAATTTTGTGCTGCAAAGGTAACAAATTCTCCGGAAAAATACTATTTTTGTCTCTTCCCGAATGAAAAACATCCCTGCATGAAACCTGCGTTCAATGTCGGCGGCCGGAGCGACATTTACATCGGCCCGGCGGGGGAGCTGCTCGGCGGCGTGCTGCCCGCAGGACGCATCGTCGCGCTCTCTGATACGACGGTCGCCCGCTGCTGCGGGGAGCTGCTGGCTCCCTACGAGTGCGTGCTCATCGGCACGGGCGAACGGAACAAGACGCTGCGCACCGTCGAGACGGTCTACCGCCGCTTCATCGAACTGGGCGTCGACCGCCGGACCTTCGTCCTGGCCGTCGGCGGAGGCATCGTCACCGACGTGGCTGGCTTCGCCGCGGCGACCTACATGCGCGGCGTGGCCTTCGGCTTCGTGCCGACGACCCTGCTCGGGCAGGTCGACGCCGCCGTGGGGGGCAAGAACGGCGTGAATGTCGACGGCTACAAGAACATGGCCGGGACCTTCACGCAGCCGCGTTTCGTCATCTGCGATCCGGCGCTGCTGCGCACGCTTCCCGACCGCGAGTTCCGAGCCGGACTGGCCGAGGTGGTCAAGGCGGCCGTCATCGCCGATGCCGACCTCTTCGCCTGCATTGCGCAGAACACCTTCGGGCAGCTGCGCAGCGACGCGGAGCTGCTTGCGGACGTCGTGGCGGCGGCGATCCGCGTCAAGACCGACATCGTCGGGCGTGACGAGCGCGAACGGGGCGAACGGCGCAAGCTCAACCTCGGCCACACGCTGGCCCACGCCATCGAGAAATGCTCGCCCGCGATGAACCACGGCGAGGCCGTGGCCGTCGGTACGGCCCTCATCGCCGATGCCGCCGTGCGGCTGGGCGTGCTTTCGGATGCCGACCGGGTGCGCATCCGGGAGCTGCTCGCCCGCCTGGGCTTCGATCTGACGCCGCCCGTGGCGATGCCGCTCCTGCTCAAGGAGGTCGTCAGGGACAAGAAGAGCGAGGACGGCCTGCTGCATGTCGTCCTGCCCGTGGGCATCGGCGACTGCACCGTGCGTCCGATGACCCCCGAGGCCTTTGCCGCCCTCTTCGACTGACTGTCCGCCGGTCGGCGCCCGTTGCGGGGTGGTCCCTTCTGCCGGCCGGTGCCCGTTTTCAAGTAGTCTCTTCTGCCGGCCGGCGCCTTCTATTATTCGGCCGGCACCCGCTGCCGGGTAAAACCTGCTGCCGGGTGGCTCGTGCCGTGCATCCGTGGTCGCCCGCGGATCAGCGGCGGCCCGCCTGCGAGCGGTAGCGCGTGGGAGAGAGTCCGTTCCGTGCGCGGAAGAACTTGCCGAAGGCCGACTGATCGGAGAATCCCAACCGGTCGGCAATCTCCCGGATATCGAGGTCCGTACACTCCAGATAGCGCCGTGCGTCGGCGCAGAGCAGTTCCGCGAGGTGCGTGTAAATGGTATGTCCCGTCACGCGTTTGACGATGCGCGACAGGTAGGTCGTCGAGATGTTCAGCCGGTCGGCGTAGAAGGCCGCATCGTGGTGTGTGCGGTAGTGCTCGACGGCCGCCTGCTTGAAGAGCCGGAAGATTTCGTCGGCCCGGCCGACGTAGGCCGGGCCCGTGCCGCCGGTCCGGTGCAGCAGTTCGGTCACCTGCAGCAGAAACAGACTGCACAGGTGGCGGACGATGCCCCGGCGGTAGGTGACCCACGGAACAAGCCCTCCGGCGAAGAGTGCGGCGGTGCTGCGCAGCGCAGCGAAGCCGTCGGGATCGGGGTGGAGGATCGGCGGGCGGAATCCGTCGGGCAGGCGGGTCAGCCGGGCGTACATCGGCTGGCCGTCGGGCAGCGTGTCGAAGTAGTTGGCGTAGATGCCCACGACCTCGAGGCGGAAGTCGCGGCTGCGGTGGCGGAGTGCGGCGCTCCGGCTCGGCGAGAGGATCAGCAGATCGCCCGGACGGAGCGTGCGGCTCCCTTCGGCGTCCGATGCGGCGGCTGTGCCGTCTGAAACCAGTCCGAAAAGAAACCAGCGCGCCGGGAATTGAATCTCGTCATCCGGCGTGTCGTGTGTTATGCTTCTGAAAGATACGTTGTTGCGGATGTTTGCTTCTGCCTGCGCGGCGTGTTTTCCGGTGGTCGGTGCGTTCTTCATGAGGCGGTGCTTGAGGAGGTCAAAGATAGGTTTTGTTTCGGATTTTACCAACTTCGGTTGTTCATTTCAGCGCGGAAACGGAAGAAAAAGGCGAATTTTGCACGATTCATTTTGCTTTGTCGCATGATAAACTACCTCGTCAGACGCTACCTGCTCTTCGTCGTCTCGCTGTTCATCAATGCGTTCGGCATCGCCCTGATCACGAAGGCCCTGCTCGGCACGTCGCCCATCACGAGCGTTACCTACGTGTTGAGCATGTTCACCCCGATGACCATGGGCGAGTGGACCATCGTCGTGAACCTGCTGTTCGTCGTGCTGGAGCTCCCCCTGATGACGCGCGCCCAGCTGAAGGAGGACCTGCGCATCTTCCTGCTCCAGATTCCCATCTCGCTCGGCTTCGGCTGCTTCATCGACTGGTTGATGGCCGCGCTCGGTTGGCTCAATCCCGGAAACTACGCCGGGCAGATCGCCAGCCTGCTTGTCGGGTGCGTCGTGCTGGCCGTCGGCATCGCGCTGGAGGTCAAGGTCAATATCGCCATGGCGGCCGGCGAGTACTTCGTGCGGGTCATCTCGCGGCGGTTTCACGGCGAATTCGGCTACGTGAAGCTCGGGTTCGACCTGACGCTGGTGACGCTGGCCTGCCTGCTTTCGCTCTGGGCGCTGTCGTGCATCCGCGGCGTGCGCGAGGGCACCGTGGTCGCGGCGCTGGCCGTAGGGCCGATCGTCCACTTCATCAGTCCCTTCTACCGGCGTCTCGACCGCTGGATCGGACTCGGCCGGCAGCAGGCGGACGAGCAGGCGGACGAGCACCCCGACGATGCCGGCCGCCTGGTGGTCACCATTGCCCGCGAGTTCGGCAGCGGCGGACACCGCCTCGGCGAGATGCTCTCCCGCACGCTCGGCATTCCCCTCTACGACCGCGAGTTCATCCACCTGGCCGCGCAGGCGAGCGGCATGGACGAGGCGTACATCCGCCGCAACGAGCAGTCCATTCCCTCGTTCTGGCTCAAGTGCATCTTCGCCCAGAGCAACGGCGCCCGCATGGACCGCAACCTTTCGCCCGACGACGTGCTCTTCGTGGCCGAGAGCCGCATCGTGCAGCAGCTGGCTGCAAAGGGCTCCTGCATCATCGTGGGCCGCTGTGCCGATTTCGTGCTGGGCGACGATCCCCGCCTCGTGCGCATCTTCTGCTGCACGGATCCCGACGATGCGCGGCGGCGCTGTGTTGCCGAGTACGGCATTGCGGAGTCGGAGGCCGATGCAGAAATCCGCCGCGTGAACCGCAATCGGCGGACCCACTACGAATACTATACCGGCGAACGGTGGGGCGATCCGCACCGTTACGATCTGGTGGTCGATACGGGCCGCATGACCCTCGAAGGGACCTGCGAAGCCATCGCCGCACTCTGCCGCGAGCGGCTTCGCGAAGGGGCCGGAAAACCGGCTCCGCGCACCTCCGCTACGGCCGCAAAGAAGGCATAGATCCGCATCCGCGCATCCGTCCGTCCCCGCCCGTCCGCATCCGGCATTGCCTCACCCGGCATTTCCGTCCCGGTTTTTTCGCGTCCGGGGCGCATCCGTCCGTCCCTGCTCGTCCGCACCCGATGCGGTGCCGTCAAACGGAAAGGGCCCGCCGACAATCGGCGGGCCCTTTCGCTTGTTGCGCTTCCGGACTACTGGCGTGTCAGGGCGTCGAGCCGGGCGGCATAGGCCTCCCAGTCGTCGATCGGCTGCCGGGCCACGCCCGATTCCATGGCCGCCCGGGCGACGGCGGGCGCCACGACCCGCATCAGCCGCGGGTCGAGCGGTTTCGGAATGAGGTAGCTGCGGCCGAATTCGAGCGAGTCGATGCCGTAGGCGCGCAGCACGGGTTTGGGAACCTCCTCGCGGGCAAGGTCCGCCAGGGCGTGCGCTGCGGCGAGTTTCATCGTGTCGTTGATCTCCGAGGCCCGCACGTCGAGCGCTCCGCGGAAGATGTAGGGGAAGCCCAGCACGTTGTTGACCTGGTTGGGGTAGTCCGAGCGGCCCGTGGCGAAGATGATGTCGGGGCGCGAGATCATGGCCTGCTGGTAGGAGATCTCGGGGTCGGGGTTGGCCAGCGCCATGACGATCGGATTTCCGGCCATCGTGCGCAGCATGTCGGGCGTCAGTACGTCGGCCTTCGAGACGCCGAGGAAGACGTCGGCGCCGTGCAGCGCCTCGGCCAGAGTCGTGATGCGGCGCGTGGTGGCGAACTCCCGCTTTTGCGGGTTGAGGTCCTCGCGGTAGGTCGTGACGACACCCCGGCTGTCGCACAGGATCATCTGCTCGCGCCGGATGCCCACGACGAGGAAGAGCCGGGCGCAGGCCAGCGCCGCGGCTCCGGCGCCGTTGATGACCACGCGCAGGTCGTGCAGCTCCTTTCCGGCGATCTTCGCGGCGTTGAGCAGGGCTGCCGAGGTGATGATCGCCGTGCCGTGCTGGTCGTCGTGCATGACGGGGATGTCGAGCTCCTCGCGCAGGCGTGCCTCGATCTCGAAGCACTCGGGTGCCTTGATGTCCTCGAGGTTGATGCCGCCGAAGGTCGGGGCGATGGCCTTGACCGTGCGGACGAACGCCTCGGGATCGGTCTCGGCGACCTCGATGTCGAAGGCGTCGATGCCCGCGAAGGTCTTGAAGAGCATGCTCTTGCCCTCCATGACGGGCTTCGAGGCGAGGGCCCCGATGTTGCCCAGTCCCAGAACGGCCGTGCCGTTCGAGATGACGGCCACGAGGTTGCCGCGGTTCGTGTAGCGGTAGACGTCGTCCGGCGTGCGGGCGATGGCGAGCGACGGCGCGGCCACGCCGGGCGAGTAGGCCAGGGCGAGGTCGTGCTGCGTGTGGTGGGGTTTTGTCGGCATAACGCCTATCTTGCCCGGGCGCCCTTCGCTGTGGTAGCGCAGAGCGACTTCGTCAAGTTTGCTGTTCTTTTCCATGGTTTCGATCCGTTATTTTCCGTGTGATTTGTACAAACGTCCGGACGCCTGCAAATATTGCGCCCGGACGATAAAAAACAAAGCGATGCGTCGGTGTGTCGTGCCGCAGGGAATGGCAGCGGTGCGGGTGCGGTTCAGAAGAGCGAGGCGTCGTCGCGTGGCGGGGTGTAGCCCAGATGACGGTAGGCCAGCTCGGTGGCTTCGCGGCCGCGGGGCGTGCGCTTGAGGAATCCCTCCTTGATGAGGAAGGGTTCGTAGACCTCTTCGATCGTCCCGGCATCCTCGCCGACGGCCGTGGCCACGGTGTTCAGTCCCACGGGGCCGCCCTTGAACTTCTCGATGATCGTCGAGAGAATCCGGTTGTCCATGCGGTCGAGACCGCGCGAGTCGATGTTCAGCGCCGTGAGGGCCGTGCGGGTGATCGGCAGGTCGATGTGTCCGCCCCCCTTGACCATGGCAAAGTCCCTGACGCGCCGCAGCAGGGCGTTGGCGATGCGCGGCGTGCCGCGCGAACGGAGCGCCACCTCGCGGGCCGCCTCGTCGTCGATCGGCACGTCCAGAATGCGGGCCGAGCGCCGGACGATCTGTGCCAGCACCCCGGCGTCGTAATACTCCAGGTGGCACTGGATGCCGAACCGTGCGCGCAGGGGCGAGGTGAGCAGGCCGCTGCGCGTCGTGGCGCCGATGAGCGTGAAGGGCGCCAGCTCGATCTGTATGGAGCGGGCCGAAGGCCCCTTATCGAGGACGATGTCGATCTTGTAGTCCTCCATGGCCGAGTAGAGATACTCCTCGACGATGGGGCTCAGACGGTGGATCTCGTCGATGAAGAGCACGTCGCCCGGGTTGAGGTTCGTGAGCAGTCCGGCCAGGTCGCCCGGCTTGTCCAGCACGGGGCCCGACGTCACGCGCAGCTGCGCTCCCATCTCGTTGGCGATGATGTTCGCCAGCGTCGTCTTGCCCAGTCCCGGAGGTCCGTGCAGCAGCACGTGGTCGAGCGAGTCGCCGCGCATGAGCGCTGCCTTGATGAAGATGCGGAGGTTCTCGACGATCTTGTCCTGCCCGGAGAAGTTTTCCAGCTCCTGGGGGCGGATCTTGTTCTCAAAGTCGAGATCGCTTTCTGGGTTGCGGATGATAGACATGTTGCAAAGATAACGCTTTTTCGGGGGATTTGCCCGGTGCGGAGGGAAAAACTGCGGGGCGGGTCCCGTTTTGCCGGGCGGAACCGGGCGAGTGACCCGATGCGGAGGGGCGGATGTCGGACCGTGGGCCGGATGTCGAATGGGGGAGTGCGGATACCGGACGGAGGGAGCCGGACGGGGGCGGACGGAGGGGAATTGGACGGGAGAGCCGGACAGAGGGGAGCCGGACTGAGGAGAATGTCGGACCGGGGCGGCCTGTCCGGGCCCTGTGCGGGTCGGATCAGAAACTGTAAAAAGGGTTGTTTTTCCCGGAATTCGTCTACCTGCCGGAGGGCCCTTTGCCCCTAATTTTGCATCGTAAAACAATTCGTGAGATCATGAACGATATTCTGGAACGCATGCGCGCCGGGGAGCTGATTCTCGAAACGGACCCCGATTACCCGGCGCTGTACCGTCTCTTCGAGGAGACGATGAGCCTGGTGGGCGAACTCAATACGGGCTACCATACGGCCGACGGGGTGCGGGCCCTGCTCGAGCGCATCTGGGGGCAGCCGCTCGATGCGTCGGTGCGCATGTTCCCGCCTTTCCATACGGCCTTCGGCAAGTTCACCCGCGTGGGCAAGGGGGTCTTCATCAACTTCGGGTGCACGTTCCTCGACCGCGGCGGCATCACCATCGAGGACGACGTTTTCCTCGGCCCGGGCGTGCAGCTGCTTACGGAGAACCACCCCGAGAACCCCGAGCAGCGCCACAACGTCTATACGCGCCCCATCCTGCTGCGGAAGGGGGCGTGGATCGGTGCCGGGGCGCTGATCCTTCCGGGCGTGACCGTCGGCGAGCATGCCATCGTGGGGGCCGGGTCGGTCGTAACGCGCGACGTGCCCGACGGGATGATCGTTGCGGGCAATCCGGCGCGGGTGATCCGTCCCATCGACCCGACACGCTGACACCGCTGCCTCCGCGTCGGGCCGTGCCGTCTTTGTGGCGGACCGTGCTGATCCCGCATCGGCCGTGTCGTTCCCGTGCCGGGCTGTGCCGGCCTGCCGCCGCACCCGCTCACAGGAGACAAAAAAGCGGAGCGACCGCAGTCGCCCCGCCCGAATAAACAAATTCAATAAGTTATTATGTTATGGACTTTGTTATTTGCGCATCATCTTGTGCAGTGAGAATGCCGACTTTTTGACGAGCTTCTTGTTTCCCTTGTGGTCGATCGTGCCGGCCTTGAAGATGGAGGCACTGAACTCGCTGTAGTCGAATAACTCGAGCGTCCCGGTGAACGAACCCTTGTAGGTCACGTGGCTGGCGTCATCATTGAATTCAAAGTCGATGGTGTAGACATCACCCTCCTTGCTGATGGTAGCCGATCCCGAAGAGGCCGGATTGTAGGGCGAGCCTCCGTTGATGTACCACGTGCCGAAGCAGTAACCCTCCTGAACGAATCCCGGAATTGACGTGAAGGGCTCCAGGGTCATAGCCATCTCATAGGGTCCGGGAGTAATCTCCGTCGTGGCGGAGCCTTCCGTGTTGATTTCGAGCTGCAGTATGTCGCCTTCACCTCCGAGGGTGTCGAGATCAACCGTTGCATCGGCCAGATAAATCGTCCAGTTATTGTAGTCGAATGACTTGTCACCGTAAGCGGCTCCGTAGTTGATCATCTGTCCCTTGGCGAGCGAGTTCATTTCGATTACCGTATATTCGACGGGATCGGCCGTGTTGCACGGACCCTCGTAGGTGACGTGGTGCACCTGTCCCAGGTTATCTACGAGAACAGCTTCTGCCACCATGTTATCGCCCGAGTAGGAGATTGTAATTTCGCCCTCCGTAAAAGTTGCCTCGTATGGGCCCGAAACGGAAGAATCCCTGTATTCGGAGTAATCCGGCGTGAAAGTGCCGACGGCTGTCTCGCCCTCAAGTCCGAGTGTATAGGTGCCCTCCGGAACCTTGAGGTTGCTGAGGTCGGAAGGAGTAACATCGGAATAGAGATCGAACGTGTAATAATGTCCGTTGTCGTAGCCATAGCCCTCGTTGTCGAATCCAAGATCGGAAAGGATCAGCCAGTAGTTTTCCTCTCCGTTGTTGCTGTATGAGGTGCCGTAGTAATCCAAATAACTCTCGCTGGCCTCCAGCGTGATGTCATACTCCTGCGGCGCTGCGGCAACCGTTACAGCGCAGGTGGCCGTGTGGCTGCCGTCGGTCGTGGTGGCCGTCAGGATCACCTCTCCGGCTGCCAGGGCCGTTACGCTGTTGTCCGAAACGACAACGATGCCGTCGCTGTTCATGGACCAGGTGTAGCTCTTGTCGGTCGCATCGGCCGGCAGCACCTCGACCGTCAGGGTCTCCGTCTGGCCTTCGGTCAGGTTGAGCGTCGAGGGCGTTACGCTGATGCCGGTTACGGCTACCGTTCCGGGTTCGGGTGTCTTTTTGTCCGAGTCGTCGTCACTACAGCCTATCATCACCATGGCCAGGCCGGCGAGTAAAAGATAGTAGAATCGTTTCATAGGGAAAAAGTTAAGGATTAATAAAAAAAGTTAAGTAAAACAGTAAGTCAAGTGAAACAAACAATTGCGTTCGGCGGTCCGGCATGTGTGCGGAAAGTCTCGTTAGGCCGCCTGGAAAATGGGGTTCTTGCAAGAACTGTTTTTACAAATGTAAACATAATATTTCATAATGCAACACGTTTGGCGGTTTTTTTGTAATAATTTTTATTATCTCCCTTTTCGGAGCATTCGGAAGGGTTCTGTACGCCCCTTATTTGAGCCGTTGGAGCTTGTTTAACTTTAATGTAATATATTGTATATCAATGTAATGTTACTTAATGGAAATGGAAGGATCCGATGCCTGAAGGCCGAAAGGAGGCCTTTCCCGAAGGAAGAAAAAGGCTCGGAAAATCGCGTTTTTCTATGAATTTATTGCCGTTTTAACCGATGTTGATTACAGATTGTAATACGATTTGCCCGATCGACTTCCGATCGTATGCGTATGACCTGTTTGAATGCCGGGACCGAAGACCCCGGCACGATGAAAATAAACTGCCGCAAAAAAGATGAAAAACATGAAATGTGACGTTATGAAGAAAATCTGTGCTGTCGTTGCACTGGGGCTGCTGCTGAACGGGGCGGCCGGTGTGACGCAGGCAAAGGGACAAACGAATCCACAAAACGAGAAAGGTATGGAAAAACTGGAACTGACAGCCGAGTGGGACAAGGTCTTCCCGCAAAGCAACCGTGTCGAGCACCGCAAGGTGACCTTCCGCAACCGCTACGGCATCACGCTCGCGGCGGACCTCTACAAACCCGCCGGTGCGACGGGCCGTCTGGCGGCCATCGCCGTCTGCGGACCCTTCGGCGCCGTGAAGGAGCAGGCGTCGGGCCTCTATGCGCAGACGCTCGCCGAGCGGGGCTTTCTGACGATCGCCTTCGACCCTTCGTTTACGGGGGAGAGCGGCGGCGAGCCCCGCTATGTCGCCTCGCCCGACATCAACACGGAGGATTTCTGCGCCGCGGTCGATTACCTGGCGACGAGCGACGAGGTTGATCCCGAACGGATCGGCATCCTGGGCATCTGCGGCTGGGGCGGCATGGCACTCAACGCCGCTGCCATCGACACGCGCATCAAGGCGACGGTCTCCTCGACGATGTATGACATGAGCCGGGTGACGGCCCGCGGCTATTTCGACTCGCTGGATGCCGACGGCCGCCAGGCGCTCCGCTGCGAGCTCAACGAGCAGCGCACACGCGACGCCCGAAGCGGCACCTTTGCGACGGCCGGCGGCGTGGTCGACCCGCTGCCCGACGACGCGCCGCAGTTCGTCAGGGACTACCACGCCTACTACAAGACGCCGCGCGGCTACCACAAGCGGTCGCTCAATTCGAACAACGGCTGGAACCGCACCTCGGCGTTGTCGTTTCTCAACATGCCGCTGCTCGCCTACAGCGACGAGATCCGCAGCGCCGTGCTGATGATCCACGGCGAGAAGGCCCATTCGCGCTACTTCAGCGAGGATGCCTTCAAACGGCTGCGGGGGACGAACAAGGAGCTGCTCATCATCCCCGGTGCAAGCCACGTGGACCTCTACGACAATCTCGAGGTGATTCCCTTCGACCGCATTGTCGGCTTCTATCGCCAGTACCTGAAGTAGTCTGCCAGCCACGGACGCGAAAAGGCCCGGACAGCCACTCGTGCTGTCCGGGCCTTTTTCCGCCTTGGCGGGTCCGCTATTGCGCCGCGGAGCCGGGATTCCGCTCCAGACGCAGGTACTTGGTGCCGTTCTGCTGGGTCTTGATCTTCAGCGTCACACCCTGCTTGCCCTCGAGCAGCGGGGCGATCGGCGTCAGGTCGAACGAGACGTAGTACCACTGCGTGTAGCCCGCCAGGTCGCTGCCGGAGTTGTGGCGCAGTTCGACGTCGAGGTAGCCTTCGTGGCTCTCCTCCGGCGCTTCGACCCGGTTGACGATCAGCGTGAAGTCGTGCTTCGAGTTATCCATGACGGGGTAGCCCAGGTAGAGCGTGAGCCACTCGTCGCTCAGGTTGCAGTAGGCGGGCGTGATGCTCGCGGGACTGTCGCCCAGCTCTTCGAGGCGGGCCGGCGTATCGACCTCCTCCGATGTGCCGGTGTAGATCTCCTGCACGGCGTAGAGGGCGATGTTGTAGTCGTAGCCCTGAATCCCCTGCAGGAGGTTGAACCAGATGACGGCCCGCTGCCGGTCCGTGGCCCGGTAGGCCGCCACGCGGCTCTTGTCGCTCGGGTAGAGCGTCTGGCCGTTGTCGCGCTGGAAGTAGTAGTCGCTGCCGCTGGCGTCGATCGTGCGGACGGTAGTGATCAGCGGGGTGTAGCGCGGGTAGTCCCCGTCGTCGTCGTTGCATGCGCTGAGGATCGCCGCCAGCGCCGGAATCAGAAACAAACCGAGTTTTTTCATATTTCTGTGATTTTGTGTTACCTTGTCGCCGGTTAAACGCACCGCGGCGGAAAATACTGCGTGCGGATAAAAATTTTTCCGGAGCGTGCAGTCTTTTCGGCTGCGGCCCGTTTATAGGAGGACTTCAAGGATGCAGATGGATGAACGGATACTGGCCGAAGGGTGCAGGAAGGGCGAAGAGACGGCCCGTCGTGCGCTCTACGAGAGCTTTGCGGGCCGGTTGCTGGGCATCTGCCTCCGCTATGCGGGCGATCGGATGACGGCCGAGGATCTGATGCACGACGCTTTTCTGAAGATCTACGGGGCGTTTGACCGGTTCGCCTACCGGGGGCCGGGGTCGCTGCGGGCGTGGATCGAACGCATCACGGTGAACGTGGCGCTCGAATGGCTCCGCAGCCGCAACCGCCTCACCTGCCTGCCGCTCGACGAGGGGCGCGCGCAGGAGCCGGTCGCGGAGCCCGACCCCGGTCAGGTGGCCCGCATCCCGCGCGATGTGCTGATGCGCTTCGTCGCCGAACTGCCCGACGGCTACCGCACCGTCTTCAACCTCTACTGCATCGAGGGGTACTCCCACCGGGAGATCGCCCGCATGCTGGGGATCAACGAGAAGAGCTCCTCGTCGCAGCTGTTCAGGGCCCGGGCGCTGCTGGCGCGCCGGATCCGGGAGTATGAGAAGAGTCAGGGATTATGAAACGAAACAGGGATTGGATCGACGTGATGCGGAGCGAGCTCCGGGAGGCCGAACCGACGCCGCCCGCCGACGGGTGGGAGCGTCTGCGGCGCGAGCTCTCCGCGCCCGGCGTGTCCGGCGCGGAGCAGCGCCTCGGGACGGCGGGTGCCGCGGGCGGCTTCGCCGCACGTCTCCGCCGGGTGCGTATCGTCGCCGCTGCCGCTGCCGTACTGGTTTGTGTGGTCGCAGGAGAGATTCTGTGGCGCGCAAACAGGGAGATGGGAGATGATGGGTCTGTTTTGATGACAGCGGCAGCCGGCGACGCATCTGCGGAGCTCCTTCCCGAAACACCCTCCGCACCGCAGCAGGGGCCCGATGCCTCCCTGCTGGCGCAGGAGACACAGATACCGACCATGCAGCCCGCTCCGGACCGAATCCGGCGCGGAAGCGACCCGACATTCGACACGGCCGACACACCGCAGCCTGCTGCGGACCCCATCCCCCAAAAAACCATCCGCCGGTCGACAGGGAATGCTTCCGTGCCTTCGGTTCCGGAGCCGGAGGCTGCCGTAGCGGAAGCGGCGGTTGCCCCGTCCCTGCGCGGAACAGCGCCGCAGCGGGAGCCGTCGGTTTCCGGGACATCCGACGCGCCCGGGGCATCCGACGCGCCCGAGGCATCCGACGCGCCCGGCGCTTCCGATGCACCCGATGCCCTGACCCGTGCCGCCACGGAGCAGGCCCGGGGTGCGGAGTCGCGTCCGGGCAGGGTGCTGTCCGCAACGGCTCCGGTGTACGCCCCGCGTCGGGAGCGGACTTCGGTCGGACTCTTCGCCGCGGGCGGCCTGTCGAACGGCCGCGGGGAGTCGGGCGCACTCCGGGGCATGATGATGTCCGATGTCGCGATGGCGGACGGCAATGCCTACGATATCGGATTGCAGGAGGAGCCGGGCTACGACGAATGTGCCTACCGTCACCACCAGCCCCTCGGTCTGGGGCTCTCCGTGCGCCGGGAGTTCCGCCACGGGCTCTCGCTCGAGAGCGGCCTGGTCTACACCCTGCTGCGTTCGGACGTCCGCAAGCCCTTCGCATCGGACGACATTGCGCAGCAGCTGCACTTCGTCGGCATTCCGCTGCGTGTGAACTGGCAGTTTCTCCACCGCCGGGGATTCCATTTATATATAGGTGCGGGCGGTCAGATCGAAAAGTGCGTCTACGCGAAGTTCGGTTCAAAAGTTGTAACGGAGCACGGCGTGCAGTGGTCGGCCTTCGGCGTGGCCGGTGCGGAGTACCGTTTCGGCCGGACCGTCGGGCTCTACTTCGAGCCCGAGCTGTCGTACTATTTCACGCGGACCGAGCTGCGGACGGCGCGGACCGACGATCCGCTGACGCTCACGCTCCGGCTGGGCCTGCGCTTCTCCTTCTGACGCGGAGCGGCTGCCGCCGGCCGGCGGCGTGCCGTGTGGTCCCCTCTTTTCTGCTATCCCGGCTTGAACACTTGAACAGCGCCTCGCTGCAGGCTCTCGTTTCGGCGGTCTGCCGGTGCGGTGCGCGGCCGGGCGATCAAAAATGTGCTTTTTTATTGCTCAATGGAATTTTGTTATTATTTTTGTTGGTTGTAGCTTGCATGCCGGATGTGGGAACGGAGCCGGTGCGGGGCATGCCATAAAAAACACAAGTGCGAAGCGAACCTCGCACTTGTGAAGAAGTAGTCCCGACGGGAATCGAACCCATATCGTAAGAACCGGAATCTTGTATTCTATCCATTGAACTACGGGACCGACGTGCAAAGATGCAAAAAAAATTTAAATACACCAAAAAAATGCGAGAAAAGCAGAATAATTGGCAGAGGATTGAGGCGGTGATCAAGTGGGCGAACATGTCGACCAACTATTTTGCACGTTACATCGGCCTTGCGCGGGGTGAAAACCTCTATCAGATCAAGCGCGGCAACAACGGCATTTCGCTCGATGTCGCGGACCGTATCGTCAACAAGTTCCCGCAGGTGGACAAGCTCTGGCTGCTGACGGGCGAGGGGCAGATGTTCTCCGAGACGAAGCTGCGCGGGGCGCAGATTCCCTTCTACAACGCCGACGTCGAGCAGTCGGTCACGCGCATCGAACAACTTGAGGCCGAGTGCAATCTGGTTGTGCCGCCCGCGGGCGAGTGCGACTTCGCCATGCGCTATTCGGGCCGGGCGATGGGCGAGGCGGTGCCTTCGGGTACGGTCGTGCTGCTCAAGGCCGTCGGCACGGATGAAATAATTCCCGGCGACGAATATGTGATTGTCTGCCGAAAAATTGTAACTTTGCGCATAGTACGCACCGCGGACGGGGAGGAGCGATTCCGTCTGGTGGCCGGCGACCGGGAGCATTTCGACGATATTCTGGTCGGGCGGGACGACATCGTCTCGGTGTACAAGGTAAAGGGCAAACTGATTGTTAATACATAAAGAGATATGTTTTCAGGTATCGTGGAGGGTATGGGCGAGGTGGTCTCGATCCATACGGACCGTCAGAACAAGAATTTTACGCTGCGTGCGGACTTCTGCCGCGAGCTGAAGATTGATCAGAGCATCGCCCACAACGGCGTCTGCCTGACCGTAGTGGACATCAGGGACGACACCTATACGGTCACGGCCATGAAGGAGACGCTCGACCGCAGCAACCTCGGGCTGCTGCAGGTGGGCGATCTGGTCAACCTGGAGCGCTCGATGAAGCCCGATGCGCTGCTCGACGGCCACATCGTGCAGGGACACGTCGACCAGACGGCCCGCTGCACGGAGAAGACCGATGCCGACGGCAGCTGGTACTTCAAGTTCGAGTACGAGCCGCAGGGCGGCGGCCTGTGCACCGTCGAGAAGGGTTCGGTGACGGTCAACGGCGTGAGCCTCACGGTCTGCGACTCGACGCCGACGTCGTTCCGCGTGGCCATCATCCCCTATACGTTCGAGCATACCAACTTCTGCCGCATCGACGTGGGCTCGGTCGTCAACCTCGAGTTCGACATCATCGGGAAGTACATCGCCCGGCTGATGCAGCAATACATGAAATAGAAGGCCTATGATACGGATCAAAACCAAGGAAGGTGCGTCGCTGTGGATCGCCCTGCTGGCGACGCTGATCGTGGCCGGGGTCTTCCTCGGCCTTGACCTGCGCGGCGTGGAGCTGCACTGGCTTGTCGTGGCGGGCGTGCTGCTGGGCACGTTCTGCATCGTGGCGCTCGTGGCGCTCTTCATCATCCGCAAGTACGTGGCCTACAAGCTCAAGCCGATCTATTCGATCGTCCTTTCGCGCGACGTGCACACGACGGAGATCCTCTCCGAGCTGAAGGACAAGCGCGTGGAGAACATCGGCGAGGAGCTTACCGCCTGGGCCGACACCAACGACAAGGAGATTGCGCGGCTGAAGGAGGCCGAGCAGTTCCGCAAGCAGTATCTGGGCAACGTGGCGCACGAGTTGAAAACCCCGATCTTCAACATCCAGGGCTACATCTCGACGCTGCTCGACGGCGGGCTGGAGGACGAGCTCATCAACCGCAAGTACCTCGAACGGGCCGAGAAGAGCATCGACCGCCTGATCAACATCGTCAACGACCTCGACACGATCTCGAAGCTCGAGAGCAGCATGAACAAGCTCAACCTGGAGAAGTTCGACATCGTGGCGCTGGCCAAGGAGATCGCCGAGCAGGCCGAGATCGAGGCCGACAAGAAGCACATCCGCATCTCGGTCAAGGGGGTCGAGAACCTGCCGTCGCCCTTCTGGGTGCTGGCCGACAAGCACTACATCGGTCAGGTCCTCGTCAACCTGATCATCAACTCGATCCGCTACGGCAAGGAGGGCGGACAGACGCGCATCCGCTTCCGCGACATGCTCGATAAGATTCTCGTCGAGGTCGAGGACAACGGCCTGGGCATTGGCAAGGAGGACTTGCCGCGCATCTTCGAGCGCTTCTACCGCACGGACAAGGGCCGCTCGCGCGAGCAGGGCGGCACGGGCCTCGGACTGGCCATCGTCAAGCACATCATCGAGGCGCACGGCGAGCGGATCTCCGTCCGCAGCGAGCCGGGCGTGGGCAGCACCTTCTCCTTCACGCTCAAGAAGGTGAACCTCCAGGACATGAAATAAACCGAAACCCCGTTGAATAAATGCTGCAACCTCTGAGTATCGTCTGGGACTTCGATCCCGTCTTTTTCTCCATCGGATCGTTCGACATCCGCTACTACGGCGTGATGTGGGCACTGGCCATCCTGATCGGTGCCAAACTCTTCGACAACTTCGTCAAGCGCGAGGGACTGCCGACGTCGGTTTCGGAGTCGATCTTCATCTACGGCACGCTGGCCACGATCATCGGCGCCCGCCTCGGGCACTGCCTCTTCTACGACCCGGTGGAGTACCTGCGTCAGCCGTGGACCATCATCACGGGATTCCGCGACGGCGGACTGGCCAGCCACGGCGCCGCCGTCGGCCTGCTCATCGGGCTGTGGCTCTTCTCGCGGCGCAACCGCCTGCCCTACATTTGGTCGCTCGACCGCATCATGATCGCCGTGGGCATCGGCGGTGCCGTCGTGCGGCTGGGCAACCTCTTCAATTCGGAGATCTTCGGCACGGCGACGACCCTGCCGTGGGGCTTCGAGTTCGTGCGGTCGAACATCTGGCTCAACCGCTTCGCCCCGAATCCCGTGCATCCCACGCAGATCTACGAGGCGCTGTGCTACCTGGCGACCTTCGCAATCCTCTGCTGGCTCTACTACGGACGCGACATGGCGCGGCGCCGTCCCGGCGTGCTCTTCGGCATCGGGCTGATCGGCGTCTTCCTCACGCGTTTCTTCATCGAGTTCATCAAGGTCGAGCAGGAGGCCTTCGAGCAGGGCTGGGCGCTCGACATGGGGCAGTGGCTCAGCATCCCCTTCATCCTGCTGGGCCTCTACATGATTTACCGGGGCTTCTCGCGTCCCGAGGTCGTGCTCGCCGCGATGAAGCCGGCGGCGCAGCCGACGGCCGTGCACCCCAAAAAGAGCAGAAAGAAAAAATGACACAATATCCGATGGTCGATCAGGTGAACCGCCTGGCGGGCAACCTGCTGGCGGCGGGCGGGGAGTTGTACCTGCCCGGCGTGGGATCGCTCTGCGTCCGTTTCCACGGTGCGAAGCGGCTCTCGGCACGGCTCGTCGAGCCGCCCTCGCGCGAGGTGGTCTTCACGTCGCAGCAGCGGGGCGTGTCGCTCGTCGACGAGATCGCCCGGGTGCTCCGGGATGTGGCACCGGCCGAAACGCCCCGCAGCGACACGGATGGTACGCCGTCCGCCTCCACCGCACCGGTCGCTTCCTCTGCACCGGTCTCCTCTACCGCACCGGTCGCCCCGCAGCGCGAGCAGGCGCAGGTCGCCTCGCAGGCCCGGGACATCTACGACCGCTGGCTGTCGCGCACGCAGCAGGATGGCGTGCTGACGATCGAGGGGGTCGGTGTGCTGAAATTCAAGAACTTCACCCCCGACGAGGCGTTCGACCGGCGGATCAATCCGCAGGGGCATGCCCCCGTGCGCATCCACCGTCCCCGGCGTTTCGACGGGGCGATGTGGATCGGCATCGCCGCCATCGTCTTCGTGGTGGCCTTTACGGCCTACTGGTGGCTGGGCAACCGGCGTGACGCCGTGGCCGGTCGCTCCGCGTCGGAGCCCGTGACGCTCGTTGCGGCGGCTCCCGCTGCGACGGAGCATTCCGCTGCGGCCGAGGCTTCGGCGGATGGCGTCGGGGCGGATTCCGTGACCGATCCCGCAGCGGCCGGCACCGCTCCGGCCGCAGCCGGGGTGGAAAGTGCGGCGCAGAACGCCGCTCCGGTTCTGCGGACGGAGGCTCCGGCCGGCACCGATCCGACTGCGGACGGGGAGCCGGCGCGTCTTGTCTCCGGCCGCCGCTACGTGGTGTTGGGAGTATTCAGTACACCCGAAAATGCCGCCCGGGCCGCGCAGCTCGCACGCGAAAAGGAGGGTTCGTTCCGCTGCGGCGTCTACCGCTTCGGCGCGAAATTCATGGTTTCGCCCTTCGAGTCGGAGGATGCCGAAGCCTGCACGCTCTTCATCCGCGCCCATGCGGAGACCTTCCCCGGCATGTGGACCTACACCGCTCGATGATGTCGCTCGCCGAAGGGATCATCCGCCTGATCGACCGGTTCTACCTGCCGCCCCTTGCCGCGCTGATGCCCCGTCAGACGTTCCGCTACGCCGTCTGCGGCTGCGTGACCTACCTGGCGTTCGATCCCGTGTGCTACTTCCTGATCTACAACTACGTCGTCGCCCACCGCTTCTTCGACCTGGGCGTGGTGGTGCTCTCGCCCCACATCGCGGCGATGCTGCTTGTCTTCCCCTTCACCTTCTTCTGCGGATTCTGGCTCAACCGCAACGTTGCCTTCCGCAACTCCCCCGTGCGGACGCATGCGCAGTTGCTGCGCTACCTGCTCTCGATCATCGGCTCCGTCGGGCTGACCTACGTGGGCATGAAGTTCTTTGTCGAGCTGTGCGGCCTCTGGCCCACGCCCGCCAAGGTGGTCACCACGCTGGCGACAACCGTCTACAGCTACCTCGCCGCCAAGTATTTCACCTTCCGCCACGCCGACAGGGCGTAGCCGCGGTTTCCCGTCTCCGGCGGAGCGGGCAGAGGTGGCGGATTTCGGATTTTGAGGTGTAATTTCCCGGATCAGCCGCTTGCGGGGAAGGCCGGTCCGGCGACAGGCCCGCTACCGGCGGTTCTCCTCCTTGAGTTTTTGCAGTTCGTACATCCGGTCGCGGAACTTCGCCGCGGCGAGGAAGTCCAGCGACTTGGCCGCCCGCTCCATCTCTTCGCGGGCCCGGGCGATCAGCGCGTCGAGGTCCTCGCCCGGTCCGGGCAGTCCCGCCGTGGCAACGGCCGTGCGGGTGCCTGCCGCGGGGCGGCCCGCTTTCGAGGCGGTGTAGCCCTTCGCCACGTCGGCCGCCACGGCGTAGTGCTCCTCGACGATGGGGTAGGCCGTGAGGTCGGCCGGGGCCTCGGTGCGGCCCGCCAGCAGGGTGCTCTGCCCCGTGCCGCTCTTCTGGGCACGGCGCGGGAGCATGCCGTGCTCCATGTTGTAGCGCACCTGGATTTCGCGGCGGCGGTTGCTCTGCTCGATGGCGTAGCGCATCGACTCGGTGCAGGTGTCGGCGTAGAGGATCACGTTGCCCTGCGAGTGGCGTGCGGCGCGCCCGGCGATCTGCGTGAGTGAGCGCACGTTGCGCAGGAAGCCCTCCTTGTCGGCGTCGAGAATCGCCACGAGGGCCACCTCCGGCAGGTCGAGCCCCTCGCGCAGCAGGTTCACGCCCACGAGCACGTCGAAGAGCCCGGCGCGCAGGTCCTCGAGAATCTGGATGCGCTCGAGCGTGTCGACATCCGAGTGGATGTAGCGGTTGCGCACCCCCACGCGGTCGAAATATTTCGAGAGCTCCTCGGCCATACGCTTGGTGATGGTCGTGACGAGCACCTTGTCGTCGTGCTTTACGCGCTTGTCGATCTCCTCGATCAGGTCGTCGATCTGGTTGACGGTCACGCGCACCTCCAGCGGCGGGTCCACCAGACCCGTCGGGCGGATGAGCTGCTCGACGACCACCCCCTCGCTTTTCATCAGCTCCCAGTCGGCGGGCGTGGCGCTCACGTAGATCGACGTGCCCTGCAGCTGCTCGAACTCGGCGAAGGTCAGCGGGCGGTTGTCCTTGGCGGCCGGGAGGCGGAAGCCGTACTCGACGAGGTTCTCCTTGCGGGCCCGGTCGCCGCCGTACATGGCGTGCACCTGCGGCAGGGTCACGTGGCTCTCGTCCACGACGAGCAGGTAGTCCTTCGGGAAGTAGTCGATCAGACAGAAGGGGCGCGTCCCGGCGGCCCGTCCGTCGAAGTAGCGCGAGTAGTTCTCGATGCCGGGGCAGTAGCCCAGCTCCTTGATCATCTCCAGGTCGTACTCCACGCGCTGCTTGATGCGCTGCGCCTCGGTCATGCGTCCCTCGCGCTCGAAGTGCTCGATCTGCTTGCCCAGGTCGAGGTAGATCTGCTGCACGGCGCTGTGGATGCGCTCCTTGGTCGTGACGAAGAGGTTGGTGGGGTAGATCGTCAGCGTGTCGAGCGACGAGATGCGCTGCCCGGTCACGGGGTCGATGATCTGGATCGCCTCGATCTCGTTGTCGAAGAACATCACGCGGAAGCACTGGCTGCCGAACTCGCCGAAGGCCGCCATGATGTCGACCGTGTCGCCGTTGACACGGAAGGTCGCCGGTTCGAGTTCGCGCTCGGTGCGCGTGTAGAGCGCCTCGACGAGCTTGTAGAGAAAGTGCTTGTAGCTGACCACCTGCCCGACCTTCACGGTGATGGCCGTGGCGTGAAAGTCGGCCGGGTTGCCGCAGCCGTAGAGGCACGAGACGCTCGAGACGACGATCACGTCGCGCCGCCCCGAGAGGAGCGTGGCGACGGTTTGCAGACGCATCTTTTCGATGTCGGCGTTGATCGAGAGGTCCTTCTCGATGTAGGTGTCCGTCGCCGGAAGGTAGGCCTCCGGCTGGTAGTAGTCGTAGTAGGAGACGAAGTACTCGACGGCGTTCTCGGGAAAGAAGTTCTTGAATTCGCCGTAGAGCTGCGCCGCGAGGGTCTTGTTGTGGCTCAACACCAGCGTCGGACGCTTCAGCTCGGCGATGACGTTGGCCACCGTGAAGGTCTTGCCCGAGCCGGTGACGCCCAGCAGCGTGTTGTGCTTCGAGCCGTGGCGGATCGCGCCGACGAGCTGTGCGATGGCCTCCGGCTGGTCGCCCATCGGGGCGTAGTCCGATACGAGTTTGAAATCCATGCAGCAAAGGTAGTGATAAAATGAAAGAGTTTTCCATTTCATGCCGCTTTTCTGCGCCCTGCCGCGGCGGCCCGCCGCCTTCGGTGCCGTCTGCAGGCCGGACCTGCCCCCCCCCACGCCCCGTTCCGACGGGGGGCTTTGCGATTCAGGTATCGTAGTGTAATGTTCAATGCAGTCTTGCATATTGAAAACAATTTCGTAATTTTGTCTCACTATCCATGGGATAGTGACATATTGAGTTTAGTGAAAGTGTTTCGCTAATCCTTGGCAATAAAATTTGGCGATTTTACGAATACAAGGAGAGCAATACAAACACTCATCACCGTGTATAGAGGCCTGTCGTTTGATAGGCGCTATTCGGTGTGGGGTATTGTTTATTTGTATTCGGGCCACGCCAAATGCCTATTGCCAGATAAACGAACGACTCCACACTTTCTTTTTATAATGAATGCTGCGAGGAGTTGGCAGTACGCATTCAAAATGATTTTATCATGTTGACATTACATGAGGCTATTGCCGTTGTTTTACAGGAAGGGGCAAAAACACCCCGGGAGCTTGCCGAAGAGATCAACCGTCGGAATTTGTATCGAAGAAAGGATGGACGGCCTCTTCCGGTAAATCAAGTGTCGGCTCGGATCAGGGCTTATGGCTATCTGTTTGAGAAAACCGGGAAAATGATTACCTTGAAGCAGACATTATGAATTGGCGAAGAATTGTTATGGCGACTGTCTGCTTGTTGACGTGTGTCGCTTGTGACAGGTTTGAACCTCGGGAGCATGTTGCTGAAATAGAAGACATCATTCGATATAAAAGTGCTATCGGTTCTTTGTGTGATCATTATTATATAGATAGGCGAATACTTGGAAATCTGCTTCTTCGCATTGATCAGCAGACTCATTGCGAAACATATTGGAAGCGAATGGAGTACATCAGGATGTACAAGATCGAGGAGTACTTTCCGAAAAGATATGAAAATCAATATCTTTCGATTTTGAATGGACTCATGGATCAATATCGGGATGTCGAAATCCTGCTGGGGCCAATCGAGAGAAATTATCGAAAAGGGTTGAGCTCATATTATATTGTTGAGGATTGTTTGAGCGGAATGAAATACTATATTGAATATCGGCATTCGATATGGTGGAAATCAGGAACTTTGAACATTGTTTCCAAGAGAGACAAAATCAATGCGATCGTTACTCCATGATATGATGCGGCCATATTGTAAGGGGTGATGGAGATTTTTAACGCCGAATCGCTCCGCTTTCGGCCGATTATTCCTACCTTTGTAGGCTATGATTGATCCCGAAACAGTAGACCGCATCTATGCCGCCGCCAATATCGTCGATATTGTCAGCGACTACGTCTCGCTCCGTCGCAAGGGCGTGAACTACGTGGCCTGCTGTCCGTTCCACAATGAGAAGACCCCGTCGTTCGTCGTCTCGCCCGCCAAGGGACTCTTCAAGTGCTTCGGCTGCGGCAAGGGCGGCAATGCCGTCACCTTCCTCATGGAGCACGAGAGCCTGACCTATCCCGAGGCGCTGAAGATGGTGGCCAAGCGCTACGGCATCGAGGTCCACGAGAAGGAGCTTTCGGAGGAGGAGGTGCGGCGCAACGACGACCGCGAGTCGATGTTTGCGCTGAACGGCTGGGCCGCGGAGTACTTCGCCAACTACCTCCACCACGAGGCCGAAGGGATGAACGTAGGCATGTCCTACTTCCGCCGCACGCGCGGGCTTACCGACGCCACGATCCGCAAGTTCGGGCTGGGCTTCTGCCCCGCGAAGGGCGACCGCATGTCGCAGGCGGCCCTTGCGGCGGGTTACAAGCGCGAGTTCCTACTCTCGACGGGCCTGTCGCTGGTCAGCGAGCGCGACGGTTCGCTCTACGACCGCTTCCGCGACCGCGTGATCTTCCCCGTGCACAACATCTCGGGCCGTATCGTGGCCTTCGGCGGCCGCACGCTCCGCACGGACAAGGCCGTGGCGAAGTACCAGAATTCGCCCGAGAGCGAGATATACAGCAAGAAACGCGAACTCTACGGCCTCTACTTCGCCAAGAAGGCGATCCAGCAGCTGAACTTCGCGATCCTGGTGGAGGGTTACCTCGACGTGATCTCGATGCACCAGGCCGGGATCGAGAATGTCGTCTCGTCGTCCGGTACGTCGCTCACGACGGAGCAGATCCGCCTGCTCGGGCGCTTCACGAAGAACATCACGGTGATCTACGACGGCGATGCGGCGGGTATCCACGCCTCGCTGCGCGGCATCGACATGATCCTCAAGGAGGGGATGAACGTGCGCGTCGTGCTGCTGCCCGAACCCGAGGACCCCGACTCCTTCGCCCGGGCCCACACGGCCGACGAGGTGCAGGAGTACATCCGCGCCAACGAGCAGGACTTCCTGGCCTTCAAGGCGCGGCTGCTGCTCAAGGATGCCGAGGGCGACCCGATCCGCAAGGCGGCGCTCATCGGCGACATGGTGCAGTCGATCGCCCAGATTCCCGATGCGATCCAGCGCTCGGTCTTCATCAAGGAGTGCGCGCGGATCATGGACATCGACGAGCAGATCCTCATCTCGGAGGTGGCGCGCAAGCGGCTGACCACGTCCGGAGACCGCGAGACGGACGAGTTCCTGCGCCGGCAGACCGTGCAGCGGCAGCGCGAGGCGGCGCAGCACGAGGTGGAATATGCGCGCCGCGTGGAGGCGGGGAGCAGCTTCGAGGCGCTCGAGCGCGAGATCGTGAAGTACCTGCTCAAGTTCGGCCACTGCTCGTTCGACTTCAAGGAGGGTCGCGAGATGGTGCCGTGCAACGTCGCCGAGGTGATTTTCGGGGAGTTGAGCGACGACAACATCACCTTCCGCAACCCGGTCTACGCCAAGATTATGGCCACGTACCGCGCACAGTGGGAGCAGACGGGCCCGGGGGTGGAGGTCCCCGTGCGGCTCTTCCTGAACCATGTCGACCCGGAGGTGTGCAACGCGGCGGTCGACCTGCTGACGGCCGACGACAACTACGTTGCCAGCGAGCTGTGGCGCCGCAAGGAGGTGCATGTCGAGAGCGAGGCGGAGATGCTGGCCGTGGGGGTGCCGAAGGCGGTGACGCTCTACAAGTCGAAGGTCATCGACTCGCTCATCAAGGAGCTCAACGCCCGGCTGGCGGACGATACGCTCACGGATGCCGAACAGGAGGAGGTGCTGCGGCGTCTGGACGGCTACAACCGCGTGAAGGTGCAGATTGCGCACAAGCTCCGGCGGCTGATTCTCTGACGGCGGGAAGAAAAAAGAGGGGCGGATGCCGGGTTGTACGCGCATCACTGCGCATACGGTGTGCAAACAGAAAATAAACAGAAAGATGTGTAAAACATATCAAAGATAATAGTTACCTTGGACCGATACCCGCCCCGGTATCGTGTGTCGCAAGATGTATGCCGATTTTGAATATATGGGAGAACAAAAGAAGATAAATATCCGCAACAAGCGCGCGACCTTCGACTACGAGATTCTCGAAGAGTGGGTTGCGGGCGTCGTGCTGGTCGGGACCGAGATCAAGTCGATCCGCGCCGGCAAGGCCTCGATGAGTGATTCGTTCTGTTATTTCGACAAGGGCGAACTGTGGATCCGGGGCGTCAACATCGCCGAGTACGCCTGGGGCACGTGCAACAACCACGCGCCGCGCCGCGACCGCAAGCTGCTGCTCACGCACCGCGAGCTGGAGAAGCTGCAGCGGGCGTCGCAGGACCGCGGGCTGACGATCGTGGGGCTGCGGCTCTTCCTGAACGAGCGCGGCCTGGCGAAGATCGTGATCGGCCTGGCCCGCGGCCGCAAGAGCTACGACAAGCGCGAGTATCTGAAGGAGAACGATGCGCGCCGCGAGATGGACAAGGCGATGAAGAACTACCGGCGGTAGCGGCCGCAAAAACAATGCTGTGAAGATGGAAACGAAGATCGTGTTTCTGGATGTCGACGGAACGCTCGTGAGCTTCCGCACGCACCGCGTGCCCGATTCGGCCCTCGAGGCTCTGCGCCGCGCCCATGCGCGGGGCGTCATGCTCTTCATCGCCACGGGTCGGGCGGTCGGGGACCTCGAACCCGTCGCCGCGATTCCCTACGACGGAGTCGTCGGGCTGAACGGTGCCGACTGCGTGCTGCGCACCGGTGAGGTCATCGCCCGCCGGCCCATTCCGCAGGAGGCGTTCGAGCGGGCCATGGCGCTCTCCGACGAATTGGGCTTCCCGGTCGGGCTCGAACTCGACGGAGGCATTTATGTCAACCGCATGTCGCCGGCCGTCACGGAGCTGGCCGCGCAGGTGGCGCACCCCGTGCCCGAGCTGACCGACCTGCGGGAGCTCTTTGCACGGACCGTGTGCTGCCAGATGTGCTTCTATCTGGACGAGGCGCTCGAACGGCGCGTGATGGAGCAGCTGCCCGGGCTGGCGACCAACCGCTGGAGCCCGCTCTTTACGGATGTCAACGTGTGCGGCGTGGACAAGGCGTCGGGTCTCGCCGCCGTGACCGGCTACTTCGGCCTGTCGCGCGACGAGACCATGGCCTTCGGCGACGGCGGCAACGACGTCGTGATGCTGCGTGCCGCCGGGATCGGCGTGGCGATGGGCAACGGCAGCGCCGCGGCCCGCGAGGCGGCCGACTACGTCACGGCGGACATCGACGACGACGGCCTGCTGCAGGCGCTGAAGCACTTCGGCGTGATATAGAACCCGGGCCTGCGCTGCCGAAGGTGGGCGGCTGTGCCCGGAGAAGGTTTTGCAGACAAAAAATATTGAGATATGAGTTTGATATTGTGTATCGAGACCGGCACGGACATCTGTTCGGTCGGTATTGCCAAGGACGGCGAGCTGCTCTCGCTGCGTGAGAGCGACGAGGGGCGCGACCATGCCCGCATGGTGGGGGTCTTCACCGACGAACTGTTCCGCGAGACGGGCATTGCGCCCGACGACCTGGATGCCGTGGCCGTGGGCAAGGGGCCCGGCTCCTACACCGGACTGCGCATCGGCGTCTCCTTTGCCAAGGGGCTCTGCTACGGGTTGCAGAAGCCGCTGCTGGCCGTCGGGTCGCTCGACGCCCTGACCGAAGTGGCGCGCGAGGACTACGAGGCGGGCATCATCTCGGTCGAGCACTGGGAGGATGCCGTGCTCTGCCCGATGGTCGACGCCCGCCGCATGGAGGTCTACGCGCAGCTCTTCGATGTGCGGGGGCAGGCATTGAGCGAGGTCTCGGCCGAGGTGATCGGTGCGGAGAGCTTCGCCGAATACCGCCGCGGTGACCGCCCGTTCGTTATCTTCGGCAACGGGGCCCGCAAGTGCGCCGACGTGCTGACGGGCGCGACGCTCGTTGAGGTGACCCCCTCGGCGCGCGGCCTGGTCCGCCTGGCGCAGGCGGCGCTCGAGGCCGGACGGACGGAGGACATCGCCTACTTCGAGCCCTTCTACCTGAAGGATTTTGTGGTGACGACCTCCAAGAAACGGCTCTTCTGACCCGTACCTCCGGTTCCGACGCGACGATGACCCGCGACGAAGTGGTGCGGATGCTCTCCGGGCGTGCCGGCGAGAACTTCGCCGGGGAGATGGCCCGCCGGGTGGTGGCCGCCGATGCCGTCGCGACACTCTATGCCGTGGCGACCGATCCCGCCGCAGCCCTGCCGCGCCCGTTGCGCGAGAAGGTTGCCTTCCGGAGTGCTTATGTCCTTGAACGGCTCTATTTTCGCTGTCCCGAGCGCTTTATGCCCCATGCGGAGCGGTTCTGCGAGCGGAACTTCGCTGCGGCTTCGGGGATGGGCGTTCGCCGCTGTTTCGGCAAGGTCATGGCCGACCTGCTGCGGCGGTTCCGGCCTTCGGATGAGGCGGCGGAGCGAATCGCCGAGGCGGCGGCCGAGTGGCTGGCCGATCTGTCGTCGCCCGTGGCGGTGAAGGTCCGGGCTTTCGAGGTGCTGGAGCGCTGCCGCGACAGGGTTGCCTGGGTCGACGAATCGTGGAGTGACCTGCTGGACCTCTTTGCCCGGAATGCGACACCCGGAATCACCTGCCGGCTGCGGCGCCTGCAAGAAAATAACTGTTGAAACGGACCCGCCAATGTAAAGCCCCCGGAATCATTCCGGGGCTTTTGTTTGTGTCTGCGAAGCGATTGCCGCGGAGCGGCGGCAGGGCTGCTGTGGAGTTGTGGCGGGACGGCGAACGCTTGACCTGTCGCGGTTGGCGGCGACGACCGGAAGGCCCGTCATGTCCGATGTCGGCGAACAGGAGGCTCGTCATGTCCGGTGGTGACGACCGGTTGGTCCGTTACGGTCGGCGGCGGCCCGAGAAGGTCTGCCCGAGGTTACTTTTCCGCGGCGTCCGCCGGATTTGCCGGATTTGCCGGATTTGCGGTACCCTCCGGAATTGCGGCGCTGCCGTCGTTGTCGCTCGGCTCGTCGTCGTTGCCTGCGGCCTCGAGCGTGCGGGCGTCGTGCTGCCGCTTGGTCTGGAGCCGCGCCGTGCGCCGCAGCCGCTCGCCCACGCGGATGATGTTGTCGTTGCCCGTGCAGAGGCGCTTGTGGGCATCCTCGTAGGCGCCGCGCGCCTTGTCGAGCGCCGCGCCGACATTTTCGAGCGATGAGGTGAAGGCCACGAGCTGCTCGTAGAGCTTCAGCCCGCATGCGGCGATCTCCTTCGTGTTCTTGTCCTGGTCGTTGTATTTCCACAGGTCGGCGACCATCTTCAGCAGCGCAAAGAGGTTCGTCGGCGACGAGATGATGACCTTCTTGTCGTAGGCGTCCGACCAGATCGCCGTGTCGTTCTGCAGGGCGGCGAGGAAGGCCGGTTCGTTGGGGATGAACATGATGACGAAGTCCGGGGAGTTCAGCCGCCGCTGGTACTCCTTGCGGCCGAGTTCGGTGACGTGCTGGCGCACCGAGGCCACGTGTGCCGCGAGGTGGCGTTGCCGCTCGGCCTCGGTCTCGGCCGACGTGTAGGCGACGAAGGCCGTGAGCGAGACCTTCGAGTCGATGACGATGTCCTTCTTTTCGGGCAGGTGCAGCACGACGTCGGGCCGCAGGTTGCGCCCCTCCTCGTCCTTGATGTTGTACTGCGTCTCGTAGTGGATGCCCCGCGTGAGGGCCGAACTGTCGAGGATCGTCTCCAGCAGCATCTCGCCCCAGTCGCCCTGTACCTTCGAGTTGCCCTTCAGCGCACTGGTGAGGTTCTGCGCCTCGGTCGAGATCGTGCGGTTGAGCTCCATGAGCTGCTTCAACTCGGCCTTCAGCTCGCCGCGCTGCGAGGTCTGCGTGGTGTAGATCTCCTCGACGCGCTTGCGGAAGTCGGTGATGTTGTCCCGGAAGGGCTTGAGCAGCAGATCGATCTGCTCCTGGCTGCTCTGGCGGAAGCGCTGCGACTGCTCGCCCAGAATCTCCGTGGCGAGGTTGCGGAACTGCAGGCGGAAGGTCTCCTCCTGCTTCTCGCGGGCCGCGCGCTCGGCCTCGCGCTCCTCGGCGCTGCGCTGCCGCAGGGCGGCGATCTCGGCCGCGGAGGAGGCCCGCAGGGCCGCCAGCTCGGCCTCGGTGCGGCTGTGCTCGGCCGTGAGCGTGCGGAGCTGCTCCTCGCAGCGGGTGCGGAGCTCGCGCTCGGCGCCGACGGCCTGCTCGGCTGCCGCGGCACGTGTCTCGGCCTGCATCAGACGGCCTGCCGTGTCGCGCTCGCGTTCGGCGGTCTCGGCCCCCTCGCGGCGCAGACGGCGGACTTCGCGCTGCCAGAGCAGCAGAACCAGCACCAGGGCAACGGCCGGTACGGCGGCCAAGAGGATGATAAACGGAGTGACGGTCATGGGGTCTATCTCTTTTTTTTGACAAATGTACGATTTATCTCCGAAACGGCCGCCGAAAATCCGTCCGGAATCGGTCGACAGGGGGCCTCGGGAGAGCTTTTTTCTGCTGTCGCGCAATTTCGGAAGGGCCCGCGGTGGGCTTTCTCACGAATTTTGCTACCTTTGTTGGTAATTGAAACCCTTAAAAAACGATGACAGAAATGAAACATCTCCTCTGCTCCTGGAAGGCGCTCTGCTGTGCGGCGGTAGCGCTGCTGCTGGTCTCGTGCCACGGCAAGTCCGATTATCGGAACCTGCTGCCGGCCGATTCCACCTTCACCCTGTCGGTCAACCCCGCGGCGCTGGTCGAGAAGAGCGGCGTCGGCTCGTGCGACCAAAGCCCGCTCTGCCAGCGGCTGCGCGCGGAACTCGAAGCGGCGCCGAACCTCTCGGATGCCGAGCGTCAATACCTGCTCCAGCTGCTCGAAAATCCCGCCGAATCGGGTATCGACGAGCGGAAAAGCATCTTCCTCTTCTCGTCGATGCCGGGCTCTCTGGACCTCGGAGGGCAGCTGCCGCAGCAGGCGGGCGTGCTGCTGCCCGTGGCCGATCAGGCAAAGTTCGCCGGGATGATCGACCTTCTCTGCCAGAATGCCGGACTGGAGAAGCAGACCCGGGGCAAGCTGACCTGCGTGCTCTTCGAGAACGATCCCTACAACGGCGTGTGTGCCTTTGACGAGCGGGCCGCGCTGCTCCTCTTCGCACCCGAATCCGTCGAGGCGGTTCTCGGCAAGGTCGATGCGCTCTTTGCGCAGAAGGCCCGCGAAAGCCTGATGGGCAAGGAGGGCGTGGCCGATGCCTTCTCGTGCGGCAACGACATCGACGTCATCATGAATTACGCCGGGATGCTGAAGGGAAATCCGATACTCAATGCGCTGTCCGTGGCGGAGGCCTTCGGAAACATGACGGTCATCAGCGCCCTGAATTTTGAAAAGGGCGAGGTTGTCTGCCAGAGCACGCTTTCGTATGCCGATGCCGGGAGCAAACGGCAGCTCGAGGAGTTCTACTCCTACGTGAAGCCGCAGAAGGGCGAGCTGCTGCGCTACGTCCCGAAGAACACGATCGCGGTGCTGGGCTTCGGACTCGAAGGCCGGGAGCTGCTGAAGGTCGCCTCGTCGTTGCCGGGCGGCGCCATGCTGGCGGGCAATCCGCAGGTGCAGCAGGCGCTGACCTCCATCGAGGGTGACGTGCTGGTGGACTTCTCCGGCATGTCGGCCGACGGCCGTTATCCGCTGATGTCGGTGCTGGCCCAGGTGAACGATCCTTCGCTCCTGGAGGTGATCCAAGCGAATCTTGCCGGCGTGCCCGTGGAGCCGCGGGGCGAGAATGCCTGCGTGCTGACCCTGTACGGCACAACGGTACGGTTCGGCGTGCAGGACGGATTCTTCTACGTGACGTCTGACCCGGCCGTGATGGCGGCCCTCGACGGTGCCGCGGGCGAGTCGCTCGAATCGAAGAGCGGACTGTTCCGCAAGCACTCGGGAAGCTGCTACCTCGATTTCGCGGCCCTGAACGGGATGCTGACGCCCATGCTCGGCTCTTCCTATGACCGGGAGAGCGCACTGGTGCTGAATTGCTTTGACGAACTCGAGGCATACGGCAACAATGAGCGGGGCGAGCTGGTTGTCCGCATGGCCGACCGCGAGCAGAACGCCTTCAAGAGCATCTGCGACTGCCTCGGAGAGCTTCTGGCTCCGTATCTGACCGAGTAGCACCCGAATTTTTGCCGTGGACATGAGAAACGGTCGCCTCTTCGGAGGCGGCCGCTTTTCCGGTCCGGGCCATTCATACGCATCGACATGGAACAAATCGTATTGCAGCGGGTCGTGCCCGCCGTTTTCGCCGACCGTCCCGACGCCCGCACGTCGGAGGTCTGGGGTTGCGAGGTGACGCTCCGCCGGGGCGAATACTGCCTCTTCGAGGCGGAGTCCGGGGCGGGCAAGTCGTCGCTCTGCGCCTTCCTGTACGGGCTGCGCGGCGACTATGCCGGCCGCATCCTTTTCGACGGGGCGGAGAGCCGCACGCTCCTGCCCGCGGCGTGGGAGGAGCTGCGCCGCCGTTCGTTGAGCTGCCTGTTTCAGGACCTGCGGCTCTTCGGCGAGCTGACCGTTAAGGAGAATCTGGCGCTGAAGAACGACCTGACGGGCTTCCGCCGCCCGGAGGAGATCGACCGCCTGCTCGACGCGGCCGGTCTGGCCCCGAAGCGCGACGAGCCGGTCGCCCGCCTCTCGCTCGGACAGCAGCAGCGGGTCGCCTTCGTGCGGTGCCTCTGCCAGCCGTTCGACTTCCTGCTGCTCGACGAGCCGGTGAGCCACCTCGATGCGGCCAACGGCGAGACGCTCGCCCGCCTTGTCGTCGAGGAGGCCCGGCGGCAGGGGGCCGGGATGCTCGTTACGTCGGTGGGCAACCGCCTGCCGCTGCCGTACCATAAAATCTACCGCCTATGAAGCTGCTCTGGAAACTGCTGCGCTGCCATTTGAGCCCGGCCCAGCTTGTGGGGTTCGCCCTGGCCGGGGTGGTGGGAATGACCATCCTGCTGACCTCGTGGCAGGCCTACCGCGACATCCGGCCCCTGCTGACGGCGCCCGATGCCATTATGCGGGGCGATTTCCTGGTCCTCTCGAAGCGGGTCGGGGCGCTCCAGACGCTGGGGCTCGGCTCGACCGACTTTGCGCCCGCGGAGATCGCCGACCTCGAGGCGCAGCCTTTCGTGCGGGCCGTCGGGGCCTTCACCCCGGCCGACTACCGCATTGCCGGGAGCGTCGGCGCCGGGGGCATGCGCTTCTCGACCTACCTCTTCTTCGAGTCGGTGCCGGACCGCTTCCTCGATATACGGCCCGGGGAGTGGCATTACGAGGCCGGCTCGCGCGAGGTGCCCATCATCATCCCGCGCAACTACGTCAACCTCTACAACTACGGATTCGCCCGCTCGCAGGGACTGCCGCAGCTCTCCGAGGGGCTCTTCCGCCGCGTGGGCATTGACCTGGAGATCGAGGGCGACGGCCGCCGCGAGAACTTCCGCGGGCGGATCGTCGGGCTGTCGAACCGGCTCAACACGATCCTCGTGCCCGAGAGCTTCATCCGCTGGTCGAACGAGCACTTCGGGCGCGGCGAGGCCGGACGGAACCCGGCGCGCGTGATCGTCGAGACGGCGGGCCCGGTCGATGCGGCCGTGACGGAGTACCTCGCCGCCCGCGGCTACGAGATCGAGGGCGACGTGCGTGACGGCGGCAAGGCGGCGCACATGCTGCGGCTGGCGGCCGGCGGCGTGGCGGGCATCGGGCTGCTGTTCAGCGTGATGGCTGTGTATGTGCTGATGTTGAGCCTCTTCCTTGTCCTGCAGCGGAGCAGCGACCGGGTGCGCGATCTGCTGCTGATCGGCTATGCGCCGCGGCAGGTGGCGCGTCCCTACGTGCGGCTGGCGCTGGGGCTGAACTGCACGGTGACGGCGGTTGCCCTTGCGGCGGTGTGGGCCGTGCGGAGCGCCTATCTTCCGCTGCTCGGGTCGTTGCAGGAGGGTTACCTCCCCGCCGCGATGTGGCCGACGCTGCTGTGCGGTGCGGCGCTGTGCGGCCTCATGGTGCTCTTCGACGCCGCGGCCGTGCGCCGGCGCATCGCCCGCCTGCGTCCCGACGTGCGGCCGGGACGGCGCGGTGCGTGAAAAATCGGGCGTGCCGGGTGCCGATCGGCGAAAAAATCCTATCTTTGTGAAGCCTGAAACAATTTTTGGAATCCCCATGGAGAGAACCATAGCCCCTTCGATGCTCTCGGCCGACTTCGGCCATCTGGAGCGTGACACGCAGATGATCGACCGCAGTGCGGCCCGCTGGATCCATATCGACGTCATGGACGGCGTCTTCGTCCCGAACATCTCGTTCGGATTTCCCGTGCTGAAGGCCATCCGCCGGGCGTCGAAGAAGTTTCTCGACGTGCACCTGATGATCGTCGAGCCGGAGAAGTATGTCGCCCGCTTTGCCGAGGCGGGAGCCGATCTGGTGACCTTCCACTACGAGGCGTCGGCCGAGCCGCACGCCACCGTGGAGCTGATCCGCGCCGCCGGGGCCAAGGTCGGAGTCTCGATCAAGCCCGCCACGCCCGTCGAGGTGCTGCGCGAGCTGCTGCCCGAGGTCGACCTGGTGCTGGTCATGAGCGTCGAACCGGGATTCGGCGGGCAGTCGTTCATCCCCTCGTCGCTCGAGAAGATCGCGCAGTTGCGCGCAATGGTCCGCGAGGCGGGGCTCGGGACGATCATCGAGGTCGACGGCGGCATCTCGTCGCGCAACGCCGCCGAGGTCTTTGCGGCGGGAGCCGACGTGCTGGTGGCCGGCAATGCCGTCTTCGGCGCCCCGGACCCCGAGGCGGAGATTGTCCGCATGCTCGAGGCCCGGTAGGGTGGGCGCCGCGCGATCCCGGACCCGGCTGCGGAAAGCGGTCGTCGGACCGTCGGGTGAGGTGCGCCGGCCGGTTGCGGGGTGCCGCATTGTCGGAGGGAGACGAGCGGGTGGTGCCGGTGCGGTTTATGCCGCCGGAGAGCCGATATGTCGGATTAAATCACTACCTTTGCCTCCGATTTTTGAGAAACCATGATTTCACTCGATAACCTTACCGTAAGCTACGGGGGCTGGACCCTCTTCGACAACATCTCCTTTCTGATCAATCCGAAGGACCGTATCGGTCTGGTCGGCCGCAACGGCGCGGGCAAGACCACGCTGCTGCGCCTGATCGCGGGCGAAATGCAGCCCACGTCGGGAGCCGTGACGATCAACGGCGAGTGCACGATCGGCTACCTGCCGCAGATGATGCGCGTGGCCGATACGACGACACTCGTCGAGGAGACGGCCAAGGCCTTCGACGAGGTGCTGTGCCTCGAGGCCGAGATCGGGCGGCTCACGCGCGAGATCACCGAGCGCACCGACTACGAGAGCGCCGATTACGAGCAGCTGCTGCACCGCCTGAACGACGCGCAGGACCGCTACCACATCCTCGGCGGCGAGACGCGCGATGCCGACATCGAGAAGACGCTGCTCGGCCTGGGCTTCAAGCGCGAGGATTTCACGCGGGCGACGAGCGAGTTTTCGGGCGGCTGGCGCATGCGCATCGAGCTGGCGAAACTGCTGCTGCGGCGCCCCTCGATTTTCCTGCTCGACGAGCCGACGAACCACCTCGACATCGAGTCGATCCAGTGGCTCGAGGAGTATCTGAAGAACTACAACGGCGCCGTGCTGCTCATCTCGCACGACCGCGCCTTCCTGGACAACGTCACCACGCGCACCGTGGAGCTCTCGCTCGGCAAGATTACGGACTACAAGGTGCCCTACTCGAAATATGTCGTGCTGCGGGCCGAGCGGCGACAGCAGCAGCTGGCGGCCTACGAGAACCAGCAGCGCATGATCGAGAAGACCGAGGAGTTCATCGAGAAGTTCCGCTACAAGCCCACGAAGTCGAACCAGGTGCAGTCGCGCATCAAGCAGCTCGAGCGTCTCGAGCGGCTCGAGGTCGAGGAGGAGGACCTCGCGACGCTCAACATCAAGTTCCCGCCTGCCCCCCGCTCGGGGCAGGTCGTCGCCGAGATCCGGGATGCGGGCATGTCGTTCGGGTCGAAGCACGTCTTCAGCGGGGCGAACTTCACCATCACGAAGGGCGACCGCATCGCGCTCGTCGGCCGCAACGGCGAGGGCAAGACGACGCTGGCGCGCATGTTGGTCGGGCAGCTCACGCCGACCGAGGGTTCGATCCGCATAGGGGCCAACGTCAACATCGGCTACTACGCCCAGAATCAGGACGATCTGATGGACGGTGAGTTCACGGTCTACGACACGCTGGACCGCGTGGCGGTGGGCGACATCCGCACGCGGCTGCGTGACATCCTCGGGGCGTTCCTCTTCCGCGGCGAGGACATCGACAAGAAGGTCAAGGTGCTCTCGGGCGGCGAGCGGGCGCGTCTGGCCATGGCCCGCATGATGCTCGAGCCGCGCAACCTGCTGGTGCTCGACGAGCCGACGAACCACATGGACATGCGCTCGAAGGACATCCTCAAGAACGCCATCCTGAAGTACGACGGCACGGTCGTCGTCGTCTCGCACGACCGCGAATTCCTTGACGGCATGGTCGACAAGGTCTACGAGTTCCGCGACGGCGCCGTGAAGGAGTACCTCGGCGGCATCTACTACTTCCTCGAGAAGCGCAAGCTGGAGTCGCTGCAGGAGATCGAACGGCGCGACACGCCGGCCAAGGGCGCCGACCGGGGCGCCGAGCCGAAGGCCGCGACGGCGGGCAAGCTCTCCTACGAGCAGAAGAAGGAGCAGGAGAAGCTGCTGCGCCGCCTGCGCAAGGCGGTCGATTCGGTCGAGGCGCAGCTGGCCGGCGTGGAGCGGCAGATCGCCGAATACGACGCGCGCTTCGCCGCGGCCGCGACGACCTACAACGAAGCCGACTACAAGGCTTACAACGACCTGAAGGCACAGTACGACCACCTGATGCACGAGTGGGAGAAGGCCTCCTATGAACTGGAAATAACCGAGGAGCAATACAATGGATAACCTGATTTTCGGGATCCGTCCCGTGGCCGAAGCCATCGAGGCCGGCAAGCAGATCGAGAAACTCTACATCCGCAAGGGAGCCGACGGACAGCTCATGTCGGAGCTTCGGGACCTCTGCGTGCGCCATCGCGTGCACTACCAGGAGGTGCCCGTCGAGAAGCTCAACCGTCTGACGCGCGGCAACCACCAGGGGGTCGTGGCACAGACGGCCGCCATCGCCTACGTCGAGCTGGCCGACATCCTGGAGCGGGTCCCCGAGGACGAGACGCCGCTCGTGGTGGTCTTCGACGGGGTGACCGACGTGCGCAACTTCGGGGCCATCGCCCGCTCGGCGGAGTGTGCCGGGGCGCACGGGCTCATCACGCCGCTGAAGAACTCCGCCCCGGTCAACGCCGAGGCGATCCGCTCGTCGGCCGGGGCGCTGACGACGATCCCGGTCTGCCGCGTGGGTTCGATCCGCAATACGCTCCGGCAGCTGCAAACGGAGGGCTTCCAGATCGTCGCCGCCACCGAGAAGAGCCGCAAGCTGCTCTACGACGCCGACTTCCGCCGCCCGACGGCCCTCGTGATGGGGGCCGAGGATACGGGTATCTCGAAGGAGGTGCTCAAGCTGTGCGACGAGCAGCTGGCCATTCCGCTCATCGGACACATCGAGTCGCTGAATGTCTCGGCCGCCGCCGCGGTGATGCTCTTCGAGGTGGTGCGCCAGCGCATCGGCGAGTGATCCGCAGGCCGGGGCGGAAGCCCGTGTGCTGCTTGAGGCGCGGCGCGGCGCTCTCCGGCCTGCCGCCCTGCAACCGAATAACCAAAAACTGCCGCCGTCATGAAATGGAACATCCGTGAACGGGTTGCCGAACTCCGCGAAGGAGTGGTGACCGTCGTATGCCGCCATCCGCTCGAGCTGCTTCTGCTGCTGGCGCTGACCGTCACGCTGATCGTCTGCGTCGAAACCGGCCGCGAACCCGACGGTGCGCGGCTCGCGGTGATGGGGTGGGGCGCCTTCGTGCTGCTTGTTGTCAACCGCCTGACGGACCGGAGCCGCTGGCACCGCCTCTACTGGGTGGCGTGGGCGCCGCTCGTGCCGCTCTTCCTCTGGCCGGGAGTCGGCGACAGGCTGGCCTCGGCGCAGGGTGTCATTACGATGGCGGTTCTCTCGCCGCTGGCCCTGCTGGCCTGTCGCCGGGCTGCGGACAACGCCCGCTTCGTGACCGACGCCCTCGTCTACCTGCGTGCGGCGGTGCTGGCCCTGCTCTTCGCCGGGGTCGCCTACGGACTCTTCGAGGCGATCCTCTGGTCGGCGGCCTACATCTTCGGATTCGACGGAGCCCGGTGGGTCGCGCACCTGACGACCGACCTCCTCTTTGTGACGTTCCTGTTTGCGGCTCCGGCGCTCTTTCTGATGCTGCTCGACCGCTGGGAGGAGGCCCGTTTCGGACAGTCGCACGTGCTCGAGGCGCTGGTGAACTGGGTCGTCACGCCCGCCGTGGTCGTCTACGCCGCCATCCTCTACCTCTACCTGCTGAAGATTCTCCTTGCGTGGAGCCTGCCCGAAGGGGGCGTGGCCTACCTGGTCTTTGGCTTCACGATGACCGCCCTGCTGGTCAAGGCCCTCTGGATGCAGCTCGAAAAACGGCGCGGCGGCTGGTTCTACGACCGTTTCAGCCTCCTGTCGCTGCCCCTCGTCGCGCTGTTCTGGGTCGGCGTCGCCCGCCGCGTCGGCGAATACGGACTGACCGAGGCGCGCATCTACCTGCTCCTCTGCGGCGGGGTGATGACCCTCTGCATCCTGCTCTTCCTCTCGCGCCGGACGGGACGCTACCTGTGGGTCGTGCTGGCCGCGCTGCTCCTCTTCGCCGCCGCGGCATACGTCCCGGCGCTGGAGCCCGGGCCGCTGGCCCTGCGCTCGCAGAGCCGACGGGCCGTGCGGATCGCCGCGGAGCTCGGACGCCTCGATGCGGCGGGACGCCTCTCGCTCGATTCGGCTGCGCCGGCCGATACCGTGCACCGGCGGGCCTACCGCGAACTGTACGAGGCGTTGCAGTACGTCGAGCGCGACAGCGCGGCATTTGCCCGTTTCGGGGTGGCCTCGTCGGATGATCTGCTCGCGGTCCTTCCTCCGGCGATGCGCGACTACGTGCAGTGGGGACGGGAGCGGGATGAAGAGGGGGTCGTCTCCACCCGCTCGATGGGGGTCTGCCTGCCCCGGAACGCCTGCATCGCCGTGGACGGCCGCTATTCCCGGAGCTATGTCAACCTGGCGGACTGGGACCCCGAGAGCTACTCCTTCGTGCGGGATACGCTGCGTTTCCGGTTGGGACGGGAGCACCCCGTGCTGGAGATCACCGGGCGGAAGCTGCTGGAACGGCAGCTGGCCGTGAGCGGCTATGTCCCGTCGCAGGGGGTTGATCCGACGTCCGAACAGGCGTTGCGCTTGCTCGATTACCGCGACGACAACTGCCGCATTCTTTTCGAGTCGATGGAGATCGTCCGCGAAGATTCGCTCGACGTGCTGCTGTCGCTGCAGGTTCATTCGCTATGGCTGCGCTGATCCGTTTTCACCGCGATGCGCCGCCCGAGCGGTACGAGCATCCCCGGCTGGGCGTTGTCGAGCTGGTCGTCTCGGCCCGCGCGCGGCGCGTCTCGATCTCCGTGCGGGCGTCGGGCGACGTGCGGCTGACGCGCCCCCGTGCGGTTTCGCGGCGTCGGGCGCTGGAGTTCCTCGACAGCCGGGTCGACTGGGTCGAGCAGGCGCGCGAGCGGCTGGCCGCCAAACGGGCCGCCCTGCCTCCGCAGCTCTCGCCCGAGGAGGAGCGGGCCCGGACTGAGGCGCTGCGCCGTGCCGCGCACGCCGACCTGCCGCCGCGCATCGAGCACCTGGCCCGGCAGACGGGGCTGCACTATGCGGGCCTTACGATCCGTGCCGCCCGCACGAAGTGGGGGAGCTGCTCGGGCCGCAATACGATCTCGCTGAGTCTCTATCTGATGACCCTGCCCGAGCATCTGCGCGACTTTGTCATCCTCCACGAACTCTGCCATACGGTCCACCACGACCATTCGCCCCGCTTCCACGCCCTGCTCGACCGCCTGACCGGCGGGCATGAAAAGGAGCTCACGCGGGAGCTCAAGCGCTTCACGATCCGCGGATAGCCCGCCCTTGCGCGGCCCGGCATGTGCGAACATGTCAGGGTACGGGACTGTTTCATTCCATAAGGGACACCCGGTTCGATTTTTCATAATAGAACCCTTTCTCGTGCTTTTCGGGTTGCTGCAGGCGGCATCTCTTTCGGAAAGAAAGCACGGCAGGCAATCCGAAAGCGGATATGTCGGAATTTTTTTGTAACTTGCATCATAAAACCATCCCATACGATGAACAAAGTCAGCGAAGAGTCCGTCCTGAGCCTGCCCGAGCGTCATGCCCGCATCCTGGCGCTGTTGCAGCAGAACGGCTCCATCTCGGTCACGCAGCTGGCCGAGCAGTTCCGCGTTTCGGAGGTCACCATCCGCAAGGACCTCTCCTACCTCGAGCAGCAGAAGAAACTCTACCGCACGCACGGCAGCGCCATCCTGTTGAGCCCCTACATCAGCGACCGCCACGTCAGCGAGAAGGAGAAGCGCAACGTGGAGGAGAAGCAGGCCATCGGCAAGGCGGCCGCGGCGCTCATCGAGCAGAACGACTCGATCATCATCGCCTCGGGCACGACGATGACCTTCCTTGCGCGCGAGATCCGTCCTGCCGGGCGGCTGACGGTCATCACGGCCTCGGTGCCCGTGACGCAGATCCTCTCACAGGACGAGCAGGCGGACGTCATCCAGCTCGGCGGCATCACGCGCAGCAGCTCGGTATCGGTCGTGGGGCCCTTTGCCGAGCAGATGCTCCGCAGCTTCAACTGCAGCAAGCTCTTCATCGGGGTGGACGGCATCGACCCGGACTTCGGACTGACGACGACCAACATGCTTGAGGCGTCGCTCAACCGTGCGATGATCGACGCCGCGCAGAAGGTCGTCGTGCTGGCCGACAGCTCGAAATTCGGACGCCGCGGCTTCAGCAAGATCTGCGATCTGGAGGCGGTCGACCGCATCATCACCGACTGCGGCATCCAGGCTCCCTATCTCGACAAGCTGCGCGAACGCGGCATCGAGGTGACCGTCGTCAGCCTCTGATTTCAGACGTTCCTCCCGCCCCGGGACCTCTTTCCCGCAGACCGCTCGCTGCGAGGCTCTTTCGTGGTGCTCTTTTCTCTGCTCTCCGCACCGTGCGGAGCATTCGCGTGTGCCGTCTTCCGGCGGGGCTGTCGATAGCGTATAAATTGCCCCTCGGCGCCCGCGTTTCGGAGATTTTTCGTACCTTCGTGCAACGTATACCGATCACAACACAAAACACTATCCGATATGGACACGAACATGAAAGAGAGAGTAAGCCGCAAATTCGCGGAGCTTTTCGGTGAAGGAGCCGTGCTCTTCACCTCGCCCGGGCGCATCAACCTCATCGGCGAGCATACCGACTACAACGGGGGATTTGTCTTCCCGGGAGCCGTCGACAAGGGGATCATTGCGGCGATCCGTCCCAACGGCACGGACCGCGTGCGGGCCTTTGCGCTCGACCTGGGCGAACGCTCGGAATTCGGGCTGCGCGAGGAGGACAAGCCGGCCGAAAGCTGGGCGCACTACCTCTTCGGCGTCTGCCGCGAGGTGCAGAAGCGCGGCGGTGCAATAGGCGGCTTCGATACGGTCTTTGCGGGCGATGTACCCCTCGGAGCGGGCATGTCGTCGTCGGCCGCCCTCGAGTCGACCTACGCCTTCGCGCTGAACGACCTCTACGGCTGCGGCATCGACAAGTTCGAGCTGGCGAAGATCGGCCAGGCGACCGAACACAACTACTGCGGCGTCAACTGCGGCATCATGGACCAGTTCGCTTCGGTCTTCGGTCGGAAGGGCTGCCTGATCCGGTTGGACTGCCGGTCGCTCGAGTACGAATATTTCCCCTTCGACCCGAAGGGCTACCGCCTCGTGCTGGTCGATTCGCGCGTGAAACATGCCCTCGTGGGATCGCCCTACAACGACCGCCGCGCCTCGTGCGAGCGGGTGGCTGCGGCGCTCGGTCAGGAGTTCCTGCGCGGCGCCACGATGGAGCAGCTCGATGCCGTCCGGGAGCGGATTTCGGAGGAGGACTACCGCCGGGCCCGCTACGTCATCGGCGAGGAGCGGCGCGTGCTCACGGTCTGCGATGCCCTGCAGCGCGGCGATTACGAGACGGTCGGCCGCTGCATGTACGAGACGCACTGGGGTATGTCGAAGGATTACGAGGTGTCGTGCGAGGAGCTCGACTTTCTGGCTTCGCTGGCCGAGGAGTGCGGCGTAACCGGCTCGCGCATCATGGGCGGCGGGTTCGGCGGCTGCACGATCAACCTGGTGAAGGAGGAGCTCTACGAACCCTTCATCGCTGCGGCCCGCGAGCGCTTCGCAGCCCGCTACGGCCACGAGCCGCAGATCTATGACGTGGTCATCTCCGACGGTTCGCGCCGGTTGTGATCCCGCGTTTGGAAATGACGGCGCCCCGGGTACTTCCCGGGGCGCCGCTTTTTTGCGGTGGAGTGGAACGTGTGTGATGCCCGCTCCGGGGGAAGCGGCGCTGACGCAGACTTGGCCCGGCCGTCTATTGAAAGAAGCGTCTGCGGCAGGTCGTATGTCGTCGCTTATTCCAGTATCCGTTGCATCATGATTTCGTCGTGGTAGCCGTCCGCACGCCACTGCCAGTCGTGCAGCCGGCCCGCCTCGGTGAATCCCGCCCCGCGGAAGAGCCGCAGGCTCGCTTCGTTTTCGGCTCCGACGTTGCACCACAGCTGGTGCAGGTGGAGCGTGTCGCGTCCGTAGCGGCAGAGCGTCCGCAGCGCATCGGCGGCCAGGCCTCGTCCGCGATCCTCGTCCGCGTGGATGAGGATGCCGACGCCCGCCCGCCGGTTCAGCGGATCGAACTCGAACAGGTCGACCGCCCCGACGGGCCGCCAGGGGTGTCCGGACGGTGCCGGGCCCGATTCGGACCCGTTTGCCGGAGCCTCGATCATCAGCCGCAGCTGCCCCGTGCGGAAGATGTCCGCGGCCTGCTGCTCGGCGATGAAGCGCCGCATCTGGTGCAGCGAGAAGGGCTCCGTCGTGCCGCTGACGGACCAGACGTCGGGGTCATTCTCCCAGCGGTAGAGCACGTCGAGGTCCTCGGGCTCGACGGCCCGCAGGCGGACGCTGTTTCCTTCGATGTTCAGTGGCATGGCTCGGTGTTTTTCAGATGAAACCGCCCGACAGCCTGACTGCCGGGCGGTAAGGTGCGGGGTTGCGCGGGGACTACAGCCCGATGATCTTGTTGCGGATGAGCATCGCCACGCCCCAGGCGTTGGCATTCTCCGACATCTTCGAGACGCGGAACTTCGTGTCCTTGTAGACGAGGTTGAGCGAATACTTGTTCGTCGCCGACTTGAGCGGCAGCATGATGTAGTCGCCCGCCGCCGCGAGGTTGCCGCCCACGATCACCGTCTCGGGGTTGAACGTGTTGATGAGAAACGCCACGGCCTTGCCAACCTTCTCGCCCGCCTCCTCGATCAGCTCGATCGAGAGGTTGTCGTCGTTCTTCGCCGCGGTGATGATGTCGTCGATGTGGATCGTCTTCTGCTTGTCGTACTTCTCCTTGAGGATGGTGTTCACCCCCTTTTCGATCATGTGGCACATCTTCTCCTCGAGGGCGATGCCCGAGACCTCGGTCTCGAGACACCCCTTCTTGCCGCACGAGCAGATGATCTCGTTGTCGAAGAAGGGGATGTGGCCGAACTCCCCGGCGAAGCCGCTCTTGCCGTAGTAGAGCTGTCCGTCGATGACGATGCCGATGGCCACGCCGCGCCCCATGTGCAGGTAGATGACGTTGCTCTCGTCCTTCGACTTGCCGCACGTGTACTCGGCGTAGCAGCGGGCGCGCGTGTCGTTCTCGAGCAGCACGCGGATGCCGACGCGCTCCTCGAGAATGTCGCGCAGGGACTGTTCGGAGGAGGTGAAGTACTTGTAGCTGCGCCCCGTATCGGGATTCACGCGGCCGGTCATGCAGACGCCCAGGCCGAGAATCTTGCTGCGGTCGATGCCGCACGTTGCGATGAACTGCTCGATGCTCGAGCAGATGCGCTCCATGCACTGCGGGCGGTCCTGCAGCTCGAACGTGAAGTCGTTCTCCTCCTTGATGATGTTGTTCTGCAGGTCGGTAATCAGAAAGCGCATGTTGTCGCGCCCGACGTTCACGCCGGCAAAGTAGATGGCCGAATTGGCCAGTCCGAAGATATTGGGACGCCGTCCGCCCGGGGTCTCGACCTTGCCCAGGTCGGTCACGATGTTCTCGTCGACGAGCTCCTGCACCAGCTTGGTAATCGTCGGAACGCTGATATGCAGCTCCTTCGTGAGTTCCGAGAGCGTGCATTCGCTGACGGCCATGTGTGCGATGATGTTGCGCTTGATGATGCTGTTCTTGTGCGATATGCCCTTCAGCGCGTCGTCTTCGTGCTTGTTAAAGAATTCGGTAAGTGAGGTCATTCTTCTTGGCTCGTTATGCTAACAGCACAAATATAATAAGTATCTTTAATAA